>OFHA01002575.1_pt1 | contig 10423 bp, 8 predicted proteins | sample 1521891 | NCBI WGS metagenome assembly OFHA01 (sample SAMEA3504089, study PRJEB24116) | mouse gut metagenome | biome: mouse gut; feature: mouse-associated habitat; material: faeces | place: Denmark | collected 2011 | reverse complement strand
CTCCCGACGTCCGGTAATGCTAAACTAAATGATATTGATAACCTATCAGGATGTTTTTAAGAAGGGAGTCAGGGCATGAAAAAAAGATGGTGGAAAGAATGCGTGGTATACCAGATTTATCCGAGGAGTTTTTGCGACAGCAATGGGGACGGCATCGGCGATATCAGGGGCATCACCTCAAAAATGGATTATTTAAAAGAGCTGGGGATCGATGTGATCTGGCTCTCTCCGGTCTATCAGTCGCCCAACGATGACAATGGCTACGATATCAGCGATTATCAGGCGATTATGAAAGAGTTCGGCACAATGGAGGACTTCGATGAAATGCTGGCGGCAGCGCACGAGCGGGGAATCAGGCTGGTGATGGACCTGGTGGTAAACCATACTTCGGACGAGCATGCCTGGTTTGCGGAGAGCAGAAAGTCTTTGGATAATCCGTACAGGGACTATTATATCTGGCGCCCGGGAAGGGACGGCGGTGCGCCCAACAACTGGGGTTCCTGTTTTTCGGGGCCCGCGTGGGAGTATGATAAGGCTACGGATATGTATTATTTGCACCTGTTTTCCAAAAAGCAGCCGGATCTGAACTGGGATAATCCGGCGGTCAGGGATGAAGTGTTCCGGATGATGAACTGGTGGCTCGATAAGGGGGTTGACGGCTTTCGGATGGATGTGATCAGCCTGATCTCCAAAAAGCCGGATCTGCCGGACGGGGTTCCCGGCATCAACGGGTATGCGGGAGCTGATGAAGTGGCAAACGGCCCTCATGTGCATGAATATCTAAGGGAGATGCGGCAGAAGGTGCTGAACCGGACGGAGACGATCACGGTGGGCGAATGTGCCGGCGTGACGCTGGAGGAGGCGAAGAAGTACGCAAACAGGGAAGAGACGGAACTGAACATGGTATTTCAGTTTGAGCATATGGGTGTGGATTCCGGTGAGAACAGCAAGTGGTCGGACCGGAAAGCGGATTTGAGGGATTTGAAAGAAATTTTGTCCAAATGGCAGAAGGGACTGGAGGATGTGGCATGGAACAGCCTTTACTGGGAAAACCATGATCAGCCCCGGTCGGTATCCCGGTTCGGAGACGACGGAGCATATCGGGAAACTTCCGCCAAGATGCTGGCAACCTGTCTTTACATGATGCAGGGAACGCCCTACATTTACCAGGGACAGGAGCTTGGAATGACCAATGTTCCTTTTGAGAGCATCGAAGACTTCCGGGATTTGGAGAGTATCAACGCCTACCATGAACTGACGGAGCAAGGGGTATTTACCAGGGAGGAGATGCTGCGCTACCTGCGCTGTAAGAGCAGGGACAACGCCAGGACGCCGTTCCAGTGGAGCGGGGAAGAAAACGCCGGATTTACATCCGGAGAGCCCTGGATCATGGTGAATCCGAATTACAGAAAGATCAATGCAAAGGAACAGATGGGCAGGGAGGATTCCGTATTCCATTACTTCCGGAGACTGATCCGGCTGAGAAAAGAACATGAGGTGATCGTGTACGGAACATATGACCTGCTTTTGCCGGAATCGAAAGAGATCTATGCCTACACAAGGACGCTGGGGGAGGAGAAGCTTTTAGTTGTCTGCAATTTTACGGCGGGAGAGGTTACTTTTGATCTGCCGGAGGAATTTTGGACGGGCGGGATTTTAGCCGGGAATTATAAGGATGCGAAAGCGGGAAAAGATATGGTGCTGAGGGCTTATGAGGCGGTTGTGGTGAAAAAAGAATAGCATGGTAAGTCAATGCTAAACTAAATGGCATTGACCTCTTCGCCGACCTGTTCTGATAAGTACAGCCGCATATCATCCGGGAGGGGAGCTTCGATCAGAAGTTCCTCTCCGGTAAAGGGCTGCAGAAAATGTATGCTCTCCGCATGAAGGGCTGTGCGCTTTATCGGGGGAAGCGCCATGTTTTCACCGGGCGTATCGTCGCGGTGCGGGGACAGGCTGTCTGGCGGAAAACTTTTGCACGCCCTGCTTCCGTAGAAGGGATCGCCAAGAAGCGGACAGCCCGTATGCGCCATATGTACCCGTATCTGGTGGGTTCTGCCGGTTTCAAGGGTAAGGCGAATCAGGGCGCAGCCGTCTTTTGCGGCGAGCGTTTCGTAGTGGGTGACGGCGTTTTTTCCGTCTGCCGTAACGTACATGCGATTTCGCTTTCGGGGATCATTGCCGATGGGAGCGCTGATGGTTCCGGCAGCAGGATAAGGCGCATGTTCCGTGATCGCCAGATAACTTTTGAAAAGAGAGCCGTTTTCCCGCTGGCGCTGTAATCTTGTGGCTGCGGGGCGGTTTTTTACCGCCAGCACTACGCCGGAAGTATCCCGATCCAGCCTGCCGAAGATCCTGATCACGGAATCTTCCCCCTTATTTCTCAGATAAAAGATAAGCCGGTTCGCCAGTGTATCCGTATCTTTTTGGCTCGCCGGGTGGACCGAAATGCCGGCGGGTTTATCCAACACGATCACATCCTCGTCCTCATAGAGAATGGTAAGAGATTCCTTCAGGGCAGTCAGGTTTAGAGAAGTGCTGTCAGAGCCTTCCAGCAATATCTCTACCAGATCCCCGGTTTTTAAAAGCGTGCTCACCCTGTTTCGCTTTCCGTTTACACAGATCCCGTTCTCCAGGAATTTTGCGCGGCTGATCTCATTTTTGGTGAGATGGAGCCGGTTTTTCAGAAAGCTTTCCAGTTTCATATTGTTTTCGTTGGCGGTAACGCTGCCGCTTATGATCTTCCGCATCGTTTTACTCCATACAGGGTTGATAATTTGTGATAATTATAATGAGAGTATATCCGTAATATGCACTGCAGTCAACGGCGTCATCTGAATAACGCTTCCTCTGCGTTTCCTGCGGCACCGATGATCCTTACCGGTGCGATTATTGGGGCTTTCCTGACACGTAAAAACGAATACAACGAAAAGCAGATGCCGGTATCACGGGGTACAGCGAAAAGAAACTGTTGATTTTTATCTTCTGAGTTGCTATACTGTGTTTAACAGCAGAAAATGACCGGAGAGAGAGTATCCTGTCGCAGATCAGATGAATAGTTGAGGGAAGATCAATATAAGCCTGCCGGACTTATATGTTCTTTCCTTTTGTTTTTTTATACGCAGACTCACATAAGGAAGTTTTGAGGATGGGGTAAAATGAGACGTTTATTAAATCGAATGAAAACGGTATTTTATACGATGGCGGCGGTGCTGGTCCTTTTGGCCGTACTGGCTGTTCTTGATAAAAACAATGATTTTTCACTGACTCAGAGGGAAAATGTACGTAAATTCGGGGCGACCTACATGACCATGAACAATCCTTTCTTTGAGGTAATCAACGAAACGATACGCGCCACCGTGGAATCAAACGGGGATATTCTGATCACAAGAGATCCGGCGCTTGACGCGGTCAGACAGACGCAGCAGATTTACGACCTGATAGACGAGGGTGTGGAAGCTATCTTTATTGCACCTGTTGATTTCGAGGAAATTATTCCCGCCGTCGAGTATGGGAGGGAGAAGGGCATAAAAATCATATTTGTGGACACGGAGATCTATGACGAGAGTCTGGCGGACTGCATGGTTGTCTCGGACAACTATCATGCGGGAGTGCTCTGCGCCGAGTATCTTTTACAGAAAAAAGCGAAGGGAAAGATCCTGATCTTTGAACATCCGACGACCAAGTCCTCAAATGACCGCGTGGAGGGGTTTGTGGACACGATAGAGGGGAACGGGGACTTTGAGATCACAGGCAGGCTGGATTATGCGGGACAGCTCGAGATCGCCATGCCCCTGATGATCGAGGAACTGAAAAAGGGTGCCGATTTTGATATTGTTTTTTGCATTAACGATGTGGGCGCCCTCGGCGTGATGGCAGCGCTGAAGGATTTCGGGAGACTGGAGGGCATTGCCGTCCTCGGGGTGGACGGTGCGCCGGAGGCGAAGGCCATGATAAAAGAAAAAATCATGCTTGCGACGTCGGCACAGTATCCGTCCGAAATCGGACAGAATGCGGTGGATCAGCTTTACAATATGATGGAGGGCAGGCCGGTCGAAAAGAAAATAAAGGTTTCGGTCAATCTGATCAGCGAGGAAAATATTGACGGGTTCAGTACAAAGGGATGGCAGTAGCAAATGGATACATCGGCGTTAAAAAATTCCACATTGAGTTTTATGAAAAGCTTTAATTTTATAGCAGTGCTGTATATTTCCGTTGTTTCCGCGGCAACCATTATCAAGATCGGAAACTCCGGCGGAGCGGTCCTGTTTCTGAAAAAAGTAAATACGCTGCCTTCGGTTCCGGGAAAAATGCTGCTTATTTCCCTCAGCTTTTTTGTACTTTTGATGGTTTTGATGTACATACATGACAAGTATGAGATAAAACATCAGTGGTATCTCATTGTTATGGAATTTATCTGCACCGTTTTCGTGATCGCCGCGCTGCAGGTAAACTATAACGGCATCATCCTTCTTTTTGTGGCGCATATTATGAAATACTTCGAGGGAGGCAGCAAAAAACTCCTCCCGCTTATACTGGGCAGTACATTTTTCCTGATCTTTGATTTCAATGCCTGCTCCAATATTTTTAATATTATTTCCTTTGAGACCTATATGGAGTACTACATCGGGACAGTGGCAGCGATCCTGATTCTGCTTAAAAATCTTTTTGCGACGTTGAACATCATTCTTTTTATCGTATATACTATTTTGCACCTGCGGGAGCAGATGGATGAAAAGGATGAAATCAATTCTCTGAACGAGCGGCTCCAGGCTGCCAACAGAGAACTTGAGAAGTATGCCGCCGAGTCGGAAAAACTGGCGCAGACAAGGGAGAGAAACAGGCTGGCAAGAGAGATACATGACACGCTGGGGCACACCCTGACCGGCATTATCGCAGGGATCGACGCGGCGCAGACGGTGGCGGATGTCTCACCCGAAACGTTAAAGCGGTATCTTTCCCTGGTGTCGGATGTGGCAAGGCAGGGCATGACGGATGTAAGGCGTTCCGTCAATGAACTTCGTCCCGACGCGCTGGAACAGAAAGATTTGCTGTCGGCAATCCATAAAATGATTTCGCAGATGAGCGCTGCCTCAAAGGTGAACATTACATTGGATAACAGCGCTGGCAGGCTGGCGTTAGGCGAGGACGAGGAGGAAGTAATCTACCGAATCATTCAGGAAAGTATCACCAATTCTATCAGGCACGGAAAAGCGGACACGGTAAGGATATGGATGACGCGGGAATACAATATTGTGACGATAATAATAAAGGATAACGGTATCGGCGCCGCGAGTATCGAGCCGGGCTTCGGGCTCACACATATGAGGGAACGTTTGGAGATGCTCGGCGGTAAGATACAGGTTGACGGAAAAGACGGGTTTTGCGTGGTGGCGGAAATTCCGATAAGGTGGGGAACGGAAAATGATTAAAATACTAATTGCAGACGACCAGGAACTGATAAGAGACAGCCTTCGTATTGTGCTGTCCGGCAATCCGGATTTTTCGGTGAATACTGCGGCAAACGGAATTGAGGTGGTCAGGGCTGTCAGGCGGGATAAGCCGGATGTAATTCTGATGGATATCAGAATGCCGGAAATGGATGGCGTACAGTGTACCCAGATTATCAAAGAAAACTATCCCGAAATAAAGATTATTATTCTGACAACCTTTGATGATGATGAATACATCTTCAGCGCTTTAAAGCATGGGGCCAGCGGTTATCTTTTAAAAGGTATTTCCGCGGACGGGCTGATAGAGGCGATACATAAAGTTTATCATGGAAACGCCATGATAAACGAGGATATAGCCGGGAAGGTTGTGAAAATGTTTTCACAGATGGCAAGGGAAAATGCGGCAGTCATTAAGGTGGATGAGGATTATATTAAGGATATTACAGAGTCGGAGTGGAAAGTGATAGGGCTTGTGTCAAAAGGGCTGTCCAATAAGGAGATAGCGACGGAACTTTTCCTGACGGAGGGCTCTGTAAGAAACTATTTAAGCTCTGTTTTAAAGAAGCTTGATTTGCGCGACAGAACACAATTAGCTATCTGGGCCGTACAGTGGAGGAAAAGCTGACTTTGATGAAAAAGAAGATTATGGGCAAAGGATTTGTCTTAGGCGTTTTTATGACGGCGGTTCTGGTAGCGGCGTCAGCCTTATTTTATTATTTCCAGCATAAAAGGACAATAACGCTGGGCTTTTTTACAGGCAGCGCATGGGATGTTCCGGATGCTTACACCTATCAGCTTATTGATGATGCAGTGGAGAAATTTGAAGCCGGTCATCCCGGAGTAAAGGTGAAGTTTGTAAGCGGAATCCAGAAAGATGACTATTCGGAATATATCGCGTCTGCTTTGATAAAAGGAAACGCGCCGGATGTTTTCTTTATACTGCCGGAAGATTTTTCCACCTTTGCAGGTACGGATGCCCTGATGAATCTGGACGGGTATATCGACAGGGATGCGGATTATGATAAATCCAGATATTACAGCGCATCCTTCGAGTTTGGAAATATTTCCGGCAGTCAGTACGGGATTCCTTTCGAGAGTGTGCCGCAGATGATGTTTGTAAATAAGACGCTGTTAAAGGACGAAGGGATAGATGAGATACCGGAAGATTGGACATGGAAAGATTTTTATGAGATCTGCGGCAGGGTTACCAAAGATACGGACGGCAACGGAATAGAGGATCAGTTTGGCGTCTGCGGCTATACCTGGCAGCACGCCTTTATCACAAACGGTGTGGACGTCTTTGACATGGACGGTACAAGCTGCAATCTGCTCAGTGAAAATGCGATAGAGGCTGTGGATTTCCTGAAGGAGATAGACGGGCTTACCAAAGGAAATATTGTCACGGCGGGTGATTTCGACAAGGGGAATGTGGCGTTTATGCCTGCGCTTTTGTCGGACTACAGGACCTATAAGCCCTATCCGTGGAATATAAAAAAGTATACGAACTTTGAGCTGGACTGCATCACGCTGCCGCGGGGGGAAAGGGGCGATAACAAATCGACCATGAGCACGCTTTTGCTGGCCATGAATTCCAGGACGGACAATGAGGAGCTTGCCTGGGAGCTGATCAAAACGTTCTGTTACGATATAGAGATTCAGAGTGAGATCTATACCTATAAAGAGGGCGCGTCGGTACTGAAAACAGTCACCGATTCCATGACGACCATGCTTAGCATCAACCAGGTGCTGTCCGAGGAGGGCGGGATGGATATCAACCTGATCACATCCATCATGGATCATGCCGAGCCGGATTATAATTTCAAGGATACCACAACGGTCAAGGAGATGATCGACGCCGGCATTGATGATATTGTAAAGAACGGGACGGATTCAAAGATCGGGCTGCAGATGACGGAAAAACAGGTCAGAAGCTTCCTGAACGAATAGAGATTTTAAGAGGAACAGATATTTAAAAACGGTTTTCGCAAATGACAAAAATTTAAATAACAAAAATATTAATGACATTTTTGTTATTGACAATTGTCATATGCGGGCCGTTTTTTTATTTGACGATTGTCACTGTAAAAGATATGACATCCGGCAATAGGCAGAGAGCGGCAATTTTTCTACAATTAAGACAGTTAAAAACACGAGAGCAAAAGGAATACTGCAGGGAAGGGAGGTATGAGTCAGATGGGTGACGGTTATATTTTGCAGATGAAAAACATCACCAAAACATTTCCGGGGGTTAAGGCGCTCTCCGATGTGACGTTAGAAGTTTCGGAGGCTTCCATCCATGCGATATGCGGTGAAAACGGCGCGGGGAAATCCACTCTGATGAAAGTTTTATCAGGTGTCTATCCGTATGGCAGTTATGAGGGCGATATCTTTTTTCAGGGTGAAAAAATGGCGTTCAAAAACATCAAGGACTCTGAGCGCGCGGGGATCGTTATCATTCACCAGGAGCTTACGATGATTCCGGAATTGTCCGTTACGGAAAACATTTTCATGGGCAATGAGATTGTGGAAAAGGGGCTCATAAACTGGGAGAAACAGCGGAAAAGAACAAGAGAGCTGCTGAAAGAAGTGGGCTTACATATTGATCCGAATGCGATCATCAAAAATCTGGGCGTCGGGCAGCAGCAGCTTGTTGAGATCGCAAAGGCGTTGTCCAAAAATGTCAGGGTGCTTATTCTGGATGAACCGACCTCGTCGTTAAATGAAGCGGATTCGGAAAATCTGCTGCGGTTGATGCTTGGACTGAAAAAGCAGGGGATTACCTGCATTATGATCTCCCACAAGTTAAATGAGATAGCGGCGGTCTCCGATTATGTGACGGTGATCAGGGACGGGAAAACCGTGGACGGCTATGCCGTGGAGGCGGGCAGGGTTGACGAGAACAAAATCATCAAGGCGATGGTGGGGCGTGAGATTGAAAACAGGTATCCCGAGCATACACCAAAGATCGGAGAAGTGATCCTTGAGGTTTCGGACTGGCGTGTTGAGGATGCGAAGGTTCCCGGGAAAATGCTCTGCAAAAATTCCGCGTTTCATGTCAGAGCCGGAGAGATCGTCGGGTTTGCCGGCCTTATGGGGGCAGGCAGAACGGAATTGATGAGATCTCTGTTCGGAAAGAATATGGGGATCTTCAGAGGCGGAAACATGAAAATAAAAGGCAGGGAGGTTCGGATCAATTCGGTCAGGGAAGCGATCAAAAATAAGATCGCCTATGTGCCGGAGGACAGAAAGGGACTGGGGTTAAATCTTCTCGACACGATCAGAAAAACGGTTGTCTCCGCAAATCTTGACACGATTAAAACAAAAGGCCTTCTGGACTTTGATAAGGAGAGGGCGGCCTCGGAAAAATACAGAGATTCCCTGCGGATCAAGTGCCGCGATGTGGGTGTGGGCGTGAACACTTTATCGGGCGGAAACCAGCAGAAAGTCGTCCTTTCCAAGTGGATGTTTACGGAGCCGGATATTCTCATTTTAGATGAGCCCACAAGGGGTATCGATGTGGGCGCGAAATATGAGATCTATAAACTGATCCATGAACTTGCGGATCAGGGGAAAGCGATCATTCTGGTGTCCTCGGAACTCCCGGAACTTCTCGGGATGGCGGACCGCATTTACACGATTTTCGAGGGAAGGATCACCGGTGAGATTTCCGCGAAAGAGGCAAATCAGGAAATATTAATGAAGAAGATGACCATAACGGCTTAAGAGGAGACGATCATGAAATATATTAAAAAGGTGCTGGGCGAAGATCTTCGTCAATATACGATGGTAGTTGCCCTGGCAGCGCTCATCATAATTTTCAATATTGCATCGGGAGGTAAGATGGTTACTTCCTCGAATTTTCAAAATTTAATATCGGGAAATGCATATGTATTGGTTTTGGCTTTAGGAATGCTTATGGTAATAGTAATCGGACAGATTGACTTGTCGGTGGGTTCGGTTGCAGGATTTGCGTCTATGGTAATGGCGATAACCGCCCGCCAGTTTAACCTGCCGTGGTATATTGCGATTCTGATCGCGTTGGTGATCGGCATGATAGCCGGAGCGTGGCAGGGATTTTTCTTATCAAGGCTCGGCATTCCGGGATTCATCACAACCCTTGGCGGCATGATGATCTTCAGAGGCGGTGTTATTTGGATATCAAACTCAATTTCGGTTCCTGTTCCCTCAGAGCTGAAATGGTTTGGTGCCGGTTATCTTCCTGAATGGGGACCTGCTTTTACCGGGATGAACAACTCAACTTTATTGCTTGGAATCCTTGCGATAGCTGTGTTTGTGAATGCCCAGATGAGGAAGTTTACCCATTCGGGGGATGTTACCGGGAAGAAAGAGGAGTTCTGGCCGTATGCGGTCCGCATCGGGATCGTGTCGGCGGTGATCGGATATGCGACATGGCTTTTCGGAAGCGGAAGGCCGGGCACAAGTTTTCCGATTCCAGGACTGATTCTTGTGATACTGATTATCCTGTATTATCTGATTACGGAAAGAACATCCTTCGGACGTCATGTCTATGCGGTAGGAGGAAATAAGTCGGCGGCAGAATTATCCGGCGTAAATGTGAAAAGAACGTATTTTCTCACAATGCTTAACATGTCAGTTCTGGCAGCCGTGGCGGGTATATTATTTGTGGGACGTTCGACAGCGGCAGGACCGGCGGACGGAACCTCATGGGAGATGGATGCCATCGCATCCGTATTTATTGGCGGCGCGGCTGTATCGGGCGGTGTCGGAACCGTCATTGCAACGATGGTAGGCGGCCTGGTGATGGCGGTCTTAAACAACGGGCTTATGCTGATGGGCGTCGGGGCAGACAAAACACAGGTTATAAAGGGCTTTGTGCTTCTGGCAGCGGTAGCCTTTGATGTATATAACAAGAAAAACAGGGGGTAAGATCCAATGTTATTAAGTTGACGGTACCGGACGCCGTGTGAAACATAAAATGCTCCGTCGCC
>OFHA01002570.1_pt1 | contig 10447 bp, 7 predicted proteins | sample 1521891 | NCBI WGS metagenome assembly OFHA01 (sample SAMEA3504089, study PRJEB24116) | mouse gut metagenome | biome: mouse gut; feature: mouse-associated habitat; material: faeces | place: Denmark | collected 2011 | reverse complement strand
CCCTCATGAATGAGGGGCTAGGGGAGTTGATGTGTCGAAGACACTTTTTTATGCTAAGATAGTGATAGAAATCACTGCTGACACCGGAAAAGGATAAGGAGAAAATATGAAAATAAGGGTAAATTTAAAATCTGCCGGAAAGCGCAGACAATCCGTGGAGCCGGTCGTTTATCAAATCAAGGGATGTCCCCGCAATGTGCGAGAGCTGATTCTGGCCGTGACGGAAAGCGGCGTGGAAGCGTATAACAGGCGCATGGATTCCCGGGATATATTGGATTATCTGACAAAGGAGCAGATGGAAGGACAGGCACAGGAAGGAAAGGTTTCGTTTGGGAACCATTACGGCGGGAAAAAAGCAGTACTTCCCGAAGCACAGGAACATGCATTACAATGCTTTGAAGACGGAATTTACCGGATTTTTATGGACGGCGAACCGCTGGAAGCATTGGACACGGAAATCTGCGTGACAGAAGAAAGCGGGTTTACCTTTGTCAGGCTGGCCATGCTGGCAGGAAGGATGTGGTAATATGGCGGGACTTGATTATCAGGCAAGGCGGGAAATTACATTAAAAAGAACGGAGCAGTTAAAGGAGCGGATTGGGAAGCTTTCAAAGCATGATAAGGAGCTGGCGTTGGAAATTGCGGGACTGCGCAGGACGTCTGCGAACCATATCGGGCGGATTTCACAGCAGTTTTCTGGTACAGATTTTTCAGAAGGGCAGAAAAAGCCGTCGGACTGGTTTTTACAGGAAGGAACGATTCCGGGGACGCGTGTTCATAAAGGGCTGCTGGACGTATTTGTCCCGCAGGAGTATCAGCAGTCCTATCTGTATATGATTGACAAGCTGAACCGGTTTCCGTTTTCCCGCGGGTGGTACCGCAGGGCGGTGCGCACGGCAGCATACGGGCCGCAGATGCATCTGGTGTTTGAACTGCTGGCGGCGTATGAAAAGCTGTTTTATATCAATGAGCGGCTGGAAGATTTGATTTACCGCCGGCTTGACCGTGAAAAGCTGGACTATGTTTTAAACGAGTGGAATTTCATGCAGAATTTCAGCCTGATTTATGCGGCAGAGATTGACCGGGGAAATCTGGATGTCATAAATGCCTTGCAGGATTTGATTCTGAGTGAAAACAGCACGGCATATCTGGACCGGGAAATGATACTTGGGATTTTCCGGTCAGATAACCGGAACCTGCACGCCCTGGCGGGAAAGCTGCTGGTGGCGGCGCGCCTGCAGGAAGGGCTGCGCCAGGCAATCTGTGAAACAATGGATGAGGGGACGGAAGAAGCATTCCTGACGATTCTGGATGTAATTGAAAATCAGGATTTAATCCGTTATTCTTCCGTGCAGCGTGCAGTTTCGGCGTGGATTGGCATTTTTCATGACGAGAGCGTGGAGCGGGTAAACCGGAAGCTGCTGGCGCTGATGAGCCAGTGCCTGAAAGACAGCAGGTTCTGCCGGCAGCAGCTTCGGACAAATGATGCGGCTGCGCTCAGCGTGGCGCTCTGGGCACTGGGATTTCGGGAAGCGCAGGACGCCGTGGCAGCGATGACGGAGCTTGTGGAGCATGGGACAAGGAACCAGAAGCTGGCAGCGGCTTACTATAACCAGAGCCTGTTTGATGAGAACCTGAAAATGCGCACGGCACGGAAAGTGATTCTGGAATATACCGATGACCTGGAGCTTGTGGCGGCATTTCTGCCGGCTTATATGGAGCGGCTTTCATACGATATACGCGGGCTGCTGTTTCATTCTTATCAAATGGTTCAGGCAGAAGTGGTAAAGCCGAAAAAAGCGGTTCTGACCGATTATTTCCGCGACCGGGAAGATGCCGAAATGCAGTACCGGAAGTTTTGGAGCATTTATGAGCAGCTTCCCAAAAAGGGGCTGGTATTTGCGCCATGCATTTTTCCGTGGCACCAGGCAGAATTAAAGCCGTCTGACCTTGTCTGCCAGCTGGCGTTTATGGCTTATGTACTGGATGACGAGGAAAAAATAACACAGATGGCGGCACTCCTCACAGAGGTGTCTTCCGGCGGCTTTGAGCGCGGATTTCTGGTGAACCTGCTGCTGTATCAGCCGGCAAACCGGAAACAGAAGGAGCTTTTGATTCAGTATATGGGCAATGCAGAGGAAGCCACGTCTTCCAAAGCGGCAGCCATTGTAAAAAAGCTGCCGCTGGAGCAGGCAGACTACCGGCTGATGGAAGATATGCTGCGCTTCAAACGGAGCAGGCTGCGCAGCCAGCTGCTGGAATTTTTAGAAGGCCAGCAGGATGCGGACATGGAAGCATGCATCGGGCGGCTGCTGGCAGACAAGAAAGAAGAAAAGCGCACTGCCGGGCTGGACCTGCTGCTGCGCCTGTCCCGGCAAAAAAAGCGTGCCGGGTTTTATAATAAGGCAAGGCTGCTTGCCAGAACGGTTCAAAAGCCTTCGGATAAAGAAAAGATTCTGATTCAGGAAATATTACAGGAAAATATATTAAAAAATCATTTATTAGATGATGAAAACAGGCAGAAAGAAAATCAAAATGACGAAAATAAAATCGATGCAGTTCCTAAAAGCCAGAAAACGGGGCTGTCGGTCAGAAAACGGGGATTTGGCATTTACAATCCAAAAGCATACTTTGACATCCCGGATTTTGACGAAGGCTGCGATGCGATAAAAGCCTGTATTCCGCTTTCAGAAAAGGAAATTATTTCGAAAATAAAGAAACTGGATGAACTTGTCCGGGAAAACCGGGATTTGGAATATGATTCAGCGTTCGATGGCAGCCGGATTCTGGGAGATTCTTATGTACGGCTGCGGGGAGCTAAAGAAGCGGGGCGAAATGATACAGACTCATTCCGGCTGGAAAATTATCCGCTGGAAAAGCAGCTGCGCGAATATTATGAGAAAGAAATTGGCAGTTATGGAACCTTTATCGAATGGGAAGCACGGCTGCTGCTGTATAATACGCAGACTTATGGGCAGGCTGCCCGGCTTTACAATGCCATTTTTGGGAAAGTGCCGTTTCAGCCGGAACCAATGGAGCTGGAATATGACAGGCAGATTCAGGATGTGCGCCTGAATTACCGGCATGAGTTTTTAGACCGCAGGCTGCTGTTCCGGGCAGGGCTGCAGGCTGTCCATGCGCTGATTGGGGTTATCACGCCGGAAAATAGAACGGTTTCGTTCCGTTACAGCGGCTGGAACGGGCAGCAGAATGTGTCAAAGACTTCGATTCGAAATCTTTGCTTTTTGGAACGTTTTCTGGAAGGGCTTGCGTACTGGGAGACGGATGAGGAATTTAAAAAAGCATTTTACCTGGCCTGGAAACTGGAAATGACCTGCAGCAGGGCAGCAGATAAAAACCGGTTTGCGCCGCAGGCATTGCGCCATCACTCGTTAGCGGCGCAAATGCTGACGCCGATTGTGCCGTACTGGTTTTTGAAGGCTTATCATATGGGCCTGATTCCGCGGGATATTCTGTTTCAGGCGTTATTTGATTATTTTGATTTCCGGGATAATCTGCAGGCAGTCACGCAATTTATAAAAGGAGAATTTAAAAATCCGTTTAACCTGGCGGTATTCCGGATGTTCTTTGGAGAAAAGATGGGACGGGAAATTTCGGGACAGGGGGAAGCGGTGCTGCAAAAGGAGCCGTGGCTGCAGGAGCTTGTACAGGATATTTATGATACCGTTGTTCCGTTTCTGGCTGATACGGAGCTGCGCCGCGGGGAAGCGGAGACGGTGTTTTCAAAGGATATGGCGGGCATTACTTATATCCGGGGAATTCCTTACCTGATACGGATTTTGCAGGCAATCGGAAAAGACACGCTTGACAGGGACGGTTATTATGCATGGAATGATTATTCTGGCTGTTCGAAGCGGGATGTGTTGAGCCGCCTGCTGAAAGCCTGCTATCCGGCAGACGGGGAGAATGGACAGATGCTGGGCCGGGCACTGGAAGGCACGGATATTAAAAAAGAACGTCTGGTGGAAGCCGCCATGTATGCGCCGCAGTGGATTGGGATTATTGAGCAGCATCTTGGCTGGCAGGGGATGAAAAGCGGCTGTTATTATTTTATGGCGCATATGAATGAATGGTTTGACGGCCAAAAGATGGCGGTAATTGCAAAATATACGCCGCTGACAGCCGAAGAACTGCAGGACGGGGCATTTGATATTGGCTGGTTTCGGGAAGCATACGGGCAGCTGGGGGAGAAAAACTTTGCAGTGCTGTACCAGGCAGCGAAATATATTTCGGGCGGGCAGAAGCATTCCCGGGCGAGGAAGTACGCAGACGCGGCATCTGGAAAGGTCACGCTGGAAGAACTGCGGGAGCAGATTCAGGATAAACGGAACAAGGATTTGCTGATGAGCTATGGACTGGTGCCGTTTGGGGAAAACCGGGAGCACGACCTGATGGAGCGTTACCAGTTTATCCAGAATTATGCAAAACAAGCAAAGCAGTTCGGTGCGCAGCGGCGGGCCGGTGAGACGAAAGCGGCACAGACGGCGCTTGTGAATTTAAGCGTCCACGCGGGGTTTGCAGACGTGACCAGGCTGGTTTTAAATATGGAAGGCAGGCTGGCAGAAGAATTTGTGCCGCTGATGGACTGGCATGGTGTGGAAGATGTGGAAATCTGCCTGCATGTGGATGGGGCCGGAAAGAGTGAGGTGCTGTGCCGCAAAGATGGAAAAATGCTGAAATCCGTTCCGGCAAGGCTGAAAAAACACGTATATGTACAGGAAATAAAATCCGCATATAAAAATTTGAAAGAACAGCATGTACGGGCAAAAAGGCTGATGGAAGAATCCATGGAAGACGGGGCGGAATTTACGGCCGCAGAAGCAGCCGGACTGATGGGCAATCCGGTTGTCCGGGCAGTTTTGCAGACGCTTGTGTTTGTCAGCGGGGAGCATCACGGGTTTTTGCTGACGGAAGGAGATAGTTCCGCATACGGGGCATTCGGGAAACAGGAGCAGAAGATTTTTCTTAAATCGTGGGATAACAAAAAAGCCAGCCTTTTGGACAGCCAGAAGCTGCGCATTGCACATCCGCTGGACTTATACCGGGCCGGGGTGTGGCAGGAATACCAGAAATATTTATTTGACTGCCAGATGCGCCAGCCGTTCCGCCAGGTATTCCGGGAACTGTATGTCAGGCTGCCGGAAGAACTCGGGCTGGATGTGTCCAGGGTATTTGCCGGAAATCAGATTCAGCCGAAAAAAACCGCTGCCTGCCTGAAAGGACGGCGCTGGATTGCGGACTATGAGGAAGGTTTACAGAAGATTTTTTATAAAGAAAATATCATTGCAAAGATTTATGCGCTTGCAGACTGGTTTTCGCCGAGTGATATCGAAGCGCCGACACTCGAATGGGTGCAGTTTTCTGACCGCCGGACCTTTGAACCGCTTCCAATCGGACAGGTGCCGGAGCTGATATACAGTGAGGTAATGCGGGATGTGGACATGGCAGTCAGTGTGGCGCATGCAGGCGGCGTGGACCCGCAGGCCAGCCATTCCACCATAGAGATGCGGCGGGCGGTTGTGAAGTTTAATCTGCCTTTATTTAAAATCCAGAATGTGGATTTGAAGGAAAATCATGCGCTGATTTATGGCACGCGCGGAACCTATCATGTGCACCTTGGGAGCGGCACGGTGCATCAGGAAGGCGGCACGATGCTGCATATCCTTCCGGTACACAGCCAGAAAAGGGGAAAGCTGTTTCTGCCATTTGTGGATGAAGACCCAAAGACGGCAGAGATAATGTCGAAAATTGTGCTGCTGGCAGAAGATAAGAAGATTCGGGATCCGTTTATACTGGAACAGATTCGGGATAGGCAGGGAACCGGCTGAAAGGCGTACCATGTGGCAGTCCGGGGTTTTTAAAATTATCCGGATGGAAAAACAGACAAATCATTCGTTTGATTTTTATATTCCGGGAATTGTATTGATTGATGAGATAGAAGCGCATCTGCACCTGGAAATGCAGAGGACGATACTTGGCATGCTGACGGCGATGTTTCCAAATATTCAGTTTATTGTATCAACCCATTCGCCGTTTATCTTAAACAGCATTTCGAATGCGGTTATTTATGATCTGGAAAAGAAGATGATAGTAAAGGATGGTTTGTCCAATGTTCCGTATGGGGGTATTGTAGAAGGATATTTTCAGGCAGATGAAATGTCTGTTTCCTTAAGGGAAAAGTTTGACAGATACCAGTGCCTTGTAAAGAAGAAAGATTTGACAGACGATGATTTTGAGGAAATTGCGGAGCTGGAAATGTTTTTAAACGAAATTCCAGACTATCTGGCACTGAATCTTACAACGGAATACCAGCGGCTGAAGCTGGAATTTGAACACAGGGAGGATGTCTGATGGTTAAAGTGCAGCGTTCCTTTCCGGCTCCGGCATCTTTGGAAACAGAATCCAGAAAGCTGTCTGGAAGCTATCGTGAGCCGGATGTAATTGAAAGATTAAAACAGGATTTTCATAACAAGTAAAAATATGAAGGCGGTATTCTCGACTGCTGCAGGCAGGACCCGGAAAAGGCAGTGTGTTTCAGATTGAAGGGGGATGGTGTTTTGGTGCAGGCGAAACATGCAGAAGACACAAAAGCAGTCCTGACTGCAGAACTGGTTCAGGAAGTCTTTAACAGAAAGAATACAGGAATGCGTATTTACAAGAGTGATATGCGATTGAAGGAATTGAAAAAGGAAATGAATCTTTTATATGACAGTCTTGAATGCATAAAAGTAAATCCAGATTCAAAAATTGCACAGAGAAAGCTGAAAGCGCTGCTGCGCAGGGAATCAAAGTTTGCAGCTTTTAAAAGGGATTATATCAGGGAAAATCAGGACAGGTTTCCCCAGCTGCTTCTTTATATAGAGTAACGGATGCAAAACAGATAGATTTTATTTATCGGGGAAGCTGGAATCAGCCCGCCGCCAGAACAGGCATTTTTGGCTCTGACGGCGGATGGCATCCGGGTGCTGCCGGCAGGCCGGAAACCTGTGCCAGGGTACTCAGCGGCCAATCAGCTGGGTGCTGCCGGCAGGCCGGACAGCCTGAGCCGGAGTACTCAGCGGTCAATCAGCCCCTTGATAATCAGAAAGACCAGCAGTGCCGGCAGGACATAGGTGACATAGCCGCGCATGAGCTTTGGAAGCTTCAGCCCTTCGCCGGTGTCGGCTTCTTTCTGATAGTTTTCATATCCCCAGCCAAAGCGGGAGACACAAAACAGCAGATAGCAGAGTGAGCCAATTGGCAGAATCAGATTGCTGACAAGAAAGTCTTCCAGGTCTAAAACGGTGCTGTTTTCGCCGAGCGGCTGGAATGCTGACCACAGGTTATAGCCGAATACGCATGGCAGCGACAGCAGCGTAATGGCAAACAGGTTTGCCAGGCAGGACTGCTTCCGGCTCCAGTGGAATAAATCCATGCCGCAGGAAATAATATTTTCAAATACAGCCAGAATCGTGGAAAACGCTGCAAAGGTCATAAAAATAAAAAACAGTGTTCCCCAGATGCGTCCGCCTGCCATGCTGTTAAAGATGCCCGGCAGTGTAATAAAAATCAGGCTCGGGCCCTGGTTCGGGCTGATGCCGAATGCAAAGCAGGCCGGAAAAATAATCAGGCCGGACACAAGCGCTACAAATGTGTCCAGAATGGCAATGCTGACGGATTCCCCGAGCAGGCTGCGTTTTTTATCGATGTAGCTGCCAAAAATGCCCATAGCGCCGATGCCGAGGCTTAAGGTAAAGAATGCCTGATTCATGGCGGCGGTGATGGTTTCCCAGACGCCGGCATCCTTCATTTTCTGGAAATCCGGCAGCAGGTAAAATTTCAGTCCATCCATGCCGCCCTTTAATGTGCAGCTGTGGACTGCCAGCACGATGATAATGGCTAACAGCAGGCTCATCATGATTTTGGTAATGCGTTCCACGCCCTTTTGCAGGCCCATGGAGCAGACAAAAATGCCGGCTGTAACGACAATTACCATGCAGACGCCCAGAATCTGCGGGCTGGCAAGCATATCGGAAAACATCTGCCCGACCTGCTGCGTGTCTTTTCCCTCAAATTTTCCAGACAGCATCTGATAGAAATAATAAAGCATCCAGCCAGTGACCGTTGTATAAAACATCATGAGCAGATAGTTGCCGGCCATGCCGAGATACCCGTTCAGGTGCCATTTCTGCCCCGGCTTTTCCAGCGCCTGAAAGCTTCGGACAATGCTTTTGCGGCTGGCGCGCCCGGCTGCGAATTCCATTGTCATCACAGGCACGCCCATGGTGACAAGGAAGAACAGGTAAAACAGTACGAATACCCCTCCGCCATATGTACCTGCAATATAAGGAAACCGCCATACATTTCCGATTCCGATGGCGCAGCCTGCGGATAACATGATAAATCCCATCCGTGACCCCAGTTTTTCTCTTTCCATTTTTTGTGCGGGCTTTCGAAAGACGCCCGTTCTCCTTTCGTTTTTATGCTGATGCCCCATAACATGATATGTATGCAGGCAGGGATTATTATAACATAAAGCTGGCAGTCAGTCATACAGGAATTTGCAAAAAATTATGAAAAGCATTTTTTAAACACGCTCTAGTGCTCCATCCGGGCAGAAATCAGAGTTTAGTGCTGACTGATTCGCGTCAGTGCAAGGCAAAATTTCAACGGCGATGTGGTCATCGACTAGAAATTTTAACGAAGCAATGGCGTGAATCAGGCTGTAATAAACTCTGATTTCTGCCCGGATGGAGCACTAGGGATGGTTGACACCTGTCCGGCCATTCTGTATACTTGGATTATATAAAAGCACGCTTTGCGGACTTTGTATGGTTAATAATAATGTATGTGCAGCCGCCGGAGCCGGCTGTGCAGGAATGGGGGATTCTTATGGCGTTATATGAATTACAGAATGGAAAAATTTCCATACAGGCAGACAGCCTGGGTGCCGAGCTGAAGTCACTGAAACGGACAGATACGGGAACAGAGTATATGTGGGAAGGAAACCCGGAATACTGGAAACGGACTTCGCCAGTACTGTTTCCGCTGGTAGGCAGCCTGCATCATGGAAGCTATCTGCTGGATGGAACGCGTTATCCGATGGGGCAGCATGGATTTGCCAGGGATATGGAATTTGAGCTGAAAAGCCAGTCGGAACGGGAAATATGGTTCTGCTTAAAGTCCAGCCAGGAAACACTGGAAAAATATCCGTATGAATTTCTGCTGGAAATCGGCTACAAGCTGCAGGAATATTCGGTTCTGGTTCAGTGGAAGGTCAGCAATCCGGCAGAAAAAGAGATGCATTTTTCCATTGGCGGGCATCCGGCGTTTCGCTGTCCGCTTGTAAAAGGGGAGAATCAGGAAGATTACAGCGTCTGGCTGGATGCAGGGGAAAAAGTGATGGCAGGCGTGATAAAAGACGGGCTGATGAGCAGGGAGCTGAAAGAATATCCGCTGCAGGACGGCTGCCTGCGCGTCACAGAGCATCTGTTTGACGAGGATGCCCTGGTTTTGGAACATCATCAGGCACATCAGGCAGCACTCGTAAAGCCGGACGGAAGCCGTTACCTGACGGTGAAATTTGACGCGCCGTTATTTGGAATCTGGTCGCCGCCTGGAAAGAAAGCGCCGTTTGTCTGCATCGAGCCGTGGTATGGCAGGTGCGATGGCACTGATTTTGAGGGTACCTGGCAGGAACGGGAATGGGGACAGAAGCTGGATGCAGGGGAGAGTTTTGAAGCATCTTATGAAATCGTGATTGAATAAAAATCCGCAGAATCAAAGTCTGTTATAATGAGAAAAGAGTAATGGGAGAAGCGATGTGAAATTATATCATGGCACAAATTATAGTTCTGCAATAAATATAGTGAATCATGGCATAGATTTAAAGTATAGCAGGCCTTATTTGGATTTTGGACCGGGATTTTATACGACACCGAGTTATAACCATGCAGCTCTTACTGCGGTAAGAGCTGCCAGAAAGGCTGATTTGAGAAGGCATAAGAAAGGTGAAGAACCTTATATTGTAGAAATAAGTTATCATCCGCGAACAGAGGAGCAGTTATCGGTAAATTCATACACAGGGTACAGCCCCAAATGGGGGGCATTTTGTACTGAATAATAGATTGACTCCGGATATTATAAATGGAAAGAGGGTGAAACGGATGACAATTGCTGATATTGCAGAATTCAAAGGCTTTGTAAAAGATACACTGATAAAAAATATGACATGAATGAGATGGAAGCTGCATGCGCTGTCCGGGATTCCTGTTTGTCCGAAGCACTGGAAACAGACAATGATTTTGTTGAGCATGATACGATTGAAGACTGGGCTGCATTTATCTATGAGGAAGTAAACGGCAGTTTATTACAGATGATGTAATAGGTTATTGTTCACACAGGACTTTGCAGGGTCTGCCTCAGGGGCATTCACTGCAAAGTCTGT
>OFHA01002567.1_pt1 | contig 10453 bp, 10 predicted proteins | sample 1521891 | NCBI WGS metagenome assembly OFHA01 (sample SAMEA3504089, study PRJEB24116) | mouse gut metagenome | biome: mouse gut; feature: mouse-associated habitat; material: faeces | place: Denmark | collected 2011 | reverse complement strand
TTGTAGCATGGGATTTTACAGTTGTCAACCATTTTTGCGGGGGCCGGGGGAATGGGGAGACGCTTCATTTATATAAAGTTGTCAAGGTGCGCTCTGTGCGGTCTTCTTGACCCTGCCGCACGCGGCCCGGTACCCGGCCTAGTCGCACTTCCTTCAGGACATGGACGCCTCGGTGGTGGTGCTCCCACAACTGTGGGGCGCATGGGGGGAAAAGTTGCCCGTCCGGGTGCAACCGGCGGCAAAAAATGGGAGCGGAGAGGGGGAGGCGGGGGGCGCTCCCCGGAGAAAAATCGGCCGGGGAGAGGGAAACTCCCCAATACCCCCTTGCTTTTTGCGGAAAATGGAGTATGATAGGAGCGATATTATTGAGAAAGAGGCGTATTTCCTATGACAAAAGTAAATGTGATCTCCGGCTTTCTGGGCGCGGGCAAGACGACGCTGATCAAAAAGCTGCTGGACGAGGCCCTGCGGGGCCTTTCCTCGCCCCAGTTTATTATGCTGTTTACAAACGACGGCCAGTTCGAAGCCCATGTAGAGGCGCTGGAAAAACGGTTTCCCGGCGTGCCCAGCATTGGCTGCATCGGGATGTGCTACCTGACCGACGTGGTGGAGCACGGGGTAGGGGTGATTGCCTACTCAGACGGCGTTACCGCCGCGGCCAACGTGCTGGAGGAGGTCTCCACCGCGCCGGTGAAATGGAGCCAATTCCCTTTAGGAGAAATGCCTATCAGAACAGGGGAATACCTTGCCCGATCCATGTGCGTGATAACCGCGTGGGCTGATTCCAGCGAAATACTGTATTCCGGGGAACAGCCGCCAAACAGGACTGCCACGTTATATTTTTTCATATCACACCTTCTCTGAATGTAAAAATCCGATTGCTCTCGGTATGAAAATCATATCAAGAGCAATCGGATCATGCTTTAATATTCTGTTGTTGGTTTCCTAAGAAAATCCTAACAGGAGCTTGATGTTTTCCTAATTGGTGATAGGTAGTGATACGGTAAATACCGTTGCATTTTCATGGCTTTCGGCTGTGATTGTTCCATGATGGAGGGTGACGATCTCCTTTGCAATCGCAAGCCCAAGTCCGGCCCCGCCCGCGTTGGAGCTTCGGGCCTCGTCCATCCGATAGAAACGTTCAAATATTTTGGACAGCTTTTCCTCCGGGATTGTCGGCCCTTGGTTTTCAAAGGAGATCACCATTTGCTTGTCCTGCTTTACGGCGGAAATGGTGATTTCAGAATTTGGAAAGCTGTAAGCCGCCGCATTTTTCAGAATGTTATTGAATACACGGGCCAGCTTCATCGGATCGCCGCAGACGCTCAAATCTTCATCAGCATGAAGAACAGCGGTATTTCCTTTTGCGGACAGGATGGGGTAAAATTCGTCCACCATCTGCACCAGCATATAGTAAAGGTCAATCTGCTCTTGTTCCAGAGTGATTTGCTGCAAATTATACCGGGTGATTTCAAAAAATTCGTTTACCAGCCGTTCCAGGCGGTTTGCCTTGTCCAACGCAATATGGGTATATTTTGCTTTCTGCTCTGGCGGCATATCGGGCGCTTCGTCCAGCAGACTTAAATAGCCAATAACGGAGGTTAAGGGCGTTTTCAAGTCGTGAGCCAGATATGTTACCAAGTCATTCTTCTGCGCGGCCTCATTTCGGAGGGCCTGTTCGCTACGGAGCATGGCTGTCCTGATTTCTGCCATCTGCGTTGAGATTTCAGCATATTCTCGCGGGAAAATTTTATCTGCATTCTGTCCTCCCACCATATAGCTATGAAGAAGTTCGCTTATATCGGTAATGGTCCTTCGCTTTTCTGACCGAGCATGAAAATGGGCAACCACAAGTACAATGACAATTCCTGCGGTGACAACGCCAACGAGAATCCAAAGCAAAAGGACTTTCAGTCTTTCCCACAATGGCTCATGAAAGATGGCCTCCTGCTGTGCCTCCGGCAAGTATCGGTTTGATGTTGTCATGTAGTTTTCTTCAAACCAATTTACGAAAGAACCGTTCCATACATTGTCAACGAGAAAGTATAGCGCATAGCAGAGGGCCGCACCAAGCAAAATTGCTCCAATATAGAGAAGCAGTTTCTTTTGTTTATGTTTCAATTTTATACCCCACTCCCCATATTGTTGTAATATATTTTGGACTGTCTATGGTATCGCCCAGCTTCTCACGCAAATGCCGGATATGAACGGTGATTGTATTGTTGCTTTTGCTGTAATACTCGTCCTTCCAAATTTCGTGAAACAGCTCCTCGGAGCTGACAACCTTTCCTTTGCGTTCCAATAAAATGCGTAAAATAGAAAATTCGGTTGGGGTCAGGGAAAGCGGCTTCCCATTCAAAAAGCAAGCATGAGTACCCGTATTCATTTCCAGGCCAGAGTGCAGGAGCAAATCGGATGCTTGTTCCTGGCCGGAAGTCTGGGCGGGGTTATATCGTTTATACCGCCGGAGCTGGGCCTTTACCCGCGCTACCAATTCCAAAGGGCGAAAAGGCTTTGTGACATAATCATCCGCTCCCAGGGTCAGGCCGGTGATTTTGTCGGTTTCCGCGTCCTTGGCTGTCAACATGATGACAGGATAAGTATGCCGCTCCCTGATTTTCTGGCAGAGGGCAAAGCCGTTCACCTCCGGCAGCATAATATCCAGAATGGCTAAATCAAGCTCAGTGGATTCAATGCAGGCAAGGGCATCCTTAGCCGAGTAAAACTTAAAGACCTCGTAATTCTCGTTTTGGAGATATAATTCCACCAAATCAGAAATTTCCGGTTCATCATCAACTACTAAAATTTTGTCGGGCATTGGCGACCTCTTTTCTATAACCGTAGTCAAAGACATTCTATCAAACATTTTTTGAGTTCTCTGTTTTGTGGGCTGATGGGTTCCACTGGATTTCTTAACATCAGGTTGTTTGCAACTATATTATACTGCTTCGATGTTTGCTCTGCAAGGATAGCACACATCTCAAAGCAAATTCAATGCCGTTCGTTTCTTCCTATGATGCAAAAAGACCCGGCGGGACTTCGATTGCCCGCCAAGTCTTTGTTTCGATTTCTACTGACGCAAAATCTAATCCAGATGTTATTGTTTCTGGAGAGAACCGTCCTCAGCGTAGGCGTAGACCGTTTCGTAGGAACCAAGTACATCGTGTTCTTCCTCAATCAACTGCCGGTTTTGCAGGTCGATTTCCAATGCACCGCTACCACACAAGGTAAACCCATATGCAAAGCGGTCTGTCTCTTGATTCCACAGGAAATAGCTATATGGTACGTTGTGCGGATAAGAGCTAACTGCCAGCAGACCAAAATCCTCCGCACCATCAAAGTTCAGATCACGAATATCCGGCTCTCCAACTGCACTATTCTGGTTCACATACAAACCATCCCAAGCATGATCCTCTACTGCCGGAACATCCTCTGGAAGAATGGTCTGAATCAGTTCTTCTCCCTCATAGACCAGGACTTGATCCACGGAAAAGTATTCCTCCTGGGGTTCGGTTGAATCCAACACTATTGTTAATTCTCTACCCTCCGCAACCTGAACAGAAAAGGTATACATCCCCTCAATGCGATCTGTGGAAGAAGGGGGTTCCGTAATATTCTGGCCCTCCTGGTCTGTCGTACTGCTGGGGGTTAGTTCCATAGTTTCTGGCGGGGAGGGCTGGGGATTAGGCTGCTTTGTCGCCGAGGTGAGAAAGGCCGTCGCAAGCCCAATAATCAGGAATACTGCTACAAGGGCTGCGATAATCGACATTTTTTTATTTTTCATCTTGGATAGAATCCTTTCGTCTAAAACGCTACTTTACAGCAAATTATTATAGTTTTGGCACCAAACCGGCAGTATTGTATCACGATTTTGCTGTTGATTCTTTATTTTTTTGCTGAGATTTTATTAAGATTTTCCTAACGGTGAAGGAGCGAGATTTATAATACAGTAAGGGCTGGGGAACGGGGAAAACGGGGGACGGAGAAACGGGCAAGCAGGGCATCGTGGGTCCCACTTCGTCATCCCTCACTTTGAACGGGTGGTTAGGAAATGGGTGTAGCTCCGTCAGGGGGATGGGGACAACCATCTCGCCCTGGGGCGGGGGTGTGGGGGCAAGGGCCTCCTTCACCTTGGGCGGTCTGCCCCGCCGCTTGGGAGGGGATGTGTTAGGACTGCTCAAAATATCTCACCTCCAGAGAATGAAAAAACGGGCATCTTCCGATGTCCGTTTTCGTGTCGTGTATGAAATTTGGGGCTGATATAGGGTGCAAGTTTCTTGGCTAATCACATCACGACAGCCCATACTTGCCTTATCCTTGACGCTTCAAAATCCTATATCTTCCCTTGATTTTTCCCTTGCCAGCTCCCGTGAAGCCCTTAAAAGGGGGTGGGGCCGGATAAAAGGGAATGAGTTGTTGACTTGCTTAAATTCCAGTGTTTTCAGGCGTTTCCGGGGATTTAATAACATCCTATAAAAGCTCCTGACGGCTGACAATTTCGTTGGGTTCAAATCAAGATTTATTATAGCAGATTTTTCAGGATTTGGCCAAAAGACTTATTGAAGTTTTTTAAATCTATATTCGACAAAATACAAGTAATATGTTATACTCATAGCTGCTAAATAATAATAACAGCAAAGAAAGGCGGCAAGCCATTGTCAAAAAATAAATATCAGTTTGAAAGTAAACCCATGTGTACAGAGCCACAAAGAGAATGGCACAACAAGAACTTGCTGATTTGGTGGGTGTTTCAAGACAAACAATTATGCAGCTTGTACGAAATCGCTATAATCCTTCTATGCTGCTCGCATGCAGCATAGCAAAAGTGTTTGAGGTTACGATTGAAGATGTATTTGACTTTAAGGAGGAGCAGTAAATGGTTGAATGGCTGGCTATTTTATTTGACAACAGAATTTTTATGAGACTAAATGCATGGCTTGGATTCCTTTTTTTGGGCTTTTTTGTATTTTTTTATTTTTCAAAAGAGGGAAAGGATGAAAGAGGGCGGGGGCTGATTGCCACAGCTTCATTGATTGCTTTTGCCGCGTTGTTTGTTCTTCTGAATATTGCCGCATATTCCTTCAAGTGGGGTATGGATAATATCGTCCGGTTGGCAAATATAATACAGACAGTGTATACTCTTTTTCTTTTAATTGCTGATATTGCATTGTTGATTTTGCGGAAAATCAGATAACCTGCATTCACAGCATATTAAGCCATGCGCATAATACCAAAATGAGCATGGCTATTTATTTGTTTTAGAAATTGTGCTGTTTTACCATGACAGGCAAAACAGCAGAAATCCCGTTCAATACTCCCATCACGTTGATATCCGGGAAGGTAAATTTTTTGATTTGGTATTGTGCGGCATAGACAATTGACGCATTTAGAATTAGTAAATGAATTTATTTGTATAAACTACTGCTGTTTAGTTTAAACAAGTATTCCAGATAATCAAAAACCGTATGCATTCTGGGAGAGTTTTTAATAATTCCCAGATAAACCGTCTCCTGAAATCCGCCCTTTTGGATTAAAGGTGAAGCAGACAGATCCAGTCCCATCGGGTAATCTTCCGTTTCGGCATGATAAACAGCAGAACTGTCTAAAAGCAGATCTTCGGAATTATCTTCCAAAATCACAGTGTTTGTTACAAAATAAGGCGCAAGCTGCTGATGCAGGGCAGGAACTTCCTCTGCCAGCAGTTCGTCTATGTCAGAAAGATAGCCGTTCTGGGAAAAGGCATCAAAGGCTTTCTTATCCATAAGCGCCACATCCAGCTGCTCCGCGTCGATAGAGGCCAGAATCTTCAAGCGGGAGGCATAGGTGTATTCGTGATAAATGCTGTTTTCATCATCTGTCAGGTACAGGCCGGAATACAGCCGGAAAGTGTTTGCATTCGTGTTCAGATTCTGTGCGGTTAAAAAACGGCTGCTTAATTCTTCGGTTAGAGTTTCTCCGACGGCAACATTAACCAGTGCGGCGTATAGCGCAGTGTCTTTGTGGGTGAAGTGGCCGTATACAGCGTATAGGGCAATATACAAAGCAATGGCTGCAGCCGCAAGGGGCAGTTTGTAATAGTCCCACAGATACTGCAGGAAAAACTGCAGTTTTGCTTTTCCACGCAGGTTTTGCATGAAAGGACGTACTCCTGATTGATATTTTTTTTGTAATTTTTTCTTTTTTTCTGGCTGTTTTTGCGCTGACAGCATAACCTTCTCCTTATGCGAATTTCTTTTTCATGAAATGTGTATGGAAACTGGAACCAGGTGTTATAAGTGCGGCATGCCTGCAGCCGTTTTCTGCGCGCTGGTATCTTCTTCCTGCGCCTGGCACATCAGCAGGATATTGGAAAGCAGGTAAGAGCAGAGCAGCGCACACAGTCCTTCGCCGAATATGACAGCAGGGGTGAAGATATTGATTACCACAAAGAGCATGGCAAAATAGATGGCAGCCATAAGTACTGTGCACAGTAAAAAACGCATGCCAATGAAGATGGCATTTTTAAACATGGCAGGAATGGTGTTGTCAAATCTTGCCAGCAGCGGAAAGATGTACATCAGGATGATGGCATAGGCGGCAAGGGCCACAAGAAATACAGCAGTTCCGATGGTCCAGATTGTATTTTCAAACCGCATATGGTAAAAGACATATCCGTCGAAAGCAAAGACGATGCCGGCTGCAAGAAGAATCAGCCAGATTTTTGTGGCCTGTCTGAAGTTTTCCTGAAAAGAACGGAAAAAGGCGGAGGTAATGTTCCCTTCTTCGTTTTTGGCCATTTTCAGTGTGACATAGAACAGGGCTGTGGTGGAAGCGCCAACGGTAACGACTGGCAGGCAGCAGACAAACCACAGGATGTTTAAATAAACGCTGCAGGCAATTTTAGTGATAAAACGCATGATGGGACTGTCCGGGTTGAAAAATTCGCTCATAAGATTCCTCCTTCGATAAAAATATATAAAATGTAAATCCTGCTTTTATTATAATGCATAAATTTGATTTGTCAAATGCAAAAAGAAAGAATCCGGTCAGAATAAAGTCAAGACGGAATATTTCACAATTTTTTGTGCATAATTTTGTTTGGAATTTACAAATGCACGAAAAATTAGGCGTAAATGACAAAAATAAGATTGACAGAATATAAAAATTCTGCTATATTAGCAATAACAAAACTGAGACGTAGTTTTACAAATGTACAATTCTGATGCGGTATATATTTGCAAAAGAAAGATGTGAGGCTGCGGAAAAGGTTTCAAAAAGAAAGGAGGAAAATATGAAAACAAATGGAACAGCTGTTTCTGCACAGAAACGGGACACAGGAAAGGGCGGATTGCATAGTGTGTTTCTTTATGTTACACAGCACTGGCAGTTATATGTGATTTTCCTGCTGCCGGCATTGGCACTTACCGTCATTTTCAGGTATATTCCAATGGGCGGCATTGCAATTGCATTCCAGGATTATAATCCGTTTGCGGGTATTCTTGGAAGCGAATGGGTGGGATTTAGATATTTCCAGAGATTTTTATCCTCACCAGATTTTCTGACGTATCTGGCTAACACATTAAAGCTGAGTATTTACGGCCTTTTATGGGGATTTCCGATGCCGATTCTGCTTGCTTTTCTGCTGAACCGGATTGAGAGCAAGGGGCTGAAACAGAAAATCCAGCTTGTGCTTTACATGCCGAATTTTATCTCGGTAATCGTATTGTGCGGTATTGTAAGAATTCTCTTGTCCGTGACAGGGCCGGTGAACATGCTGCTGGGAAGCCAGATTAACTTTATGACGATGCCGGAAGCATTCCGTACTATTTACATTGCCAGCGGCATCTGGCAGGGAGCAGGCTGGGCATCCATTATGTACACGGCTTCCTTATCAAATGCCAGCCAGGAGCTGAAGGAAGCGGCTTTGATTGACGGCGCGAATATCTTACAGCAGATTCAGGCAGTTGAATGGCCGGCAATCAAGGATATGGTAGTGATTCAGTTTATCCTGCAGGCAGGGAATATCATGAGCATCGGTTTTGAAAAAGCCTATGCACTCCAGACTGACCTGAATATGGGTACATCAGAAATTATTGCTACATATGTGTATAAAAAAGGTCTTATAGACGGGGATTACAGTTTTTCAACGGCAGTAGGCCTGTTTAATACTGTGATTAACGTTATATTGCTGATTTCTGTTAACAAGATTGTCGAGAAGATGAATGACGGCAGGGGATTATAAGGAGGAGCAAAATGAAAAAGAAAAGCAGATTTGCCAGATATTCCATGCAGGATAAGGCATTGCTCATAACCGGATACATACTGCTCGGTCTGTTTGTCGTTGCCATTATTATCCCTATGATTTATATCATCGTGGCATCTTTTATGGATCCGATTACGCTGCAGAATAAGGGGATTACGTTTGATTTTGAAAAATGGACGCTGACAGCGTACAATAGGGTTATGTCCAATGCGCAGATCTGGGTTGGGTTTAAGAATGCGGTGATTTATTCGGTTGTATTTACTGTGGTTTCTGTGTTTGTTACGCTTCTTGCTGCATATCCGATGTCCAGGGCAGATTTTAAGGGAAAAGGTTTTTTTAATACAATCTTTGTAATCACAATGTTTTTTGGGGGAGGGTTAATTCCGACCTACTTATTAATCAGCAACCTGGGCCTTTTGGACAGCATGTGGGCGATTATCCTTCCGGGTGCGTTCAGCGTATGGAATATGATTATAGCGCGTACTTATTATCAGGGTATTCCGGGAGAACTGCAGGAAGCTGCGGAAGTAGACGGGGCGAATGAGATTACCTACTATTTCAAGATTCTGCTTCCGGTATGTACGCCAGTCATTGCGGTGCTGGCATTGTGGCAGTTCGTTGCGATGTGGAACAGCTATTTTGATGCGATGATTTATCTGAATGATTCGGCAAAGCAGCCGTTACAGCTCGTGCTTCGTTCTATCCTCATTCAGAACCAGCCGGAAGCCGGCATGATTGCTGATATGCAGAGTACGGCAGAACGTGCACAGCTGGCAGAGCTTTTGAAATATGCGACAATCATCATTTCCAGCCTGCCGCTGTTAGTAATGTATCCGTTCTTCCAGAAATATTTCGATGCCGGCATTATGGCAGGTTCTGTAAAGGGCTAGAATTTATAATTACAAAGCATGACGGGCAGTTACTGGAATCTGAATGCCTGCATGCGGGCTGTAATATGGAAAAAGAAAAGCACAGAATTAGGAAAGGGGACAACTATGAAGTATCATCAGATTATGAAACGTATGATGGCAGTGGCGCTGGCAGCCAGCGTGGCAGTAACGGCTGCAGGATGCGGCAGCGGCGGGAGTAAGGTGCCTCAGAGCGGGGAGGTGCAGGAAGCAGATATCGCGGATCTGGAATTTCCGCTGAAAGAAAAAGCTACGCTTACCGGTTTGATCAGTTATCCGGCAAATACGGAGTCTGAACCGAATAACAGGACGATTTTTAAGCGCCTGCAGGAAAAGACCAATGTGGAAATCAGCTGGACGGCAATTCAGGGCGACCAGTGGGGAGACAAGATTAAGCTTGCTATGGCAAATAAGAGCTCTTTGACTGATTTTGTCTTTACTGCAGGATTTGGCGACAGCGATCTGCTGAAATACGGCGAGCAGGGCGTGATTATTCCGCTGGAAGGCTATATCGACAAATATATGCCGAATTTGAAAGCAGTATTTGACAAATTTCCGGAATACAGGACTATGAGTACCGATACAAACGGGCATATCTGGGCGTTTCCATGGATTGAGCAGCTTGGATCCGGGAAGACGGCAATCCAGACAGTCGGTGCTATGAGTTTTATTAATAAAAAATGGATGGATTTCCTCGGGCTGGAAATGCCGGAAACGGTAGAGGAATTTGAGCAGGTGCTGCTTGCATTCCGTGATAACGCTTCAAAGCTCCAGGCAGAGTTTAACATTGACGGAAGCATTATCCCGATGTCTTGTATTTTGAATGGCGGCGAGGACCCGGCGATTCTTATAAACGGCTTTGGCGAGGGCTACGGCGATGCTGACAGCGGCAGGCATATTGCGGTTACAGATGATTTGAAGGTAATCTGCTCCGCCACACAGCAGGGATTTAAAGACGGGATTGCATGGCTGCATGAATTGTATGAGGAAGGACTGATTGATCCGGAAGCTTTTACACAGGAATGGTCTACATATGTATCGAAAGGAAAATCCGGCCGCTACGGTGTATGCTTTACCTGGGATGTCGGAAACATTGATAATATAACGGACTGGGTGCCGCTGCCGGCGCTTACGGCGGATACAAGAAATATCACGCCGGCGAACGGTTCTTTTACAAGCGGATATGACCGGGGCCGCTGCGTTGTCACTTCGATTGCTGAAAATCCGGCGCTGGTATGCGCATGGATTGATCAGATGTATGACCCGTTCCAGTCTCCGCAGAATAACTGGGGTACTTACGGCG
>OFHA01002558.1_pt1 | contig 10514 bp, 16 predicted proteins | sample 1521891 | NCBI WGS metagenome assembly OFHA01 (sample SAMEA3504089, study PRJEB24116) | mouse gut metagenome | biome: mouse gut; feature: mouse-associated habitat; material: faeces | place: Denmark | collected 2011 | reverse complement strand
ATTACAATTGTTGAAACCGCACAGTCTTGAAAAGCATAATCACCAATTATTCTTACTGGCACTCCACTTATACTTTCTTCTATCCTTACATAATTAGAATATTTGTCAACATACGAAACCACATAACTTCCACCTTCTTTTCTGTACGTTATGTTATTAATAGTAACTATTTGTTTAGGTGCAAGTGCTTCTACTAATGCTATAGGAATAACTATACATGCAATAAGTACAAAAAGTACTATACTTGCCATAACTGCGGTACGTGTTTTTTCTTGCTTTAATTGTACATTGCAACCATCAACTATTGTTTGAGCACTTTCTCTTTTACTAAAATAATTAATATTATTCTTTAATAATCTTATTCTATTACCAAACAAAGTACCAAAAGATATTTTGTTTACTTTCATAACTTCTAGTTGCAAAACTTTTATTCTATCATCAATAATAGTTTTTATAATACTTACTAGATTACTATACTCCTCATCCTCCTGCTCTACAGCGGATTCAAACAAATTATTATAATCATTAATCAAATCTTTTATTTGTTTAATTTCTTGTTTTGTAAAAGTATTAGTATTAGCATATTCTAACTTTTCTGCTTGAGTGGCTAATAAATTTTGCATGTTTTCAATATACTCACATAGTGCAATATCTTTATAGTTATATTTAAAAGTTATGTATTTTTCCAAATTACTTTCCAATACACTAAATTGATTTTTAAAATCTTCAAAAGTCAATTGTGTTTCAGCCTCTTCACTTACTGCTATATCATCTTTTGCTGTGTAATTATTATCATCTAAATTGTTTTCATCATTAAAATCTTGATTATTTTGATTTTTATTATAAATTTTTAACAAACTATTGTATACTCCGGCTTGCGTTAAATCTTGATAAGGTTTAACATAAAAAATATACGCAAAGCCTAATGTTACTATACTTAGCAAATTCCACCAGAAAAATGACAATTTAACAATAGCCATTTTTATTACATAATGCTGAGTAAGGTCTGGTATAAGTTCCAAATATTCTTTTTTTGAGTGACAAATATAGAAGTTGTCGTAAATAGTATAATCTTCATAGTCATTATCTATCAACCAATATTCAAGTTGGTATTTATAATAATTATCTTTTAATTTTTGAATATGCGGTACTCTATCTATTATTGAAAAATTATCACAGTATGCATACATTGGTGTATCTTGTGCCAATTCAAAAGATTTATCAATATTGTTCATATTAAAAAAAGCATCTTCAACTTGAAATAAAATATCAGATAGCAAACGTTTTACATCTAAATTATTTATAAATTCTTTAAATTCATCTTGTAAAGGATAACCAAAATCATCATGAAAAGTTAAGAAAAATTTCTTAAAAACACTTATAATTTTTGTTCGTTCTTGTATAACGTCCATATTATGTAACATACTATCAAATTCTCTTTTTTTATCATAATCAAGAGGCAAAAGGGTAAAATCAACAATATATTTATCATCCTCTTTTAAATATTGTGGCATTACGTTAATACATTTGGCTAACTTTTCTATATTTGCATAATTAGGTTTGGATTTACCACTTTTATAATTATTTAATGTACCTATAGAAAAATAGTAATCCGTATTTTCACTATCATTAACAATATCCTCTAAAGTCCTACCACGAAAATACTTCTCTTTAGCTATTGCAATAGTTGTACGTTTTGCAAAAACACTTTTATTATTATCTTTCTTTTTCGCTATTTTTCTATCATAAATCTTAAATAAGGTTTCCAAACTCTCTTGATAGTTTAATTCGCTCTTACAATAATTAAAAATCTTTTCTTTTGTCTGATAAGATAGTTTTTTTCTTAAATAAATAATATTGCTAAAATAATTATCTTTATTTGCTATATCAGCATCTACTAAATTAACTATATTTATTCTATCCGCCTTAGAAACGAGACGTTTTAGTTCCCTATATTCTTTATTCTCCATAACCGCACCTCTTTTTTGATAATACAACTCATTCGATAAAAGTTGATATAGATAAAAAATTATATTTATCATATACTGTTATTGTACTTGGTGACGATGATTTAGTCAATAAGAAATCAAGTAGTAATGTCAAAATATTTAAGGAGGATTAATATGAACAACAAAGACATTAGAAATCTATTGAAAGAAAAAGGGATATTCCATTGGCAATTAGCCGATAAGTTAGGTATTAGCGAACCAACATTAACACGAAAACTAAGAAGAGAATTACCAATAGAAGAAAAAGAAAAACTTATCAAAGTAATTAAAAAAATGGAGGGTTAAAAATGATTTATTTAAAAACAGAATTAGAAAATGGTAAAAGTGTAGAAGTTGATGTTTATGGTGATGAGTTCTATTGTAAATGTCCTATATGTGGTAAAGAAGTGCATCTTGATAATGAGATGATAAAGCATTGTGTTACTGAAGATGATTTTTCAGGAATAAGTTTTTATTGTGAGGGATGTGCTAAAAAAAGAGCTACAACATTAGGGTTTTGTGAATTTCAACAGGAAAATATAAATATTCTAACTGCAGTATTTGAGAAAGTAGGTAGTAAATCATTAAGAAGTGAATTGTATATTGCATTAGATACATACAACCAACTTATTTATAATTGTTTATCAGATTTAGAAGACAGTGAAAAGGAGTGATTAACCAATGACAGATTTAAAAATGCTTACTCAAGATGAAGTATCTGAACTAATAAACGTTAGTCGTGATCAAATTACAATGCTTAGAGAAGTTGGTATCATCAGGGCAACTAAAACGGGCAGATGCTATATGTTCTCACAAGCTGAAATAAAACGTTTTCAACGTGATTATGCGGGGTTGGATGTAAGTAACAAGGTTAAGGCTTTAGAAAGCTATAAAATAGTAAATAGCATAAATTAATATATTGGCGTGTGTTTTTATGCTATTGGAAAGGAATATTAACAAATGATGACAAGAAGAATGTTTTCGCCTGATGTTGTAGAAAATGATAGTTTTATAGATATGTCATGCGATGCACAATTATTGTATTTTCATTTATCAATGTATGCAGATAATGAGGGTTTCGTGAGTAATCCTAAAACTGTAATTAGAACTATAGGTGCTGATAAGGAATGTCTGAACGAGTTAATTAATTCTAATTTTGTTATATCCTTTGATAGCGGGATTGTAGTTATAACACATTGGAAAAAAAATAATTATTTAGATGAAAAAAGAATGAAAAAAACAACATTTATTGATGAAAAGAAATTATTAATAGTTAAAAATAGATGTTATTTTCGAGTTGATCACGATACTAAATTGATGAATTCCAAGGAATTACATGTAACTCCAAAGAATTCCAATAAATTCCACGCTAGTATAGTAGAGAATAGTATAGTAGAGAATAGTATAGAAAAGAATAAAAAAACAAATGAAACAATCCCTTTTCAAAAGATAGTAGATATTTATAACAGTACATGTATTAAATTACCAAAAGTAGTAAGATTGACAGATAACAGAAAAAAAGCTATTAAAGCTAGATATATGGAATATGAAAAAGATATAAGCATATTTGAAACATTATTTAAGAAAGTAAATGAAAGTGATTTCCTACAAGGTATTAATGGTGAGTGGAAAGCTAATTTTGATTGGCTATTAAAACAACAAAGTATGGTCAAGGTATTAGAAGATCAATATATAAATAAACATAATCAAAAAAACAAAGAAAGTGAGTTAGTGAAAAATGCAATCTTTGGACAAAACTCATGATATTGTAGAAAATGACTTTATAAGCATTCTTCTTCATCATACAGAGCTGTTAAAAAGTACAGTAGTAGAAAGAACTTACTTTGATAATAATGCATTAGGGCTTATATTTTCACTTCTCAAGGAATGTGAAACATTTGATGCAGTTCTATTCATTGATAAAGGGTTTGAAGATATTGACTTTCTAATGAATGTTTATGATCGCTTTATATTTGAAACCTCATATTACCAAATGTTTAAAAGCTACGAAACAAAGATAATTAATCATTACAAAACAAAATGTTTAAATGAACTTAATCTAAGACTTGCTAAAAGACAGATTGATTATAATAGCTACAAAGAGGAATTTGACAAGATTGACGAGATTAGACCATTAAGTACAAAGGAGCATCCAACAGAAAAGGAACTTATCGAAGCTATAACAAGCTATAACCGCATTATAGACTTAGGAAAGTTTAATAATTTAGGCAAGATATTAAAACTGGAAAGTGATGATCTTGTTACAGTATCAGCACCACCCAATTTTGGTAAAACCCCTTTTCTCTTGAATGTTTTCAATGAGTGCTTAAACAATAAAAACAACTACTGTCAATATTACAACCTTGAAGTTAACAGAAACCAAATCATCAAAAGGCTTATAGCTATAGAGTCAAAAGAAACGATAAATAATGTCTGCAGTTATAAACGGTCACCTAAAGAAAATATTAGCAAAGCAATCAAAAAGTACGGTAGCAGTGATTATTATTTAAACGATGAACCAATGGCATGGGAAAGAATGCAAGCAGAAATTATAAGCCACTTAAAGAAAGATAAACAAAACATAGTCTTTATTGACTATTTAGGCTTAATAGGGTTAAGGAATAGCAGTTATAACAGAACAAACTATGACAAGATAACATATATCATGAAAGAGCTAAGGAAGCTATGCAGAAAGTATAACGTATTGGTATTTGTAGCAAGCCAATGCAATAGAAGCGCTTTAAACAATGGTGTATTAACCATGCACAGTTTAAAAGACAGTGGCGAAGTAGAAAACTCTAGCACTCATGTAATACTGCTATACGAAGACCAAAACAGAGAAAAAGAGTTTGAACTGATTAAGAATATAACCGCTGATATAGCAAAAAACAGAAATAACTATACTTTTAAAATGCCAATGACATTTGTAGGTGAAAAGCAGTTATTCGCAGAAAGCAAAATATAAAGGTTGCTTATATGAAACAGGAAAATAAGTTATCACGCAATGAAATAAATATACTTGCTAATTACCTAGAGGGTATAAACGAGCATCAAATATATACGGTTATAAAATCTTTTTATACAAGAAATAAAAGTGACACATTAGAAGCATTGTTAATGTTTATTACATCAGATCATTTAAGCAGTGAAGAAAAAACATACATAAACAATGAGTTAAAAATATATAAAAATAACTATTAGAGGGTAAAACATGGAAGATACAGAAAACTACGGTATTGAAATACCATTTTCAGAAGAATTTTGGGAACTAGCAAAAGAAACAAATGACTATTTAGAAACTTTGCCAATAAATCAAGAGCAAATGAATAAGCTCGTTTCCTATATGATTGAAAATGTAGAAAAAGCTAAACTTGAGGGTTATGCAGTCGGCTTCTCTCATGGTGCAAAAATAAAGCCTATGGAACTAAAAGAAATTCCCAAAAGCAGTTAGAAACAACTTGCGTACAAGCGTACAAAAAGGTACGCACCTATAAAAGATAAAACGGTTAAGAAACGTTAAGTTTTATATATATAAGACAAGGTGATATTATCATTTTGTAATGGTTGCGATTTCTATTGGTTAAGTTGCAACCTTTTTATTTACATAATTTACTATGACAACCAAGTAAAAAGATGGGGTAGCATTTTGCGACACTGCTTTTTTATTTACATAATTTAGCATGACAACCAAGTGTCAACCAAATGACCGCCTAAGTTAAGATAATTTAAATAAACACAAAAAAACAAGGAGTGAACATTTTGATCCCCCCTTGTTAACAAAATACTACATTTCAATGTATATCAGATTATAAAAGCATTTTTATAATTAACATATCTAACACCAAAAAAAGGGTGAAAGATATAAAACCGATACATCAAATCAATGCATTAAGTTAAAAGATATTTTGAAATATAAACATATGCTCAGTTTTGAGCCAATGTTCAATCAAACAGTTATCACGATAATTGATAAAATGTGAGATAGTTTGAATATAAAAAAGCCTATACAAAGATAGACTATTGATATTTTGCTTCCTGTTCTTGTTTAATCTTGATCAAGCATGACAGTAAGCCGATATAAAAGCGGTTGAGTTCGTCCTTATCAAGCTCTTTAATCTTAGAGCGATCAAAGTCCATAAGTTCATCAGAGCTTAATTTGTAAAAATAATCCCTGTACTGCTGATGTGTCATAATATCCCTCTGTTTATATCAAGTATATACTAACTATACTTGATTTAGCTCATATTTTCAATACAAGAAGAGTTTTTATATAATTGGTATATTTATACAAAAACATACAAATTAATCTCACAGATGCTAAATATTAACTTTTTGAAGCGTTGTACCAAACATGTATGAGTATGGATTTAATGAAAATATTGATTATAGATTGGTTACTCAAAAAAAAGAAACCAATAATCCAAAGAATCCATTTACTACGATTAATGACCATGAAATCACACTAGACACGGCAAAAGAGATTTAGTTGTTTATAAACGAATTATTAATTAAATACTTTAGCAAATATCATTCGTTAATCTATAAAGGTTGAGATTTGCTTTTTCTTTTGTTTATAACACCTCCCCAAAATTGGGGACATCCTCTATATCATAATATATACTAGAACACATTATAATTAGAGTTAAAAAAGGTTTGTTAAAACAAATGATTTTTACCTATGTACCGTAAACACTCCTAGAACTCTTTATTTAGCTAGTTTAAGCGTGAAGTAAGCGAGAACCTATAATAAAAAGCCCTCATACGTTAAATACGAGGGTTTTAATAGTTTGGGTATAAAAAGGAATAATACTATTCATTATCTGCTGTATCATTCTTATCAAACTCTATTAGTGCTTTGCCTGTTTCTTTGTCATTAAACGCAAGTGTTGTTCCTGTAAGTTCAGCAAGTTCTATTAAATCTACAATATTAAAAGCAGTAGCGCTATTAGCTATTTTTCTGTTTATTGATTGCCTAGATACTTGAAAATGTTCCGCTAATTCTTTTTGACTTTTTCCTTTAATGCTTAACAAACCTTTTATCTTATCTCTTATCATAATAGTATACCTCCTATGTTTAGTTTACTATTTATATAAGTAATTATCAAGTGTTAACTTAGAAACTTTAAAAGTATAAAAATAACCTTAATAAATTCACTTTAACAGTTGACAAGTAAACCTCTAAGGTATATACTGTGGTTGTAAGGTTGATAGAGGAAATAAAAAAAGGTTACAACACCGCCAAGCATTTATACCCTGCCTCTATTCTAACACCAAACAAAATAAAATGAAAGAGGGAATTAACCATGACAAACAAAGAATTAGAAATCAAAATTAAAGGAATTAAGGAAATGCAAAGAATTAAAGACGAAGCAGACAAAGAGATCAAGAAACTTCAAGAAGAAATCAAGGCAGAAATGACAGACCGCCAAGTTAAAGAAATTATAACTGATGAATACAAAGTGAGATATACAGATGTTACAACTAACCGTTTTGATACAAAGACATTCAAAAGCAAATATTTAGAGCTATATAATCAATTTATCAAGCCAACATCTTCTATGCGGTTCTCTATCAACTAGAGAACCCGTAGCTAAAATAAACGGAGGTAATATATATGAATGACTTATTATTAGAAATGTATTACAAATGGTCAGAAAGCCATACAACTGAGCATGTGCTTTGTCAAATGGCTTACAAACCTATTGAACAAAATATCAACATTTTAAGAAACAGTGATAACGCTTCTGTACTTGTTGAAATTCAAGATCATATCAACGAGTATACAGAAATGATAGAAAAAATAGCGTTCGTTGAGGGTGTAAAACGTGGTATCAAACTTAGTGAAGATTTAAAGAGATTGGGGGTATCTATATGATTATGGTTGTAAAAAGCAAAATATCACGAAGTTTTATATTATTTGACAAAGAAACAAACAATTTTGGCATAAACATTTCACCTAATGACGATATGATAAAGGTATTTAGATGGTTTTATAATGAACTGCCGATAATGAAGAACGATAAGACCAATAACGATTTACTATTAAGCATGTATAACGGTTAAAAACAAGCAGTATAGAAGCAATTAAGAAAAAGAGGGATATATAACTATGAATAAAGATTTACAGGTAATAAGCTATCAAAAAACGGGGTTGTATTTAAAAAACAATAGTAAAATAGAATTTATATTAGCAAATTCTAAAGCACCAATAACAGATATATTTAATTTAGGTGTAATGATTGGCAAACGTGAAGAACGCAAAAAGAAATATAAGCATACAGACAGTGAAAAACCCTTACTGAGTTGTGTAAAAAGTGTATTATTGAAAAGCTCAAAGAGGTTAAAGACATAAAAACTATTAAATTCATTTTAATATATTTAGAACGGTCAATAAAATAAGGTCAATATAAAGCAACACTTGTAAAAACACGAATAGCAAGTGTTTTTTTATACTTAGGTAACGTATTATCACATTGGTTAGAAAATTTATAACACCTTGCTAAAGCCTATGTATTCCAACAACAATAAACATATATGCATTGGTTAGGCAGTTGGTTAGCAATATAAAAGCTAAATGATATTATTTTATAGCGACATCACTAATTGATGAAATTTCATCTACATGAAGTTATAATAAGTTATATAAAGCGCATTTAAGAAAGGGTTAATATAATGGATAGAAAACAAAAGATGCAGTACTTAAAGCAGTATGAACAGTTAAAAAACCGATTTGAATATCTAAACAGTAGAATAAACGAACCTAACACAGTTCATTATGATTGTATTAAATCAACCACCCATAAAAGCCTTGCAGATAGAATAGAAGAACGTGACAACGCTTATATTGATATGATGTGTAAGAAATCAGAATTTGGCTTGCTTATAGATGATTTACTACTATTTCATAAATATGTCTTATTATGGTCAGATAATAAAATAGCCGATAAATTCGGCATGAACATGAGAAAATACAAACGAGAATTTAACAAGGCTTTAGACAATTTAGCAATCTAAACTAATCTAATAACACTTATACTAAACGCTCAAAAAGCGCACGAAAAAAAGATCAATGCGCTTTTTATATTATTTTAATGTCGCAAATCGCTACCTTTACTTAATGATCTTTAAATCTAATCGAGCCGATTTAGGTATCTCTGAATTAGAGACTCTTTAATAATCATTATTTTGTAATTGAAAATCAAGCAACTAACTTAATATTATTTTATAAAACAATTATGAAATTCGAGATTGTTGCCTAGTCGCGTATGGCTTTATAAAGGCTCTTGTGATATAATTATGAAAAATAAATTATTAAAAATCAAAAGATGAATAGGTATAATGATATGTCAAAATTTAACGATAAAACAATTAACAAGGCTTATTTAATGGAAATAGAAAGCAAACTAAGAACGTATAAAACAATTTGTATAGCAACCTCTCTTATATTTTGCCTTTTAAGCATAATATATATAATATATGAGATCAAAAATATAAAAGATAGTGCATATGAGTTTTATTTAGCTCATGGATACAATGAACCTCTTGATTTTACATCAGTTTATGTAATGGTAGCAATTATGATTATTGGCATAGTTTGTTTTGTTATAATATATACGCTTTTCAAAATGAGAACAAATGAAAAACGAGCTCTTTCGGGATTTACACTCGAAGCTCAAGAAACTATTTTATCAAATGATGAAAATATTTACTCAAAATCCATAAAAATGAGTTATACATATCTAAACAAATATTATGCACAAACACAAGAGCAAGCTAGTAAAGGCTTTTTTGTAACTGTCATAATATCTTTATTTGGTGCGATTATAATCATATTAGGTATATTGTCAATGTATTTTGGAATTACCGAGCCCGCATATATTACCGTTGCAACAGGCGCTTTAACGGAAATTATATCATCTGTATTTTTTTATTTATACAATAAAACTATTACGAGCATGAGTAAGTATCATGATAAATTGGTTTTATCTCAAAATGTCGCTTATGCATTGGAAATTGTTGATACAATTTCTGATAATGAAAAAGACGAAGCAAAAAAGGAACTAATGAGAGAACTTGTTAAAGATATTAATTTGCATTTACAAAAAAGTGATCAAGATTAATAGTTATAAAACTCGCCACTTTTTCGACACAAAATAAGGCACAAATAAAAAGGCATGTACTGGCATGTAACCTAGCAAATGCCCCAAAACCCTTGATATAGCGTTATATAATAGCGTGTAATTGTATGTAAAATATAGTTGCTTTGACCTACTGAGGATGCCATATTAGTCAAAACCCGCTATCTAGAGCGGTTTTTTTGTTAAAAAAATAATCGTGCAGTACTCGTGCAGTAAATTTTTTTATTAAGTTTCTTTCATAACCTAAAAAATTTATATTAATGTTATAACCAAAATTTTAATATTTGAAGAACAAAGCACCCAAATTTATCGGATGCTTTCTTTTATAATTTCCTTTAATTTATCCCTAATTTCATGCAGTTCATCAACCGTCTTTTCAATATTTTTA
>OFHA01002557.1_pt1 | contig 10514 bp, 13 predicted proteins | sample 1521891 | NCBI WGS metagenome assembly OFHA01 (sample SAMEA3504089, study PRJEB24116) | mouse gut metagenome | biome: mouse gut; feature: mouse-associated habitat; material: faeces | place: Denmark | collected 2011 | reverse complement strand
TCTCCTTTAGTTTTGTTTTACGTGTGGAAGGTCTCGAACACACGCGCCTTAGCGGACAGCAAAGAGATCCGGCGGATGTCTTTGCTGTCTTCCCATAACGCCGGGAATCGGCGGCAAGCCCAATAAGACCTTGGTTTTTTGCGGGCTTTGCAACGAATGAAAGTATAGCATGGTTTTAGTTGAAAATCAAGGTTTGCCCGAATTTTATCCAAATTTGGTATTGGGAGATAATGGTTACAAAAGGATTCAAAGTGGACAGCTGGTTTATGAATATACCAACAGAGATGTATCATGAAATATAGAATGAACATTTTGAGGAAGTGCGAGGGGATTCTGTATTCATGGTATTAGGGCATATAGAATATTATACGGGTCGGAAAAACAGATGGCTGGCAAATAAGCAGTAACGAATGTAACAAATCATTTGTTGGAAACTTATGAGTTTGGAAAAACATTTATGAATAAGACAATTTATGAAATTGATGGAGGTAATGCGAAATGAAAACAATTTGCGGAATTGATTGCAGCGGATGCAGCTTTAAAGGCAGCTGTAAAGGATGTACAGAAACAAACGGGCACCCTTTTGGCGGCGATTGTATTGCCGCTGAGTGTTATAAATCAGGTGGCGAAAACTGCTTTATTACATACAAGAACCGCTTGATCAAAGAGTTTAATTCTCTTGGAATTTTGGATATGCCTACGATAACAAATCTTGATCAGTTAAACGGTGCATATGTTAATTTGGAATATATTCTTCCGAATGGAGAAAAAATGAAATTGCTTGACGATACAAAGATATATCTCGGTTATCAAGTTGAAAAAGCAAACAGTGATAGGTGCTATGGGCTTGTTGCAGATAACAAATATTTACTTGTATGTGAATATGGATGCAATGGCGCAGAGCCTGAAATCATTGTATACAAAAAGAGATAATCAAATTCCAGTTCTGGCCGGATAGTCGAATAGAGAAAGAAGCAAAAGTACCTTTGCAAACTTGGAAAAAATAAAAATGTTATGCTTCTGATTTGCTGAATGTCTGTGAATATTTGAGCTTTGATTTTGGAGACATAATGGAAGCCAGGGATTGCTGTTCTGACTATATTTTTAAGCATATTGACTCGAAGCACCGCTTTCAGCACAGCGGAAGGGATATTGACTTGCTATGGATTAATCGCATATTTATATGTCGGTATCAATCAGATTATTTCAAATATTAAGCCGAGTTGGAATTTTGACATTAACAACTATGTTCTGGAAAGTAATATGAAAATGATTAGTGCGAGTACCGTTTCTAATGACTTGTCTCATGATATTCGCACACCGTTGACCTCTGTGGACGGATATTTTCAACTACTTTCACAAAGTACATCCGAGGAAGACAGACTATATTGAAATAAGTTTTCCTATACAGAATTAGCGTTTCATTACTTTTTGAAATATCAGAGAAACAGATCAGGAATTGGATGGAGGAATATGAAAGTAATTATTAAAGGTAAAATTGAAGAATTATTGTCGAAGGAATTTTGTTGCAGTTTAGACGAATTAAATGGAAAATCAACAGTGTATTCTGTTAATCTCAATGCAAAACAACCATATATTAAAATACTAGCCTATAGAAATTGTGTTGTGGTTTGTACATCGGAGAATCTGCATTATAAAGTTCAAGAACTTTTACAAAGCAAGAATAGAGATGAAATATTTGAACTTCCTTTGGTTTATGGACAGACAATACATTATGTTCCTAATGATAACTATACAGAAGATGCATTGATTTCATTGGATTGTAAGTGCGAGTATCTTTTTGGCAGAGATATTTTATCCCTTACTGGATTGACTGGTTTTGAAAATTCCTTAGCATTTGATGAAAATGGTTCTACATCAACAAAAGGTGTTTATATTGCAAAGGACAATAATAAAATTATTGGAGTAGCAGATGCCGCAGAATCATCAACAGATGGTGTATGGGAAATAGGTATAGATGTTATGGAAAAATATAGAAATGCCAGATTGGGAACATATTTAGTGAGGGGATTGACAAAAGAATTACTGGCACGAAATATTATTCCATTCTATTCTGCTTCTATAACGAATATTGGTTCGCAGATGGTAGCAAATAGATGTGACTATATACCATTCTGGGTTGATACATTTGGAACCATTCTTGATGGGAGTTCAGTATACAATGATATGATGAAAGGTTTGTCATCGGAACTTATAGAATGACAACTTCCGGTTGATAGAGGGAGCAACAGACAAAATGTTTGTTGCTTTTCCTTTTTTGATGGGAATGTAAAATAAAACTATCATCATATGATGCGTTTGAAAAACTTATCAATATAGACCTAGAAAGTTATCTTTCATGACAACGAATAATAAGAAATCTATGGTAACATCCTACCCGTAGTGATAAATTGTTCTACAGGAAAGGGTGCGAAGCATGGAAAATGTAGTATACGAGAAAGATTACGGAGAGGAATTCCGGGAGAGAAGTGATAAGGCGAAAGGACAGGACTTTTTAGACACATTGAAGGATATCGGATTCTTCCAGGCATACAAAGAAGAAATGGATAAAATCCCAAAGCGTGTGGTTCCCAAGGAAAAAGCAGATTATGAATACCTACTTGGGGAGTGAGAGCATCTGTCAGCAAAGACTGGCGGGTGCTTTTTTCGCACAGATATGGTATGCTGTAAGCAGTATATCAACTTGGAGGTACAGGCATGGAAGAACAGCAGAATTCATTGACTTATGAAATTATCAAAGCAGCTGTTGCCGGGGAGAAATGGGCAACAGAAAAGATTATGGCATATTACGATGATTATATGACAGAGCTTGCCACAGTGGAAGAGAAGCAGTCGGACGGCAGTGTAAAGAGTTACGTGGATGAGGATTTGAAGCAAGAGATAGCGTTGAAACTGCTGGAGGAGATACCGAACTTTCCGCTGGAGGAAGCGGAGAGGATTGCAGGAGGGGAGACTGATTAGAGAAAGATCAAATCTACGAGGCATTCTGGAAAGAGATCCAGGGCATTGCGGGTTGCAGACGCTCAGAGAATCTGGAGTTCAGTGGGGTTTGAGGTCTGATTATGGGGTCAATTCTTTTATAATAAACTGTTTTGAGGATATAGTATAAACTGGAAAACGCTAATTTGGCTATTCTGTGGCATTATTCAATGGATTATGGTAAAATTCTGCTGTCCGGGATTGAATAGCAACTGAAAGACCAAACAGATGTTAACAATGATAATAGCTGTAAATCTCATTGAAGTCATTATATAAGTCTTTCAGTTTGTATAGAAAATGTTCGTTTTTATAGGAGGCATCTATGTGGCAATTTACATTTTTTATATTTTTCATATTATTTTGTATATTTGCAGGAATAATGGCACGTGAACCCAGAACGTTATGGAGCGGGGTTTCTTTTTTCTTCATGATGATATGTTTGTCTATTTCCTTGTTTTTTATTCTATCTGAATATTCCAGGTGGCTGGCAGCACATGACGTGGTAATTGGAATACTGATTCTCCTGTTTGTTTTGGCGATAGGCTGTATGCTTATGTTTCCGGCAGCTTTGATCGTCATGTTTTTCATCGAGGGAATAAAAGTCATCAAACATGAAGGAGTGAAACCGTCAAATTTATTGTCGATGCTGTTCTCTATCTTGTTATATGTCTACCTGTCTGTCTGGCCGATGATTGGCAATTTAAGAAAAAATACATTAAGTACAATGCTCTATGTTATCATCAGTTTTTCGGCAGTATATGTATTATCATTGATGGCTATGTATTCACTTTCTGCAATTCTTAACCTTATTCATCTGAAAAAGAACAGAAATGCAGATTATATTGTTGTTCTGGGATCTGGAATCATTGGAAAGAAGGTCACACCGTTACTTGCGGCCCGGATTGAAAGAGGAATGGAATTGCTGTATTCCAATCCTAATGCTGTATTGATTATGTCCGGTGGGCAGGGACCTGGAGAGGATATTCCAGAGAGCGTGGCTATGGCTGCATATGCAGTAGGTAAAGGTGTAGATGCAGAGCGTATCATAATGGAACAAAAATCTGTATCAACAGAAGAAAATTTACTGTTTTCAAGGAAATTGATTGATAAAGAGGCTCCTAAAATTGTTATCGTCACAACGGCTTATCATGTGTTCAGAGCATTAATTCTGGCAAAACAGCAAGGGTTAAAGTGTGTTGGATTTGGGGCAAAAACGAAATGGTATTTTACGCTAAATGCTTTAATACGTGAGTTTGTTGGATATCTACGTTTGACATGGAAGAAACATGCGCTGGTAATTGGCATAGTAGCCAGTATTGTCGTGGCGACTAATATCGCTGGTTGGTTGAGATAATTAATAACTGTGAAATTACAGCGATTTAAGAGAGGAATAGTTATAAAGAACCGTTAAAGTATTAGCAAGAACTCTCTAAACTTGAGGTGAAATAAAGCGTATGAAAAGCCCCAGGCGGCATTTGAAGCTGTTCTGGGGCTTTATAATTATCCTTTGAATTTATCAGGCAAGTGAATTTCAGTTTTCAGACCATGAGGTGTAATGTTTGAAAATTGGATATCTCCATAATGTACTTTTACAATCTGTCTTACGATTTTAAGCCCCAATCCGTGTTCTGCTTCGGCTGTTTCCGTCTGGGAACTGGGAATACTGGTATCGTTATTCAGTAATGCCAGGTATGATTCCTTGATTCCGCACCCAGAGTCTGCGACACAAAACGTACAGATTCTGTTGTCCATTTTTACAGAAACGGTTATCTGACATCCACCAGGATTGTGTGTGATGCTGTTTTGTATTAGATTATGCAGCATCCGGTTAAGCAGGAAATTGTCGCCGTATAGGAAAGTTTTTATATCTGTGTCAGTTCCAGACAGTTCTAATTCATAGCCCTCCGGAAGTCCGTTATTTAGAAATTCGCTTATCACCTGCCGGATCAGTTCAAGAGGATCAAGCGGCTTTATGCGGAAGGGCTGCATAGAGTATTCCAATTTTGTTGTTAAATTTAGATCTGCAACCAATGTACGGAGCTTTTCACTTTGTTTTCGTATGATTTCAGCCTGTCTTCTGGTTGCTGCTGGTAAGTCAGGGTTATCTTCTATTTCACTGGAATAACCTAAAATCATAGAAAGTGGCGTACGGATATCATGAGATATTCCACGAATCCATTCAGCACGCGTATTATCCTTTTTTGCCAGATAGTCACTGGCATGGTTTAATCCTGTATTGATTTCAGCAAGTTTACCTTTTTCCTCTAAGTGAAATGTTTCCCCCTGTGACAGTTTTTGGATGCCAGCCAGGATTGGCCGCATTGCAGTTTCGATTTTTCTGGTATTACGTAAAAATAAGAAAATCATAACACCGATATTGATGACCAATGCAGCCAGACAGATGAAAAGAGCAGGCCAGAAATATCTGGTTTTGAACGAGATATAGTATTGGCTGATTGTGCCCGGCTGAAATCCCACAACTAAAAGTCCATTTGGATGATTCCAGATTTTAACGGGATAGTCCTTCAGATACCATCTGCTGAACATCGCAATTTCAGATGCAGAGTATTTAAGGGGAAGTCCTTCTGGCAGACCGCTTTCCCAAATGACAGCACCTTCATCGTCAATCAGCATAGCCCAAGCATCCGTCTGTGCTAAGATGTCATTTGCTTCCGGATCAACTGCGAATGCCCCGTTCTTTTGTTCAATAAGATTTGAAAACCGTTCCATTGGAAAAACGGAGTCCTTAACACCATTCAGATAGGAAGTAAGAAAAAGGATTCCTATTAATACAATGTTGATTACAAAAAACAGCAGCAGTATTCCGATGACTGATAATATATAGTGGCGAAAGAAGCGGTCAATTGGTTTCATTTTTCCGCCCCCTTAATGTGGAGCCGGTAACCTAATCCTTTTACGGTTAAAAGGGAAACAGGTTTTGACGGATTGGCCTCGATCTTTTCCCTTAAGTGGCGTATATGTGTCACAAGGGTATTTTCATATCCCTGCCAGAATTCCCCACAGACAGTTTCGCATAGTGAACCTGTGGTTACAATCCTTCCGGAGTTATCAAATAACTTTTCAAATAGCGTAAATTCTTTTGCAGTCAATGAAAACACTTCATCTCCACGATAAACTTCGGCCTTATCTAAATTAACGGTTGAAGCTTCCAGATATACAATACGTTCCTTTTCAGGATAGGCGCGGTTTAAGATTGCCTGAACACGCAGAAGTAACTCCTTGGGCAAAAAAGGTTTTATAAGATAATCATCAGCTCCGTTTTCAAATCCTAAAAACTTATCATCGGCTTCTCCGCGGGCTGTAAGCATGAGAACAGGAATCGTACTCGTTTTTCGTATTTCCTTTAATACAGTGAAACCGTCAATGCCCGGCATCATCACATCAAGAATTACCATATCGGGTTGATTTTCCCGAAATATCGCTAATGCCTCTTTCCCAGAAGAAGCAGTGGTGATTTTGGTGTACCCGGCACGTTCAAAAACCGATTGGAGCATTTTAAGCAGCTCTGATTCATCATCGACAGCAAGAATGCTTTTATCTTTCATACGGCACCTCCTTTTCTTTGTCCCTTATTATAGCTCAAAAGATGAAAATATCCTATTCATGTTTTGAAATCTCAAGGTAAATTCAAGGTTAACTCAAGATACCCTCAAGGATGCCATGTTACAATCAATGTGAATCAAAAAGGAGGTATAACATCTATGAGTGATTACATTATTGAAACCTGCAGCCTGACAAAAATGTATGGAGAACAGGCCAGCGTATCTGATTTAAGTATCCATGTAAAGAAGGGGCGTATTTATGGTCTGTTGGGACGAAATGGTGCAGGAAAAACCACGACTATGAAAATGTTGTTAGGTCTGACGGCTCCCACATCCGGCGAAGTGAAGATTTTCGGAAAGCCTATTTATGGAAACGAGAAGAAAATTCTTCCGCGTGTGGGCTGTTTGATCGAATCCCCCGGCTTCTATCCCAACTTGACCGCAACGGAAAATCTGAAAATTTTTGCGAAGCTGCGTGGGCTGAAAGGTTCCAACTACATTAGGAGCGCACTGGAACTTGTTAATCTGCCGTATCAGGATAAAAAGCTGTTTTCGCAATACTCTCTTGGAATGAAGCAGCGGCTTGCGATTGCGCTGGCTGTCATGCACGATCCGGCAGTACTGGTTCTCGACGAACCGATTAACGGGCTTGACCCTATCGGGATTGCAGAGGTTCGTTCTTTTATCCGAGAATTATGTGATGTCAGGGGAAAGACCATTTTGATTTCCAGCCATATTCTTTCGGAGATTGCTCTCCTAGCAGATGATATCGGCATTATTGATCATGGTAAGCTGCTGGAAGAAGAAAGTCTTGCTGAATTAGAACAGAAAAACCGTCATTATATCCATTTTACAGTATCCGACAGCAAACAAGCCGCCCGCATTTTTGAAACAATGTTTCAGACAAGATATTTTAAGATTACTGATCAGCATAATATCCATTTGCTGGATGTCAATCTGCCGACTGCAGCGATTACCCGTGCATTTGTAGAAAATGGCCTGGAGGTGTTTGAAGCGCACCTTTGTGAAGACACTTTGGAAGATTATTTTAAGAAAGTAACAGGGGGTGAGGGAATTGCTTAACCTGATAGCTGGTGAGTTTGCAAAATTGAAGCGTAAAAAAATTGTGCCCTTTATTATATTGCTATCTCTGCTGTTCCCTCTTATTGTGGTTTACACTTCTAAAATGAGAATGGGAAATGATACAAGTGTGGAATTTTTGAAAGGACGGTTCGATTTATCTTATACCATGATGCTTGGATATGGTCTGGTTTTTTTGGAACCGTGTCTGTTGGGTATTCTAGCCTCCATACTGTTCTTTATGGAGAGGGATAATGATACTTTCAAAAATCTATGTGTAATTCCGGTCACTACGTCACGGCTGATTGCGGCAAAATTATTCGTTGTATTGATTTATGGGCTTTTTTATACCCTTTGCAATACTGTATTTATGATTTTCTTTACATGGGTTTTAAAGGCGGGAATCATTTATGATGTTGGATTTAAGCTGGTATTCAGTCTTGTTTTTGGAATAGGAATTACGATTGCCACGTTGCCGGTTATCGTTTTCATTATCTATTTCAACAAATCCTATTTGATTTCCACGCTTCTTTCATTCTTCTATGCGATTTTGAACTGGAGTGTTTTATCGCTGGTTGAAGTGAATTTATCGCTGGTAAAGGTAATTAATCTATTTCCGACTTTATGTGTAATGAATTGGAGCAGCAAAAAAATGATGGGACGTTTGGCGGACAGATATCTTTCAGAAGCAGCTTATTTGTTATTTCCCTCCGATATTTGGGCATTTGCTGTACTGGGGATAACGCTGGTTTTTTCGATACTGCTCATGCTGCATTTTTATAAGAAATGGACGAGGTGATGAAATGGATAATCTTATAACTGAATTTTGGAAAATAAAACGCTATTCTGTAATCAAGGCCGGAGCCGCTATGATGTTTCTCTCCGTATTTATGAGTTATTTTTACTCGACGGCCAGTACCTCTGTCGGCTGGGATTTTAACTATTTTGTTCATCAGGTGGTTCAGCAAAATTGTACGTATTTTTTTCCTGTGGTAATTATGCTGACAGCCTCCTTTGTTATTTCGAGGGAGACAACGGACGACACTCTGAAATCAATTTTAACGGTTCCTGTTGACTTTAAAAAGCTGTTGCTTGGAAAATTTGAGCTTCTTTTTTTTCTCTCCATAGCTTTCAGCCTTATCAACGCTGCGCTCGCTGTTATTATGAATCTGCTCCTGCATTTCCCCGGAATGTCAGCATACAGCATTATGATCGCCACGGGGCGGATCATAGCCACAAATATTTTAATTTACCTTTCGGTACTTCCACTCATTATTATCAATACATTTCTTTTTGGAAGTAGCCTGATTGGTGTTGCTGTCGCATTCGTATATGGTTATTTTGGAACCTTTGAGGGCTCTTTGCTAAATTGGTTTCCGATCAAGGCTGCAATGATTTTGTTTGATCCGTATTGTGGTGTAGAATATGATACTGTTTCCTATCAGACCTTTCCGGCAATCATCATATTAATTCTCACGGTGTTGCTTTCTGTTGTACTGTTAAATGCTTTTACACATTCAGAAAAACTTCCCAATGTAAAAGCAAAAAGGAAGCCAAAAAAAGCAGAGCGAAAAAGAGGTTGGTAATCTAGAACAAAAGGGATGAAAATGCAAAAGCGATCGAAAGATGGGGTGGTATTCATGAAAAAAACATTAGTGTGTATTGGCATAGCAGTTATGCTGATTTGTTTTAAGTTGACTATGTGTAGTAAAAAAATGAAATAATTTAGGGAGATTATAGGATGAACAAAAAGAATGTATTAATCGGAGTTGGGATAGTGGTTATGGTTGTCCTTTGTATTGGTATCGCCATTTTTGCAGGAACTGGCGGCACTGATTATTATACACAAATTGATAACACAAAGGTAAAGGAAATTGAACCGCACGGTGCGATGAATTATTCTTACACATTGACAGTCTATGATGAAAATAGTACGAAACGAGATATTACTTTTGAAACAAGTAAAATTCTGTTTCGGGATCGAGAGTACCAAGATATTTCCTCTTCGGTCTTGATTGCTTGGTAACAGGGTCATAGTGGGGAGTAGATTCGTAAACCCGGGTCTTTCCTGATTTTTTATCGAAGTGTTTAACAATAGTAGGCATAACGTTTTCTCCTTCCAATAGTGGCTATATATACATTATATTACAACCACTACAAAAAGTCAATATATAGTGGCTATATTTATCAATAAATAAAGCCACCAAAAGCAGTGCATTATGCCAATAAAAAAGCCCCAATGGGAATTCATTAAACATCAGAAATTAAAATGGCTGTGAATGGTAACTCCGGATTGCAGTTCCTCATGAAACGTATCTTGACATGCGGGGGTTTGTCTGGGGAATGAGTCCTGATGAGACGAAAGAAGCCGAGGAAGGACAGGAATTGCCATTGACGCTGACAAAGAGCGGCCAGAACAGCGACGGCTGTCCCTACCAGTTTTATGAGGGAGAATGGGAAGTCTACGGCAGTCCTGTTGAGCTGGCGACGCTTAATTTTGTGGAAGATCAGCTGGTCGAAATGAAATATGTTCTGTCCGGCAGATCCTATGACCAGGTGGTCGCTGACTGCACCGCGCTTTACGGGCAGGGCGGGGCGATAGCGCAGGACGGCAGCGCCATGGGCTGGAACGTCTGGATGTTCCAGCCTGATACAGGAAGCAGTGTACTGATCGGCATCTCTGTTGTCAAAGCGGAAAACGGGGCCCGCCTGACATTCCGTGATCTGGAGCGATATGAGCAGCTGAGGCCGTGAACAGGGCGACAAAGCAGAAAGGGAATGGGTTTCAAGATAACGGTAAGCCTACAGCAGCCGGCGCATCGTCTCTGCCAGCCCGTCCTGGTCGTTGTCGGAGCGGGGGACCACATCCGC
>OFHA01002556.1_pt1 | contig 10518 bp, 12 predicted proteins | sample 1521891 | NCBI WGS metagenome assembly OFHA01 (sample SAMEA3504089, study PRJEB24116) | mouse gut metagenome | biome: mouse gut; feature: mouse-associated habitat; material: faeces | place: Denmark | collected 2011 | reverse complement strand
TGGTACAGCACTGCCCCGAATACAAAGCCTTTTATGACAAGAAATTTGCTGAGGTAAGAACCCATCAGCACAAACGAGCACTCGCGTTGACTTCCCGTAAACTGATACGTATGCTTTTTGGACTGCTGGCCAATAGCAAACTCTACTCTGTGGAAAAGAGTAGGTAATCCATAATAATTATCGAACTTACGTTCTTTTTGGGCGGTAGGTCTATTAAAGTTACCCTTTTTCCAGAAAATCTTTTTTATTTTCCTCTTGACATTTCACCAAATTGCTTCACATACAACAGCATAATTTCATCGATCGTTGCCGGAATTACCATCGCTTTCGGATATTTCTTTTTGGCGCTGTTTCGGTCGGCGACCAAAACCTGCCATTCATAGTCTTGTTTCCGGTAAGCGATCATATCCTTGGGATCGATCTTTTGAAACTGCGCCGCCCCGCATTTGACTATGCCATAGCTTTCCAGAAGCTCGTCTTTGGGTTTTGAAAAAATCAGTCTCCCCTCATGAATAAAGACAATATAATCCGCTACTTTTTCCAAATCACTTGTAATATGAGAGGATACCAAAACAGCATGCTCTTCATCCTGCACAAAATCGAGAAACATATCTAAAATATCTTCACGCACGACAGGGTCAAGCCCGCTTGTAGCCTCGTCTAAAATCAAAAGCTCCGGATGATGCGCAAAAGCCGCCGCAATAGAAAGTTTTGCTTTCATGCCCTTTGAAAAAGATTTTATTTTCTTTGCAGCCGGCAGGGACAGCTTTTCCAGCAGCGCAAAGAAATATTCCTCGTCCCAGGAATTGTAAATGCCTTTGAGTACCTTATTCAGTTTTTGGGGCGTAAGTTCTTCCGAAAAATTCGTTCCGTCAAAAACCACGCCGATCTTCTCCCTAACCTCCGGCTGCAGTTCTTCCACAGGACTTCCCAAGACCGAAATCTCGCCCTGATCCTTGTGTATCAGCCCTAAAACAGAGCTCAGCGTCGTGCTTTTTCCCGCGCCGTTTTCGCCGATCAGTCCGACGATCGTCCCCCGTGGCACTTCAAACGACAGATCCGACAAAGTAAACGCTTTGTACTTTTTCGTCAATCCGGATACGGTCAATGCATTGGTATTCATCATTCATCCTCCTCATACAAAAGGGTAAGTAAATCTGTCAGTTTCTCCAGTTTGATGCCAGACGAACGGGCAATCTCCACTGCTTCTGCAAATTTTTCTTCGATCTTTTTCTGCTGCTCTTCTAAATAAAAATCCTGATTTTGCGCCGATACATAACACCCTTTTCCTGCCGTGGTTTCAATAAAACCGTCCTCCTGTAACGTGGAATACGCTTTCTGAACAGTTAAAATGCTAATGTGTAAAGATTTTGCCAAAGCCCGTACAGAGGGGATCGCTTCGCCGGTTTTTAATTCTCCGCTCATAATCGCCGCTTTGATCTGTGCAGAAATTTGCTCGTATAAAGGCCGGCTTGCCTTGTTGCTTACTATAATTTCCAACTTCTCACCGCCATTTCGTACCGTACTGTTATGTAGCAACAAGTACAGTATAGAACAGATGCATTGAATTGTCAATAGGAATCCTTCGTTGCAGCCTGACTGGCGTCTGGAAACGTTCGCTATAACACCATCAGCAGTGTCCCAATGCCTATCAGCACACAGCCAGTCAGCGACCGGATCGTTAATTCTTCATGCAGAAACAAGAAAGCAAATAAAATGGTAAACACAACGCTCAGCTTATCTACCGGAACCACTCTGGTCGCCTTTCCAATCTGTAATGCCCGGTAATAGCACAGCCAGGAGGCTCCGGTTGCCAGTCCGGAAAGAATCAGAAATATCCAGCTCTTTTTACCAATCTGTGTCATTTCGTTCTGCGTATTGGTCAGAAACACCATCCCCCAAGCCATAACGACTACGACAACCGTCCGTATTGCAGTGGCAAGATTCGAATTTACGCCGTCTATGCCAATTTTCGCCAGTATGGACGTCAGCGCCGCGAAAATCGCAGACAATAGTGCAAATAAAAACCACATATCCTTGTTACTCCTCTCTCACATTTGCTCTGGTCTATTATAGTATTTCCATACACTTTTAACAAGAATTATGAAAGAACAGACTGTCTGCATGCGCCGTCCTGCATTCAAAATTTGTAACTCTTCCCGCATGCGGCCAAACGATGGTTTTTATTAAAAACCAATGGAAATCCGCGGCTTTCGGTGCTATAATGGTTATCAGATATTATTCAGAAAGTCAGAGGTATTCCTTTTGCATACAAATATTCTGATCGTCGAAGACGATAATGACATCAATAAAATGTTAAACGAACTGCTCACCCTGAATGGCTACCATACCATTCAGGCGTTTTCTGGTACAGAAGCGCTGCTGCATTTAAAAAACGATGCTCCCGCCGCCGTCATTTTAGACCTGATGCTGCCCGGCATGACCGGAGAAGAGCTGCTCTCACATATAAAAACGACCTGGAAAGATACCGCTGTCATCGTAGCTTCTGCAAAAGAAGATACCGCCACACGCATTTCACTGCTGCGCGCCGGAGCAGACGATTACATTACCAAGCCGTTTGACACCGAAGAACTGCTCGCCCGCCTGGAAGCGGTATTAAGGCGCAGTAAAAAGCAGACAGCCGTACCTGCAGACAGCTGTTATCCCACCCAGGCGGCCTGTGTCCGCTACAAAAATCTCACCATGTATCCGGATAATTATACCGTATTTGCCGACGATACGGAGCTGCCTCTTACCAGGCGGGAATATCTGATTCTGGAGCTTTTGATGTCACATCCTGAGAAAGTCTTTACGAAAAGCAATATTTATGAATCGGTATGGAACGAAGAATTTTTAGGGGAAGATAACGCCGTAAACGTACACATCAGCAATATCCGGCAAAAGCTGGCAAAGCTCTGCCCGCAGGAAACTTATATCCGCACGGTCTGGGGGATTGGATTTAAAATGGACTGACCGTTCAATCTTTATACTTTCTTAATACTTTTCCTAATGTTTCTAAACAACTGGCAGGTATACTATCACTATCAGCAAACAACACATCTGTCTTTGGATGTAACAAGGAAAGGAAACCGTTATGGAATATGTATTGCAAACACAATCTCTCACAAAAATCTACAGCCATGCAAAAGTCGTGGACGCAGTAAGTATGCATGTACAAAAAGGCAGTATCTACGGCTTTATCGGAAAAAACGGCGCCGGAAAAACGACCTTTATGCGAATGGCTGCAGGACTTGCGGCGCCAGACGCCGGTTCGATGACGTTGTTTGGTTCCAGTGATCTGGAAAAACAGCGCATCCGTATTGGTACTCTGATCGAACATCCCGGCTTTTATCCCGGTATGACCGCATATGACAATCTCGAGACCATACGCATCAGTCTCGGTATCCCCAACCGTAACCGTATAAAAGAACTGCTCGAACTGACCGGACTTGCAGACACAGCGAAAAAGAAAGCAAAGCATTTTTCCATGGGTATGAAGCAGCGTCTTGGAATAGCGATATCCCTGCTAAGGAATCCGGATTTTCTCATTCTGGATGAACCGATCAACGGTCTGGACCCTGCCGGAATTAAGGAAGTGCGCGATTTGCTGCTGCGGCTGAACCGTGAACAGCAGATTACGATTCTGATATCCAGCCATATCCTTGGAGAACTCTCCAAAATTGCCACCCACTACGGCATTATTCGAAACGGTTCATTAATTGAAGAATTTGATAACCACGAGCTCATGCAGCGCTGCCGCAGATGTCTCAGGCTTACCGTCGACCAGCCGCAGCAGGCTGCCGGTATTTTGGAGCGTACATTAAACATTCACAATTATGACGTACCCGAACCTGGTATCCTGCGTATCTTTGAACGGCTGGAAGACAGCGCCTTGATTAACCGGACACTGATTCTAAACGATATCAGTCTGTGCGAAAGCCGGCTGACCGGACAGGATCTGGAAGGTTATTTTATGGAACTTGTGAACTGATCATCGTTATTTTAGGAGGAAAAAGAAATGTTTCGTTTATTTCATGCCGAGCTCTATAAATTAAAAAAAGGAAAGAGCCTTTATGCCTGTGCCATCGTAACCGCAGCCTTCGTATTACTCGTATATGGAATGCTGTTTCTGGCTGACAATATTCAAAAAGGAAACCTGGAAAACGGGACCGGCGGCGTAATCATATCTGCAGATGGTTCGAATCCGGAGGAAATATCCGGTTCAATCCTGGAATCGTTCAGCGTGACGGATATGATGCAGGAAGTCTTTTCCAGCGACTTTCTGGGATGCATCCTCGCCATTTTTGTGTGCATTTTTGTCGTCAGTGAATTTAACAGCGGCATGCTGAAAAATATTGTCGGAAAAGGCTGCCCGCGCAGCATCATTTATCTGGCCAAACTGTCCGCAGCCGTTCTCGCGTCTTTTTTCATCGCTCTGACCGGCGTAGCCGCAGCCCTGATTTTTGGGCGGCTGTTTCTCGGCGCTGACACATTTTCAGCAGCTTTTTGGAAACAGCTGCCTGCATATATCGTTCTGCAGCTTTTTATGACCGCAGCCGCGGCTTCTTTGTTTGCCATGATCAGCGAATGCAGTCGGACGATTGCCGGAGGCATTGCGATCGGAATCTGCTGCTCCGCATTTTCTGCGCTCCTGTTAAACATCATCGATATGCAGTTTGCCGACAGCAATTTTATCCCTTCCATGTTCTGGCCGCTGACAAGAATGTCCAGCTTCCCGACAGGAGGAGTTACAATGGGCTACGCCACAGAATCGATCCTGGTCGCATTGTTCTGGATCCTTCTGACAACCGGTTTCGGCGTCTGGCACTTTGTGAAGACAGATATTAAATAATTTACGATTCGTTACATACCTAACAATCAAATACTTCTATTCAACAGGAGAATCTCATGGAACTGCTGATTGCCGCAATTACTCTGCTGTCGCTGATCGGGACGGGCATACTCGCTGCCCGTCTTGGCTGTTATAAAAAGCAGAACGAACATCTTTTACAGGAACTGGAGCTGGTAAAACAGGAAGAAACCAATATCCTTTTTACCTGCGTTTCCTCTGTCGGACGGACACAGGATATCGTTCGCGCTTTAAACGAGCTGCTGGAGCGGCACAGACAGATCAAAGAACGGCTGCTTCGGGAAAACCGCAGTTATCGCCAAAGTATTACAAGTATTTCTCATGATATCCGTACTCCGCTGACTTCTGCCAAAGGATACATGCAGATGCTGCGCTGCGAAAGCCTTCCGATGCAAAAACGCAGCGAATATGCAAAAATCGTGGAACAGCGGCTGGATACGCTGACCGATATGCTGGACCAGCTGTTTTTATATACGCGCATCGAGGCTGGCGAACTGCCTCTGACGATTGAAAAAATCAATCTCACAAATCTGTTTGCAGATACCATTTCCATGTTCTACGATGATTTTTTATGTAAAAACTGCGAACCAGACGTGCAGATCGCACAGACCCCCTGCCACATTCAGGCTGACCGGCAGGCCCTGATCCGGATTGTGGAAAATCTGTTAAAAAACGCGCTGATTCATGGAACCGGAGACTATGAGCTGTCCCTGATGATCCGGCATTCCTGTGCATGTATGCGGATCGCAAACCGTACCGACAGCATCGAGCCGTCAGACATCGACTATATTTTTGACCGTTTTTATACGACAGACCTTTCCAGAAGCCGCAAGACTACCGGCCTTGGTCTTGCGATCGTCAAAGAGCTGACACAGCAGATGGGCGGAACGGTCGCCGCAGCTTTGGATGATTCTGTTTTTTCGATTGAAGTATGTTTTTGTTTACCGGAGTCCGATGCTGTCCATTAAAAAAGTGTAAAGCCTGTCGGTTGTTCCACAGGCTTTACACTCTGTCCATATGTGACTCTGTCCTATCTCAGTTTCAAAAAAGCGTTCTGCAGTTTTACCCTGCGTTACTCCAGATTCAGATGCTTTTGCACAATCACCCGGCAGATCGTATAATAAACGGCCGTCCAAAAAAGTGCCAGCAGACATGTTCCGCCCATCGCCCAGACCGCTTCGTGCGCATCAGCGACCGACGTATACACGAAAAATCCAACTGCAACCGCGATCAGAGAAACAATCTGACTCATATAATACAGACCGATTCCCGCCGCAATCCCACACGCCCCTTTGGAACGATGGAACAGCTGTCCGATGGAGCTTCCTGCAAAAAACAGCAGCAGCGCATTCAGGCATCCAAAAACAGCCATCACTGCGAAAAACAGGAGAAAGACCGCGTCTGGTATGCGTAATTGTGCAGCTGTGTCTGCCACCGCTATTTTGATCACATCCATGATCTGTCCGATCGAAGTCCCGTCTATGACTATTCCAATCGAACAAAAAGATAACAGGCATAAAACGGCGGTCAGAAATAAATATGCAAAGGATACCACAATCTTTACATGTAAAATATGCGTTGTTTTTACCGGCAGCGTATGTGTCAGATATCCCTGTTCGGAGTACATCGATTTATAAAAACGGAAACAAAGATAAATAAAATTTACAATAACGACAACAATTACCGTTATTCCATAAAGCACGCATGCAATCATAAATATGGATTGGAAAACGCGTGCGTTTGCAAATCTGCTCAGATAGTAAATGGCAATCATTAATGTGGTTGCGACCACAAGCGCCCCATACATTCCCGCGACCACTTTCCCCTGTATTTTCGCTTCGTGTCTGAATAATTTTCCTAACATCTGAATACCTCCCTGAAATATGCATCCACCGATTTTCCTTCTTTGCTTCGAATATCGTCCACCGACGCATGCTGTACAATGCGTCCGTCCTGGATAAACACCACCTCATCCAGTATATTCTCAATATCTGAGATCAGATGCGTCGATATCAGAACCGAAGCCTCCGGCTCATAGTTGGACAAAATCGTGTTTAAAATATAATCTCTTGCCGCCGGATCGACACCGGCAATCGGTTCATCCAGCACATACAATTTTGCCTTGCGGCTCATAACGAGTACAAGCTGTACTTTTTCCTTCGTTCCTTTGGATAACGTTTTTAACGAATCCTGTACACTGATATTCAGCTTTTTCAGCATATCCAGCGCCCGGTCCTGCTCAAAATCCTCATAAAAATCATGAAAAAACGCTATCACATCCCGAACTCTCTGGTTCATATTCAGATACGTCTGATCCGGCAGATAAGAAATCGATCTCTTGCTGGAAACGCCGATGTTCTCTCCGCAAAACAAAAGCTCTCCTCCTGACGGTACGAGCAGTCCGTTGATCATCTTTATCAGCGTCGTCTTCCCGCTGCCGTTCGGCCCGAGCACTCCGATAATATGACCGCTCTCCAGCTTTAAATCGATCTGTTTTAATACTTCTTTTGTCTTAAAACGTTTTGTCAGTTTTCTACACTCTAATAACGTACTCATACTTCCTCCCCTTCCAGAAACTGCTGCATCAGCGACATCATTTCTTCCTTTTCATATCCAAGCTGCTGCATACTTTCCAAAAACAGCTGGATTTTTTCTTTTGCAATCTCTGTTTTCAACGTCTCTATCATTTTCTGATCCTCCGTAATAAATCGCCCGCTCGTGCGTCTGGAATAGACAAGTCCTGTCCGTTCCAGCTCCGCAAACGCCCGCTGCATCGTATTCGGATTTACCGCCGCCTCCGCAGCCAGCTCGCGGACAGACGGCAGTTTCCCGCCTGGTTCATACTTCCCACTGATAATATCCATGCGGATACGCTCTACAATCTGTACGAAAATCGGCCGGTCTGTATCAAGATTCCATGGCATATGTTCACCTCATTTCTTTTTGTATCTCTGTACTAGTTGAATAATACACTAATACAACAGAAAAGTCAATACAAAAAATAAAAAAGCACTGGATTTTTTTCCAATGCTTTTTCTCTCACCTATATCCGCGATTCACTTTTTCACGCCAGTCATCCAAAGTCTCCCGTACGGTCTGTTCCAGGGAAATCTGCGGTATCTATCCCGTTCTCTCATTCCTGTCTGTCTTTCTGTATCTGATATTGTTTTAGTCTGTTTTGCGTGTCGGTATGACGCATGCAGTCTGACATGATACAGATTCCATATGCGCCAGCCTGTATACATGCGGCGGCATTCTTTGGATGTATGCCGCCAATCGCATAGACCGGCAGAGCCGATGCCTGACATACTTCCCGCAGGAAATCCAGGCCTCGCGGCTCCACGCCCGGCTTGCAGGCTGTCTCAAAGACATGTCCGGCAGTCAGATAGGATGCCCCTGCGTTCTGTGCAAGCTGTGCCTGTTCCACACTATGTATGGACGCCCCCAGAATCGCAAACCGGGACTTTTGCTGCTGCTTCATTGATAATAACAGCGGCAGCGGCAGATGCAGCGCCTTTGCCCCAAGCTGTATGGCAGTTTCCGTATAAGTATGCAGGATACATAAAACATGGTGATGCGCGCAGATCTCCATAACTCCTGCCGCAAGCTGTTTGTATTCGTCTTGCGGCAGATCTTTTTCTCTGACAATAATTGCTTCCGGCCCTGCCAGCGCAATCTGTTCGATCTGTGCAAAATAGTCCTGCGCGGCCAGATGACGGTTTGTGATACAGCGTATGTTCATGTATGTCTCTCCTAAACCATGTGCTATGACACATAAATATAGTCGTTTAATACCGGCTGCAGTCCTTGTACTGCCATATCCCGATACATGTCGGCAAAGCTCCTGTCATCTGAGATTTCAAACTGCTCGTCGCCCGTTTCCGCTTCGTCTGTTCCATGATATTTGCTTTCATGATCGCCGATCCCCGTCGATACGCCTGCAGATACTTTGGTCGCCGCGATTTTTACAATGCCGTCTCTGAACTGTTTCTGCTCTCTGGACGACACCGTAATGCCGACATATGGCAAAAAGATCCGATAGGCGCACAGTATCTGGCATAGCTGCTTTTCCTGCACATCCTGCGGATGAATCCGGCCATTATTGACAATCGGTCTGAGCCTTGGACAAGACAGCGAATATTCCACATAAGGATATTTTCGCTGCAGATACCAGACATGCAGCGCGGAAGCCAGCGCGTCCTTACGAAAATCAGACAACCCCAGCAGCGCGGAGCATGCAACTCCGCGCATCCCGCCCAGAATGGCCCGCTCCTGTGCCTCAAAGCGATAAGGAAATACGCGTTTATGTCCCATTAAATGCAGCTTTTCATACTGCACCGCGTCATATGTCTCCTGAAAAACCGTAATATAATCTGCCCCACATGCGTGCAGATAGCGGTAATCCTCGCTGTTTACCGGATATATCTCAAGACCGACATTGCGGAAATATCCGGCTGCCAGTCTGCAGGCTTCTCCGATATAGGCAATATCGCTCATGCTGTGACTCTCACCGGTCAGAATCAGAATCTCTTCCATACCAGAATCCGCGATTACCTGCATTTCCTGCCTGATCTCTTCCATTGTGAGCTTTTTGCGGGAAATATCATTGTAACAGTTAAATCCGCAGTACACGCAATAATTCTCGCAATAATTGGCGATATAAAGCGGCGTAAACAAATATACCGTATTTCCAAAGTGCCTGCCTGTCTCATATTTGGCCTTTGCCGCCATCTCTTCCAGATGCGGCAGCGCAGCCGGAGACAGCAGCGCCTTAAAGTCTTCGATCGTACATGTATCATGCAGCAGCGCCCGCCGCACATCAGCGTCGGTATATGATTCATATGCATAGCTGTTCATCTGACCGAGCACTTTTTCCATAATATCCGAAGAAATACGCTCCATCCCTTCCATATACTGCATCACATCCGTCCTTGCAGCCGGATCATTTTCGATCCGATGCTTTTTCTCCAGCGCCTGCTTCCACCCCTCAAAGCCGTAGATCTCGCCGTTGCACGCCACCATATCCCCGTCCAGGGAAAAGGGCTGCATCCCCGCCTCCGTGAGGCCCATGATGGCCAGACGCTGGAAACAGAGCCAGCCGGAAGGGGTCTCGATGATTCGGCTCATGTCCGGGCCCCGGGAGACGGTGCGTTCCAGGAAGGGGGTGATCTCCTGCCGGGTCAGCGTCTTTTTGGAAAATCCCATGATCGTACACATAAGCGCACCTCCAGATAAAATAAAACGCAGCTACATCCTAAAATTTTAGGACGAATAGCTGCTATCCGCGGTGCCACCTAATTTACCTCCCCGTTTGACCGGGGACGGTCACCTTCAAGGCTCCAACAAGCCCTTGTGATATAACGGTCACAGCCCGTCGCGCTTACTGACGGCAGTCCGCCGTGTTCAGGTTGCGGCTCCGGAGGGTTCTTCCCGCCGATTCTTTGGTACGGGGTTTCCACCATCCCCCGCTCACTGGCCCGGAACGTCCGCGGTACTTTTCTCCATCAATGCCTTGATGATGTTCAATTGATGGTTGCAGTTTATCACTGCGGAGGGGCCTTTGTCAACGTCAAAACAGACAAAATCCAAAACCGATTTCCAGCAACCTTTTTTGTTTTGGCGAGAAATAGGGCAAACCAACGGCGGAC
>OFHA01002555.1_pt1 | contig 10520 bp, 9 predicted proteins | sample 1521891 | NCBI WGS metagenome assembly OFHA01 (sample SAMEA3504089, study PRJEB24116) | mouse gut metagenome | biome: mouse gut; feature: mouse-associated habitat; material: faeces | place: Denmark | collected 2011 | reverse complement strand
GTGAATATTTATAGTGCATCTTGGCCTAAATAGCTTTTCTACAAGGAGTGCGATTCAGGTTTCTGTCAGTAGGGCTACATTTTCGCTATCCCTTCTTCTCGCCCACACCTCACAATATAAACCTTGAGAGTCGCTATGAAGTTCGTCGGTAGCTACGCCTATGTGGACTCTCACCACAGAACACGGGCATGCCCGTTATACTAATATATAAAAATGTTTCACGTGAAACATTCTCATTTTAAATTAAGCTATCTTTAACTCATATTTAATCATTAAGCTTTTTGTTTAAGATAGATATCTGCATTTACTTATCTACAAGATAAAATAAAGAGTGTGAAGAGAAGGACGTAACATGAAGGATAAAACCGCAGAATAGAATTGTAGAATGAATATAGAGTCAATGCAATCAAAACCTGTTGGAGTAAAACCATGATTGTAGGATTAAGGTCTGGGGAAAAAAGGTTTCGGAATGAGATTGCAGGGTGTATATTGTAGGAGATAGAAAAATAGGAGAATTTGTAAAATGAATTATTATAGACGAGAGCTGGATGGGGATAATGGCAGGGTAAATAAAAGAAGGATACAGCTGCGTGAATAAATTATGGGCTGAATGTTGCAGGATAAAATTGACTGAGAAGGACAGAATGAATAAGAAGTAAAAATCTGTAGAGGAATTTAATGATTGAGAACTAAACCGTCTCAAAAAGCCGTCTTGTGAGCTTAAGTTTTATCAATATTTTAATGGAACAAGAGAACATAATGACTGTAATTTTATCAGTCTCAATTCACAAAATTTAATTTATATAAATGATAAAGTAAGTATCTATAACATGCTAAACTCTATAGCTTATTCTCTAATGAAAACGCAACTCTAAAAAAGTACTTAATAACTTAAAATGTAAATAAAAAACATATTAGTAAGAGCTGTTTTAAAAGATCAACAAATACAATTAATAATGCTAATAATTAATTCCATGAAATAACTTAATCCATTATCGGCACATACCTTTTTTTACTGCATACACTGCTGCCTGTGCCCTGTCAGACACATCAATTTTTCTGAATATATGAAACATATGATTTTTTACGGTTCTCTCTGTAATGTGAAGTTGTGAGGCAATCTCCTTATTTGACAAACCGTGAACAAGTTGTGCAAGAATTTCTTCTTCCCGTATTGTCAAGATCCCTTTATTTTCTTCATCTTCTTCCTGACTTTTCATCTCCGCATCAATATATTTATTTCCATCCAATACAGAATAAACTGCATTCTGCAGATCCTCCGGCGCAGACTCTTTGGTTAAATAACCATCCACACCCAGCTTCATAGCCTGTGTTAAGATACTTCTCTCCTTTCGGGCTGTAACCATCAATATTTTCATGGCTATTCCCTGTCCACGCAACTCCCTCAGAACCTCCATACCATCTTTTCTGGGCATGGAAATATCAAGAAGCAGAAGATGTGGCCGTTGTACCGTCACCATTTCGAGACACTCCACCCCATCTCCAGCTTCTCCCGCAAGTTCAAGTCCATCTATATCTAAAAGCAGCTTTCCAATACCTTTTCTAACCAGGACATGGTCATCCGCCAATATCACTTTCACACTCATACACTACTCCTATAAATCGGAAGAATCACTGTTGCACCCCATCAAGCATTTCCCTAAGAGCTCTGGTTACATAGGCAAACTCCTGTTTTGCCTGAGAAGTGTGATTTTGGTCAATATATTTACTCCCTGTCTCTACCCTGCGCAACATTTCCTTTAACTTATACAAAGAGGCATCACTCAGGTCCTTTCCTGAATTCTGCCTCTCTAACACTTTCTCCAATCTCCCCAGGCGCTTTGATAGAAACTCTCTCTCCTGAAGCAGATCGACATTTTTTTCCTCAAAAACTGCCTTATCCTTCCGAGCCTTCTGAATTTCCTCTTTATGGAGAACCTCCATTCTCCTGGGAGAAAATACCTTAACATCGTCTGATTCTGATTCTGTATATTTTTTTAAGATAATATCAGCCTCCTTAACTCCTCTGAGATTACATTCTATCCTTGCATCCAGATCAGCCAGATTTTGTCGAAATTCTTCTGCAATTTCAATCAATACACTATAATCTCCAAAAAACATATTTCCTCCTTAAATCGCTTTCTATTCTCCATTCCCATGAATTATTTCTCACTTCACTTTTGGAATGACATCTTTTCCCATATTTTTGCTGTAGCACGTTTTCCTTGCTTATTCATCCTGCAATTTCTTCATACAGTTTTTACCTTACTATTCATCCTAATCTATCCCTGCTTTCATCCTGCAGTTTCCTCTACAGCTTTTCCCTTCCTATTCATCCTGCTTTTCTCTGTCGTTTTCTTCTGCAACATTCATCCTACAATTTACCCACACAGCTTTCGCTTTCCTATTCACCCTGCATGTTGCCCACACAATTTTCACCTTTCCTATTACCCTGCATGTTAACCACACAATTTTCGCCTTTCCTATTCTCCCTGCATGTTTTAACCACGCAGCTTTCGCCTTACTTATTCACCCTGCCAATATCCCCATACAGCTTTCGTCCATCCTAATTCTTCAGCATTCTCCCACAATACACTTCCTGAAATACCATCCCAAAACCTTTCCCCAATGCTTAATCCTACAATCATGGATTTCCGCCAACAGATTTCGACTGCATAGACTGCATATTTCTTCCACGATTTTATCCTGCAGTTCAATCCTGCATACCCTTCATGTTTCCTTCTTCACTTCACACTCTTTATCCTTCTTCTCATAAAACCTGCAGCCACAACGTCCCTTTTCTTTCACTTCATACAGTGCAATATCAGCATTCTTATACAATTCATCAGAGAATCCATTCTCAGAAAACGCCGCTCCCACACTGAGAGAAATCTTCGGAAGCCCATCATCGGGATTTTTCAGCACCATATTTATCATTTCTATCTTGTTCAGAATCACAGATTTCATATTTTCTGAAAAATCAGTCACAATCACAGCAAATTCATCTCCCCCGATCCTCGCGGGAAAATCTGTGGAACGAAAGTTTTCGGACAGAAGGTTTGCCACTTTCTGCAGTATGCTGTCCCCCACCTGGTGTCCATAACCATCATTAATCTGTTTAAAATTATCTAAATCAATCATTAGCAATGCCAGTGGATTTGGATCTGACTTATGAATCTCCACCAGCCGGTTAAATGCCCCCCTGTTTATTATACCCGTCAAGGGATCATGATCTGCCTGATGGCTCAACATGGCCTTGCTTGCATTGTTCACCTCATAGATATGGTTATAAGTCATGGCCAGGTGATTCAGCTCATAGGATCCCGTGACATCAAGCATCTTTTCTTCTCTGATATTACGGGCATAGATCTGAAGCGGGCGGATAACCAACAAAATCACCATGCCGAAAACAATCATATTCACCCCGAACAGAAGCCCCACTTGTATATGCTGCCTCGCCACTATCTGTTCCATCTTTTCAATGCTCTCCTGCTGCCAGGAATGTGTTTCACTTCTAATACTCTTCAGAAAAGAATCCAGCTTCTGCCTGATAATCTCCTTGGATTTCTGATAATCAGAATCAAATACAAGACCGGCTGCCTTATCCAGTATTTCCTGCTTCTCCATCAGTAAATCCTCCTCAAACAGATCTACATCATACTCTCCATACGTGTACTGTTTCAAAGAATGTTTGCTGGAGTGAGCCACCAGACTTATGGCATATACTTCCTTCTGAATCAGCCTGTCTGACATCTCTTTTGCTTCCATAATATAAGAGTAGGCTTCATCACTGATGTCCCTATCCCTCAGATAATCCATGGCATGATGCATGCGCTGAACACTTCCCAGTTCCATGAAATAATTATTCGCATAAGTTATATCCTTCGTCACAACATACAGCCGAACCTGTTCCGTGAGATGATCAGAAGTATCTTTTAAGAGTAAAGCTTTTTCCTCACATCTCACATATTCTTCCATGGCCTCCACCATGAGATGATATCTCACCGACACATTTATCGTTGTCACTACAAGTAAAACATACAAAATACATGATACTACAAATACGATAAGATTAAGATTGTAGATTTTTATGCTCCTAAAATGCTTCTTTCCATCTTCCGTCATGTCCCACTCCGCCACCATACATATTTTCTCAAAATTGAAATCATTATACTCCACCTATCAAATTATTTCAATCACAAAAAAGGAGTTTATAAGGGTTCTTTTCCAGGAAGTCCGGCTTTTCTGGGATACTTTGCCGGAGTAGGTTTCACCTTCTGTACCATCACAAGACTTCTGAAAATATCAGAGTTCGGGAGCATAAATTCAGCCCTTCCCACTATCCTTCCCCCCAACAGTTCCACAGCTCCCCCAGCGGCCTCCAGCTCTTCGGAGATCTTCTCAGACTTATAGGAAACGAACATTCCATCCTGTTTTACAAACGGAATACAGTATTCTGACAAGGTGGACAAATTCGCCACTGCCCTGGAGACACATAGGTCAAAGCTCTCCCTCAGCTTCCCCTTCACCGCCCAATCTTCCGCTCTGCCATGAATAGCCCTCACTCCTTTAAGACCAAGCTGCTCAATAACAGCTTCCAAAAAACGGACTCTCTTCCCCAGGGAATCCAAAAGTGTTATCTCCAGGCCCGGAAAAGCTATCTTCAATGCAAGTCCCGGAAATCCCGCCCCCGATCCCACATCCACCCCCTTGACAGCCTCACTGATATTGTATGCCTTAACCAGGGTTAAACTGTCAACAAAATGCTTTTTCACCACATCGTCAAAATTTGTTATGGAAGTCAGGTTCATTACCTTATTCCACTCCAGAAGCAAATTATAATACTGGCAAAACTGCCCATACTGTTTCTCTGATAGTACCACCCCCAGTTCGCTCAGATCCCTGGCGAAATCATCCATTCTACACTGTTCCTCAGTCATATTCCCTCCAATTTATACTCAAGATCTAAAACATTTACCCGCTGCTACAATTCAGAACAGAAAGCGGCAAACAAGAGCCCTGAAATCTCTGAAATTATCCCCTGACAAGGCAGAAGGGATATTTCAAAATCCCTTGAAATATCCCTTGAGTATCCATCTGGCTTATTTCCCGTTGGCCATCTCACAGAGGTCATCCAGCATCTTAGGAAGCTGCGCATCCATATTTTCATTGCTGAACTGGCAGGTGCCCACCTTTTTATGCCCTCCGCCATTATACTTAAGCATCAGACTTCCCACATCAATGTCAGAGGTCCTGTTGAGAATACTATACCCCACGGCTGCTGAACAGCCCTGACCGCCACGACCGCTGACAATCCAGGCAGAAATATTCTGCTCCGGGTACATGCTGTAGATCATAAAACGGTTCCCTGTATAGATGGGATCCACTCCTCTAAGATCCGTGATAATCACATTGCCGTTTACCCTGGTATACTGAGATACCATCTTCTTAAACTTCTCCGTTTGTTCATGATACACTTCAATCCTTTCCTTCACATCGGAAAGATCCAGGATCTCCTGTGTGGTCAAATTGCGGCAGGCATGCATTAATTTCTCCATCAGCTGATAATTGGACACGGTGAACTGCCTCCACCTTCCTAACCCTGTCCTGGGGTCCATCAGAAAGCCGATAAGTATCCATCCCTCAGGATTCATTACTTCTTCTATAGAGAGATTTCCCGAATCCACCTTGTCAACCGCCTCCATCATCTCGCCAAACTGAGGAAAACGCTCTGCACCCCCATAATATTCATAGATTATCCTGGCGCAGGAAGGAGTCATACGGCTCTCCCCCTTATATTTTCCTTTCAGTTCCAACCTCTCATGCTCACTGGAGTGATGGTCAAACCACAGGCCGCAGCCCTCCACAAAGGGCACATTGGCCAGACAGTCATTTTCGTTCACCTCCACAAGGCCGTCCTGCAGATCCTTGGGATGTGCAAACTTCCAGGAATCAATGATCCCCGCCTCCAAGAGCAGCGCTCCGCACGCTAATCCGTCAAAATCGGAACGTGTTACCAGTCTCATTGCTGTTTCCTCCTTTTTTCTCCCTTTTCAGAAAAGTGTTCTTTGGCTTTAAGTATAGCATATTTTTCCTCCCCGCACAAACAAGAAAATCATCACATTTTGCCGTGTTTATGCCAGGGCATTGCCGCAAACAACGAATACGGCCTGGTCCGCACAAGGCTGTAACTTCCTGATTCCTTAAGTACAGCCCCGACCCAGATAGACCAACAGCACGGATACATCCGCCGGGGACACCCCTGAGATCCTGGAGGCCTGTCCCACGGTGGAAGGACGAAACTGCTTCAGTTTCTGCCTTGCCTCAAGTCTCAGAGAGGCGATGCCGTCATAGTCTATGTTCTGAGGGATCATTTTTTTCTCCATTTTCCGGTACTGCTGTACCTGTGCCATCTGTCTCACAATGTACCCCTCATATTTAATCTCAATTTGGACCTGCTCTGTTACATCCTGCGGAAGGGGCTTTCTTTCCCCGTCTATATCCCCCAGAAGTTCATAGGAAATCTCAGGCCGGCAGAGAATCTCCGCAAGGCTGGCGGCAGTCTTTAAGGTAGAGCTCCCATGAGCCTGAAGAAATTCCTGCACTGCCCTGCCGGCGCCCACCATGGTTCCCTTCAGACGGCTGATTTCTTTCTTTATCATATCCGCCTTCTCAAGAAACCTGTTATATTCCTCCTGAGACACCAGACCGGCCTGGTAGCCCTTCTCCCGCAGCCGCAGATCTGCATTATCCTGCCGCAGCAGAAGCCGATATTCCGCCCTGGAGGTCATCATCCGGTATGGTTCCCTGTTATCCTTAGTGACCAGATCATCAATCAGCACCCCAATATACCCCTCGGATCTGTCTATCAGCAACGGCTCTCTTTTTAACAGGCACATGGCAGCGTTGATCCCTGCCACCAACCCCTGACAAGCCGCCTCCTCATAGCCGCTGCTCCCGTTAAACTGCCCCCCGCTGAAAAGCCCTTCAATGTCCTTAAATTCCAAAGTTCTGTCCAACTGTCCGGAATCCAGGCAGTCATATTCGATTGCATATGCGTTCCTGACAATCCTGCAATGCTCCAGCCCCGGCACGGTTCTGTACATGGCCAGCTGCACATCCTCCGGCAGAGAAGAAGACAGAACCAGGCTCCATGCCACTTATCATGCGGGGGAAGACTTCCTTGATATTGTTGACGGACTTCGGGCCATCGATGAAGCCATCCTGTTCTGCGGTCTGAAGAGAGGAAGCCGGATCGGACACGGGCTTGCCCTTGGAATCAATCCTTCTGAATACTATCGCTATAAAGGGTACAAACTGGTTCTTCCCAAACAAGTGCTGCTGGACGACATTGTCTGGCTGATCAATAAATCCGACGAGACGGGATGCGCCTTGGACAGCTCACTGCGGACAAAGCTGCCCGAACAGTACTACAGCCTGTATGAAGAGATATATCAGAATCACATGCCGCACAGGCACAAAGCGTCGCCCATGGACTATTACCAGAGCTGGAAGCTCCGGGGCGACAATCCGAAGCTCTACCGGCTGAGCGAGGAAGAATTTGCCGCCAAGATTCGCCGAAGGCCGCTTCAGCGTTGGGAGCGCTATGCCCTGAACGACCAGGTACGCAATAACGTGCGAATGATCAGATGCTGCCAGGATTTGTATTTTGCCTATCATTACAATGAAAAAGTCCGGAACATAGGGGCAGAACAGACGGAACTGAAAGCAGATCAACGATATACGAATATCGTCCGTCAGCTTCAGGACCAGATGATTCGCAAGCTTGTGAAAACCGGCATCGGCATCGAAACCAATCCCTCCTCCAACTATCTGATCGGAACCATTCAAAAATACGAGGAACATCCGATCCTTCGGTTCAATTCCAGAAAGCTACGCAAGACGGAAAAAAACAGTTCCCTCCATGTATCCATCAACACCGACGATCAGGGCGTCTTTGACACCATGCTGGAAAATGAATACGCGATGATGGCGCTGGCGCTGAAAAAGGCAAAAAACGACAGTCATGAACCACTGTATGACATCGAAGACATCTATGAATGGATCGATTATGTGCGGAGGATGGGGCTGGAGCAAGTTTTTATATGATATGCGCTAAGTTTTACCGCTCTCCGCCCCTGAACCATAATTACTGTCCACGGCTCAGTAACACGCACTGGCCGCGTATTCCGCAAGAACATAATTGTAATTTGGGCGGTTCACGGATATAATAGAGACAAAGGCATTGTCAAGTAATCTATGAAAAGCAGCCCAGGAGGATTTTACAGGACAAAGTGGGGGCAGATGCAGAACTTTGATAAAGAGGAGAATTTTATGAATGTATTGAGAAAAGAAAAAATATATACAACCGACTATATCTACGCTTTGCCGGATGGGGAACGGGCGGAATTGATTGACGGAAAGATTTACTATATGGCTCCGCCAAATACAAAACACCAGAGAATTTCCAGTTATCTGCATAATGAAATCTATAATTATATCACAAACCATCATGGACCGTGTGAAATTTTTGCAGCTCCATTCGCGGTGTTCTTAAATGAAGACGATACCAATTATGTAGAACCAGACATATCCGTGACCTGCGATCCCCATAAAATAACGAATCAGGGCTGCCATGGAGCACCGGACTGGGTGATCGAGATCCTCTCCCCCTCCAACCGGCGGCACGACAGGTTGGTGAAGCTGGACCTGTACCAGCGGGCAGGGGTGCGGGAGTACTGGATCGTCAGCCCGGAGGCGCAGACGGTGGAAGTGTTCCTGCTGGAGGACGGCCGGTTTATTATTCAAGGGTTTTACGAGAAAAACGACATTGCCAAGGTCCATGCGTTGGAAGGGTGCTTTGTGGAATTGTGCAAGGTGTTCGCTGAATGACAAGACGAGGAGCCCGCAGGAAGGTCTGCGGGCTCCTCTTTTCCAATCCGATGGATTTTCCGGTTGCTTTCTTTCGCTGTCTATGATACAATATTATCTGTGTAAGAATTGAGCTTATAGTCTTGATTGGAGGAAGCGATGGATCAGGAACCGGGTAAGACAGGAAAAATCCTGCTCTACAACAACGGCGGCGAGAAGGAATTTGTCAGCGTGGTATTCCAAGACGAGACGTTCTGGCTGACACAAAAGGCAATGGCAGAGTTATTCGATGTCAAAACACCGGCAATCAGTAAGCATCTGCAAAATATCTATGAAGAGGAAGAGCTTGACCGAGGCGCAACTATTTCCAAAATGGAAACAGTTCAAGATGAAGGCGGGCGCAGTGTCAGGCGCACGATAGATTTTTACAATCCTACCATGGGCCTGACGGCCTGGAAGGGCGCACCGGATGGGAAAATCCTTAAAAGTGACGTGCTGATCGCCAAAAACTACCTGAATGAAAAGGAGCTGTCCCGCCTGAACCGGCTGGTCACCATGTTCATCGACTACGCCGAGCTGATGGCGGAGGACGAACAGCTCATGAGCATGAAGGACTGGTTAGCCGAGACCGATCGGTTCCTAACAAACAACCGCCGCAAAGTACTGGGGGATAAGGGCCGCATCTCCCGCGACGAGGCTGTGAAAAAAGTCAGCGATATTTACGCGGATTTCCGCAAAAAGCAAGATAAGGACTACATCTCAGAATTTGACCGTCAGACAGCGAAATATCTAAGGGGTGAAGCAGATGATTGAAAAATTTAACATCGCCGGTTACTGCCGCATCTCCGTGGACGAAGAGCTGGACCGGGACAACACCTCCATCGAAAACCAGAAGGCCATCCTCTCGGACTTCGTCAAGCGCCGTTTCCCGGACAGCACCCTGACTTTCTACGAGGACCGGGACCGCTCCGGCTACACCTTCGAGCAGCGGGAGGGCTACCAGGCCATGCGCCGGGAGCTGATGGGCCATGCGAAGGACATCCTCATCGTCAAGGACTTCTCCCGCTTCTCCCGGCGCAACTCCCGGGGCCTGGTGGAGCTGGAGGACCTCCGGGACGCGGGGGTGCGCATCATCTCCATCGGGGACAACATCGACTTTCCCAACGACGACGACTGGCTGAAAATTCAGTTCCAGTTCCTCATCAACGAGATGCCCGTCACCGACACCAGCAAGAAGGTCAAATCCGTCATCAAGCGCCGCCAGCAGGACGGCAAGTGGATCTGCGCCGCCCCCTACGGCTACATCGTGGATAAGCACCAGCAGTTCGAGGTGGTCCCCACCGAGGCGGAGATCGTCCGGAGAATCTTCCAGCTCTATATCGACGGCTGGGGCTACAAAAAGATCGCCAACCAGCTCACGGACGAGGGCATCCCCACCCCCCGCATGGCCGAGCAGGAGCGCAAGCTTGCCGCCGGGGAGGAGTACCGCCGCGCCGTCAAGCCCGCCTGGGCCATCGTGACGGTCCAGGGCATCCTGGACAACGATTTTTACATTGGAACCCTCCGGCAGGGCAAATACACCCGCAAGAAGATCAACGGCAGGGACGTCCGCCGGGACGAGCTGGAACACATCGTCATCGAGCGCCACC
>OFHA01002554.1_pt1 | contig 10521 bp, 8 predicted proteins | sample 1521891 | NCBI WGS metagenome assembly OFHA01 (sample SAMEA3504089, study PRJEB24116) | mouse gut metagenome | biome: mouse gut; feature: mouse-associated habitat; material: faeces | place: Denmark | collected 2011 | reverse complement strand
AACAGTCAGAGTTTTGGTCGGGTACTGACTATCGTCCATTCCGACTGTGCGTTGCTTGAGCGCGATGGCAACATTTCACTTTTATCCTTGCCAGTGGCAGAACGTTGGCTGCGTCAGGCACAATTGACGCCGGGTGAAGTGCCAGTTTGCGCCCAACCGCTGCTTATTCCGTTGCGGCTAAAAGTTTCTGGCGAAGAAAAATCGGCATTAGAAAAAGCGCAGTCTGCCCTGGCGGAACTGGGTATTGATTTCCAGTCCGATGCGCAGCATGTGACCATCAGGGCCGTGCCTTTACCCTTACGCCAACAAAATTTACAAATCTTGATTCCTGAACTGATAGGCTACCTGGCGAAGCAGTCCGTATTCGAACCTGGCAATATTGCGCAGTGGATTGCACGAAATCTGATGAGCGAACATGCGCAGTGGTCAATGGCACAGGCCATAACCCTGCTGGCGGACGTGGAACGGTTATGTCCGCAACTTGTGAAAACGCCGCCGGGTGGTCTGTTACAATCTGTTGATTTACATCCGGCGATAAAAGCCCTGAAAGATGAGTGATATCAGTAAGACGAGCCTGCCTAAGGCGATTTTTTTGATGGGGCCGACGGCCTCCGGTAAAACGGCGTTAGCCATTGAGCTGCGTAAAATTTTACCAGTAGAGTTGATAAGCGTTGATTCTGCCCTTATTTACAAAGGGATGGATATCGGGACGGCGAAGCCGAACGCTGAAGAGTTACTCGCCGCGCCGCACCGATTGCTGAATATTCGCGATCCGTCGCAGGCTTACTCGGCTGCTGATTTTCGCCGCGATGCGCTGGCGGAAATGGCCGATATCACCGCGGCGGGGCGGATCCCACTATTAGTGGGCGGTACGATGTTGTATTTCAAGGCATTGCTGGAAGGGTTGTCGCCGCTACCGTCGGCAGACCCGGAAGTACGGGCCAGAATTGAGCAACAGGCGGCAGAGCAAGGTTGGGAGTCATTGCATCGTCAACTTCAGGAGGTAGATCCGGTTGCGGCAGCAAGGATTCATCCAAATGATCCACAAAGGCTTTCCCGGGCACTGGAAGTTTTTTTCATTTCGGGTAAAACTTTAACGGAACTGACGCAAACGTCAGGAGACGCTCTACCGTATCAGGTGCATCAGTTCGCCATCGCCCCGGCGAGCCGTGAACTGCTCCATCAACGAATTGAGCAGCGTTTTCATCAGATGTTGGCTTCAGGTTTTGAAGCAGAAGTCCGGGCGCTTTTTGCCCGAGGAGATTTGCATACGGATTTGCCTTCCATTCGTTGCGTGGGTTATCGCCAGATGTGGTCTTACCTTGAAGGCGAAATCTCATACGATGAAATGGTTTATCGAGGTGTTTGCGCCACGAGACAGTTGGCGAAGCGGCAGATAACCTGGCTGCGTGGTTGGGAAGGGGTTCACTGGCTTGACAGTGAAAAACCAGAACAGGCGCGTGACGAAGTATTACAGGTTGTTGGTGCTATCGCAGGCTGAATGTGTACAATTGAGACGTATCGTGCGCAATTTTTTCAGAATCGAAAGGTTCAAAGTACAAATAAGCATATAAGGAAAAGAGAGAATGGCTAAGGGGCAATCTTTACAAGATCCGTTCCTGAACGCACTGCGTCGGGAACGTGTTCCAGTTTCTATTTATTTGGTGAATGGTATTAAGCTGCAAGGACAAATCGAGTCTTTTGATCAGTTCGTGATCCTGTTGAAAAACACGGTCAGCCAGATGGTTTACAAGCACGCGATTTCTACTGTTGTCCCGTCTCGCCCGGTTTCTCATCACAGTAACAACGCCGGTGGCGGTACCAGCAGTAACTATCATCATGGTAGCAGCGCGCAGAATACTTCCGCGCAACAGGACAGCGAAGAAACCGAATAAGGTTTCGGGCTGTTTTTTTACACGGGGAGCCAGCGATCCTGCGTTCCCCGCTGATCTATTTAGAGGGTTATACGCTTGTTTGACCGTTATGATGCTGGTGAGCAGGCGGTACTGGTACACCTCTATTTTACGCAAGACAAAGATATGGAAGACCTCCAGGAGTTTGAATCTCTGGTCTCTTCCGCCGGTGTCGAAGCATTGCAGGTGATTACCGGTAGCCGTAAAGCGCCGCACCCAAAGTATTTTGTAGGTGAAGGTAAAGCAGTTGAAATTGCGGAAGCCGTAAAAGCGACAGGAGCTTCGGTCGTTCTTTTTGACCATGCCCTGAGCCCGGCGCAGGAGCGTAACCTGGAGCGTTTGTGCGAGTGTCGTGTCATCGACCGCACCGGCCTTATTTTAGATATTTTCGCCCAACGTGCGCGTACCCATGAGGGTAAGTTGCAGGTTGAGCTGGCGCAGTTGCGCCATCTGGCTACGCGCCTGGTGCGTGGCTGGACCCACCTTGAAAGACAGAAAGGCGGGATTGGTTTGCGTGGTCCGGGTGAAACCCAGCTCGAAACCGACCGTCGTTTGTTGCGTAATCGCATCGTGCAGATACAGTCGCGCCTGGAAAGAGTTGAAAAGCAGCGTGAGCAGGGGCGGCAATCGCGTATCAAAGCCGACGTTCCTACTGTTTCGCTGGTGGGATATACCAACGCCGGTAAATCTACCCTTTTCAATCGCATCACCGAAGCGCGGGTCTACGCGGCAGACCAGTTGTTTGCCACCCTCGACCCGACGTTGCGGCGTATTGACGTCGCGGATGTCGGTGAAACCGTACTTGCAGATACCGTAGGGTTTATTCGCCACCTGCCGCACGATCTGGTGGCGGCATTTAAAGCCACGTTACAAGAGACGCGGCAAGCCACATTACTGCTGCACGTCATTGACGCGGCGGATGTGCGTGTACAAGAAAACATCGAAGCGGTGAATACGGTTCTTGAAGAGATCGACGCTCACGAGATCCCAACCCTGCTGGTGATGAACAAGATCGATATGCTGGAAGATTTCGAACCGCGTATTGATCGGGACGAAGAGAACAAACCGATCCGTGTCTGGCTTTCCGCACAGACCGGAGCGGGGATACCACAGCTTTTTCAGGCTTTGACGGAGCGGCTTTCCGGCGAGGTGGCGCAGCATACATTGCGTCTGCCACCGCAGGAAGGGCGTCTGAGAAGTCGTTTTTATCAGCTTCAGGCAATAGAAAAAGAGTGGATGGAGGAGGACGGCAGCGTAAGTCTGCAAGTTCGTATGCCGATCGTTGACTGGCGTCGCCTCTGTAAACAAGAACCGGCGTTGATCGATTACCTGATCTAACGGCGTAGCGTCTGAAGCGTGGAGTCATATCCTCTGGCGTCGAAAGACAACAGGGATCACCGCATAACAAATATGGAGCACAAACATGGCGTGGAATCAGCCCGGTAATAACGGACAAGACCGCGACCCGTGGGGAAGCAGCAAACCTGGCGGCAACTCTGAGGGAAATGGAAACAAAGGCGGTCGCGATCAAGGGCCACCTGATTTAGATGATATCTTCCGCAAGCTGAGCAAAAAGCTCGGTGGTCTGGGCGGCGGTAAAGGCACCGGATCTGGCGGTGGCAGTTCATCGCAAGGCCCACGCCCGCAGCTTGGCGGTCGTGTCGTTACCATCGCAGCGGCAGCGATTGTCATTATCTGGGCGGCCAGTGGTTTCTATACCATTAAAGAAGCCGAACGTGGCGTGGTAACACGCTTTGGTAAATTCAGCCATCTGGTTGAGCCGGGTCTGAACTGGAAACCGACGTTTATCGACGAAGTCAAACCGGTGAACGTGGAAGCCGTGCGTGAACTGGCAGCTTCTGGTGTGATGCTGACGTCGGACGAGAACGTAGTGCGCGTTGAGATGAACGTGCAGTACCGCGTCACCGATCCGGAAAAATATCTGTATAGCGTGACCAGCCCGGATGACAGTCTGCGTCAGGCTACCGACAGCGCCCTGCGCGGGGTTATCGGTAAATACACCATGGACCGCATTCTGACGGAAGGTCGTACCGTGATTCGTAGCGATACCCAGCGCGAACTGGAAGAGACGATTCGTCCGTATGACATGGGCATCACTCTGCTGGACGTCAACTTCCAGGCTGCTCGTCCGCCGGAGGAAGTAAAAGCGGCGTTTGACGATGCGATTGCCGCGCGTGAAAACGAACAGCAATACATTCGTGAAGCAGAAGCGTATACCAACGAAGTTCAGCCGCGTGCGAACGGTCAGGCGCAACGTATCCTCGAAGAGGCACGTGCGTACAAGGCCCAGACCATCCTGGAAGCTCAGGGTGAAGTGGCGCGCTTTGCTAAACTTCTGCCGGAATATAAAGCCGCGCCGGAAATTACTCGCGAGCGTCTGTATATCGAGACGATGGAAAAAGTGTTGGGTAACACCCGCAAAGTGCTGGTTAACGACAAAGGTGGCAACCTGATGGTTCTGCCGTTAGACCAGATGCTGAAAGGTGGTAACGCCCCTGCGGCGAAGAGCGATAACGGTGCCAGCAATCTGCTGCGTCTGCCGCCAGCCTCTTCCACCACAACCAGTGGAGCAAGCAACACGTCGTCCACCAGTCAGGGCGATATTATGGACCAACGCCGCGCCAACGCGCAGCGTAACGACTACCAGCGTCAGGGGGAATAACGATGCGTAAGTCAGTTATCGCGATTATCATCATCGTGCTGGTAGTGCTTTACATGTCTGTCTTTGTCGTCAAAGAAGGTGAGCGCGGTATTACGCTGCGTTTTGGTAAGGTACTGCGTGACGATGACAACAAACCTCTGGTTTATGAGCCGGGTCTGCATTTCAAGATACCGTTCATTGAAACGGTGAAAATGCTCGACGCACGTATTCAGACCATGGACAACCAGGCCGACCGCTTTGTGACCAAAGAGAAGAAAGACCTGATCGTCGACTCTTACATCAAATGGCGCATCAGCGATTTCAGCCGTTACTATCTGGCAACGGGTGGTGGCGACATTTCGCAAGCGGAAGTGCTGTTGAAACGTAAGTTCTCTGACCGTCTGCGTTCTGAAATTGGTCGCCTGGACGTGAAAGACATCGTCACCGATTCTCGTGGTCGTCTGACCCTCGAAGTACGTGACGCGCTGAACTCCGGTTCTGCGGGTACAGAAGATGAAGTTACTACCCCTGCAGCAGATAACGCCATTGCCGAAGCGGCAGAGCGCGTAACGGCTGAGACGAAGGGCAAAGTTCCGGTCATCAATCCGAACAGTATGGCGGCGCTGGGTATTGAAGTTGTCGATGTGCGAATTAAGCAGATCAACCTGCCGACCGAAGTGTCTGAAGCGATCTACAACCGTATGCGCGCCGAGCGTGAAGCGGTAGCGCGTCGTCACCGTTCACAAGGTCAGGAAGAAGCGGAAAAACTGCGCGCGACTGCCGACTATGAAGTGACCAGAACGCTGGCAGAAGCTGAGCGTCAGGGCCGCATCATGCGTGGTGAAGGCGATGCAGAAGCAGCCAAACTGTTTGCTGATGCATTCAGTAAAGATCCGGACTTCTACGCATTTATCCGTAGCCTGCGTGCTTATGAGAACAGCTTCTCTGGCAATCAGGACGTGATGGTCATGAGCCCGGACAGCGATTTCTTCCGCTACATGAAGACGCCGACTTCCGCAACGCGTTAATATAACGACTGCGGTACAGGTCAATAAAGCCACCGCATCCTCAGGGATGTCGGTGGTTTTCTTTTTCTATAAGGATAATGAATGAATTCGACAATCTGGCTGGCGCTTGCCCTGGTTTTGGTACTGGAAGGTTTAGGGCCGATGCTTTACCCGAAGGCATGGAAGAAGATGATCTCTGCAATGACCAATTTGCCCGATAATATTTTACGTCGTTTTGGCGGTGGACTTGTGGTTGCGGGCGTTGTGGTCTACTACATGTTGAGGAAAACGATTGGCTGAACAAAAAACAGACTGATCGAGGTCATTTTTGAGTGCAAAAAGTGCTGTAACTCTGAAAAAGCGATGGTAGAATCCATTTTTAAGCAAACGGTGATTTTGAAAAATGGGTAACAACGTCGTCGTACTGGGCACCCAATGGGGTGACGAAGGTAAAGGTAAGATCGTCGATCTTCTGACTGAACGGGCTAAATATGTTGTACGCTACCAGGGCGGTCACAACGCAGGCCATACTCTCGTAATCAACGGTGAAAAAACCGTTCTCCATCTTATTCCATCAGGTATTCTCCGCGAGAATGTAACCAGCATCATCGGTAACGGTGTTGTGCTGTCTCCGGCTGCGCTGATGAAAGAGATGAAAGAACTGGAAGACCGTGGCATCCCCGTTCGTGAGCGTCTGCTGCTGTCCGAAGCATGTCCGCTGATCCTTGATTATCACGTTGCGCTGGATAACGCGCGTGAGAAAGCGCGTGGCGCGAAAGCGATCGGCACCACCGGTCGTGGTATCGGGCCTGCTTATGAAGATAAAGTGGCACGTCGCGGTCTGCGTGTTGGCGACCTTTTCGACAAAGAAACCTTCGCTGAAAAACTGAAAGAAGTGATGGAATATCACAACTTCCAGTTGGTTAACTACTACAAAGCTGAAGCGGTTGATTACCAGAAAGTTCTGGATGATACGATGGCTGTTGCCGACATCCTGACTTCTATGGTGGTTGACGTTTCTGACCTGCTCGACCAGGCGCGTCAGCGTGGCGATTTCGTCATGTTTGAAGGTGCGCAGGGTACGCTGCTGGATATCGACCACGGTACTTATCCGTACGTAACTTCTTCCAACACCACTGCTGGTGGCGTGGCGACCGGTTCCGGCCTGGGCCCGCGTTATGTTGATTACGTTCTGGGTATCCTCAAAGCTTACTCCACTCGTGTGGGTGCAGGTCCGTTCCCGACTGAACTGTTTGATGAAACTGGCGAGTTCCTCTGCAAGCAGGGTAACGAATTCGGCGCAACTACGGGTCGTCGTCGTCGTACCGGCTGGCTGGACACCGTTGCCGTTCGTCGTGCGGTACAGCTGAACTCCCTGTCTGGCTTCTGCCTGACCAAGCTGGACGTTCTGGATGGCCTGAAAGAGGTGAAACTCTGCGTGGCTTACCGTATGCCGGATGGTCGTGAAGTGACTACCACTCCGCTGGCAGCTGACGACTGGAAAGGTGTAGAGCCGATTTACGAAACCATGCCGGGCTGGTCTGAATCCACCTTCGGCGTGAAAGATCGTAGCGGCCTGCCGCAGGCGGCGCTGAACTACATCAAGCGTATTGAAGAGCTGACCGGTGTGCCGATCGATATCATCTCTACCGGTCCGGATCGTACTGAAACCATGATTCTGCGCGACCCGTTCGACGCGTAATTCTGGTACGCCTGGCAGATATTTTGCCTGCCGGGCTAACAGTGTGATACATTGCTGTGTCGGGTAAGCCATTACGCTATCCGACACAGTGTTAAATCCTCGCTTTTTTCCTTCCCCGAACTGAAATAAATTAGCGACACAGCTTGTGGCTGGTTTATCATCAATATAAATGTATTTTTTTCCGATTTCCCTTTTGAGGTTGATGTGCAGTTAACGAGTTTCACTGATTACGGATTACGTGCGCTGATCTACATGGCGTCATTGCCAGAAGGGCGGATGACCAGTATTTCTGAAGTGACTGACGTCTACGGCGTCTCCCGTAATCATATGGTCAAAATAATCAATCAACTTAGTCGTGCCGGCTACGTGACTGCTGTTCGTGGAAAAAATGGCGGCATTCGCTTGGGTAAACCGGCGAGTGCAATACGTATTGGTGATGTGGTGCGCGAGCTGGAGCCCTTATCGCTGGTGAATTGCAGCAGTGAGTTTTGCCACATTACACCTGCCTGTCGGTTGAAACAGGCGCTTTCTAAGGCCGTGCAAAGTTTTCTTACGGAACTGGATAACTACACGCTTGCCGATTTGGTTGAAGAGAATCAACCGCTTTATAAATTATTGCTGGTGGAGTGACGAAAATCTTCATCAGAGATGACAACGGAGGAACCGAGATGTCACAAGATCCTTTCCAGGAACGCGAAGCTGAAAAATACGCGAATCCCATCCCTAGTCGGGAATTTATCCTCGAACATTTAACCAAACGTGAAAAACCGGCCAGCCGTGATGAGCTGGCGGCAGAACTGCACATTGAAGGCGAAGAGCAGCTTGAAGGCCTGCGTCGCCGCCTGCGCGCGATGGAGCGCGATGGTCAACTGGTCTTCACTCGCCGTCAGTGCTATGCGCTGCCGGAACGCCTCGACCTGGTGAAAGGTATCGTTATTGGCCACCGTGATGGCTACGGCTTTCTGCGAGTTGAAGGGCGTAAAGATGATTTGTATCTCTCCAGCGAGCAGATGAAAACCTGCATTCATGGCGATCAGGTGCTGGCTCAGCCGCTGGGCGCTGACCGTAAAGGTCGTCGTGAAGCGCGTATTGTCCGCGTACTGGTGCCAAAAACCAGCCAGATTGTTGGTCGCTACTTCACCGAAGCGGGCGTCGGCTTTGTGGTTCCTGACGATAGCCGTCTGAGCTTCGATATCTTAATCCCGCCCGATCAGATCATGGGCGCGCGGATGGGCTTTGTGGTGGTGGTTGAACTGACTCAACGCCCGACTCGCCGTACCAAAGCGGTGGGTAAAATCGTCGAAGTGCTGGGCGACAATATGGGCACCGGCATGGCGGTTGATATCGCTCTGCGTACCCATGAAATTCCGTACATCTGGCCGCAGGCTGTTGAGCAACAGGTTGCCGGGCTGAAAGAAGAAGTGCCGGAAGAAGCAAAAGTGGGCCGTGTCGATCTGCGCGATTTACCGCTGGTCACCATTGATGGCGAAGACGCCCGTGACTTTGACGATGCAGTTTACTGTGAGAAAAAACGCGGCGGCGGCTGGCGTTTATGGGTCGCGATTGCCGACGTCAGCTACTATGTGCGTCCGCCAACGCCGCTGGACAGAGAAGCGCGTAATCGTGGTACGTCGGTGTACTTCCCTTCGCAGGTTATCCCGATGCTGCCGGAAGTGCTCTCTAACGGCCTGTGCTCGCTCAACCCGCAGGTAGACCGCCTGTGTATGGTGTGCGAGATGACGGTTTCGTCGAAAGGCCGCCTGACTGGCTACAAATTCTACGAAGCGGTGATGAGTTCTCACGCGCGTCTGACCTACACCAAAGTCTGGCATATACTGCAAGGCGATCAGGATCTGCGCGAGCAGTATGCGCCGCTGGTTAAGCATCTCGAAGAGTTACATAACCTCTATAACGTGCTGGATAAAGCCCGTGAAGAACGCGGTGGGATCTCATTTGAGAGCGAAGAAGCGAAGTTCATTTTCAACGCTGAACGCCGTATTGAACGCCTTGCGGAAGCGTGCCGCGAAGTTGTCGCGCATCTCGCCGTTCTCGTCGAGGTAGGGTTTCATGATCAGGGCGCAGAGGGCCGGCGAGAGCGTCAGGGCGTTGAGCGCCGAGATGCCCACGGCCACGGCCATCGTGATGCCGAACTGGGTGTAGAACGTACCCGACGTGCCGCCCATCATCGCCACGGGGATGAACACGGCCATGAAGACCAGCGTGGAGGTGACGATGGCCGACGTGATGCCCGACATGGCGTCGATGGTGGCCATGTAGGAGGAGCGGTAGCCCGTGTCGAAGCGCGCCTGCACCGCCTCGACGACGATGATGGCGTCATCGACGACCGTACCGATCGCCAGCACGAGTGCGAAGAGCGTCAGCAGGTTGATCGAGAAGCCCGCGACGGAGAGGAACGCGAAGGTGCCGACCAGGGCCACGAGGATCGAGACCGTGGGGATGAGCGTCGAGCGGATGTCCTGAAGGAAGACGTAGACCACGAGGATCACGAGCAGGATGGCTTCGATGAGCGTCTTCAGCACCTCGTTCATCGAGGCGTAGAGGTAGTCGTTCACGCTCATCAGGTGGAGCACCTCCACGCCTTTGGGCAGGTCGGCGGCGATCTCGTCGAGCAGGTCGTCGATGCTCTCGACCACCTGCGTGGCGTTCGATCCCGCGGTCTGGAATACGAGGGCCGTGATGCCCGGGTGACCGTTGGCGTAGCCCTTGTAGGCATAGGATTCGCTGCCCAGCTCGATGTCGGCCACATCCTTCAGGCGCAGCACCTCGCCGTCCGCCGTGGAGCGGATGACGATCTGGCCGAACTCCTCGGCCGTCATGCGGCGGCCGCGGTATTTCATCGTGTACTGGAACGTGTTGTCGGAGTTCTCGCCCAGCGAACCCACGGCCGACTCGATGTTCTGCTCCGAGAGGGCGTAGGTCACGTCCGACGGCACGAGGCGGTACTGCGCCATCACGTCGGGCCGCAGCCAGATGCGCATGGAGTAGTCGGAGCCCAGGGCCATGAACTCGCCCACGCCCGCGATGCGCTGCACGCGGGGCTTGACGTTGATGTTCATGTAGTTGGCCAGGAACGTCTCGTCGTACGAGTCGTCGGGGCTGTAGAGCATGAAGACCTTCAGCATGGAGGTCTGGCGCTTCATGGTCGTCACGCCGATGCGCGTGACTTCGGCCGGCAGCGAGCCGGTGGCCGTGGCGACGCGGTTCTGCACATTGACC
>OFHA01002553.1_pt1 | contig 10523 bp, 7 predicted proteins | sample 1521891 | NCBI WGS metagenome assembly OFHA01 (sample SAMEA3504089, study PRJEB24116) | mouse gut metagenome | biome: mouse gut; feature: mouse-associated habitat; material: faeces | place: Denmark | collected 2011 | reverse complement strand
TATTTTTGGCAGCTACATCGATAAAAAACGAAGCCTGCTGGGTGAATCTGTCAATATCGCGGTTCTGGACACATTTGTTGCGTTCGTTTCCGGTCTGATTATTTTTCCGGCCTGTTTTGCGTTCGGCATCAGTCCGGACCAGGGGCCAAAGCTGATTTTCGTGACACTGCCAAATATTTTTAACAGTATGACCGGCGGGCGGCTCTGGGGCACCCTGTTTTTCGTCTTTATGTCATTTGCGGCATTTTCGACGATACTGGCCGTCTTTGAAAATATTATTTCCTGCGGGATGGATTTATTTCACTGGACGAGAAAAAAATCCTGTACAGTCAATCTGATCGCGCTGATTGTATTATCCATGCCGTGCGCGCTTGGCTTTAATCTGCTGTCATCCTTTCAGCCGCTTGGCGAAGGAAGTACGATTTTAGATCTGGAAGATTTTCTCGTCAGCAATGTCATACTGCCGGTCGGCGCACTTTGTTATCTTTTGTTCTGCGTCACAAAGTTCGGATGGGGCTTTGATTCCTATTTGAAAGAGACGAATACGGGAGAAGGATTAAAACTGCCGCGGCAGATACGTATTTACGTTACTTACCTTCTGCCTGTACTGCTGTTCTTTTTAATTGTAAAAGGACTGATCGACCGCTTTTAACGCCAGACAGATACAGAAAATCTACAGGCATGTACAATCATGGCACATGCCTGCAGACCGTTATCAGAATTCCTTTACACACTTCAGGAACACTTTGCGGTCTGCATCCCATCTGTGCGGATCTGTCGCCCGTCTGTTTCAGGCAGCTAATTCAGGTATTCGGCAGTGTGTCTCTTCCGTACAGACCTGCCGCCCGTCCGCTTCTGGCAGCTCTTTCAGGTATTCAGCAGTGTATCGTTTCCCGTACAGACCTGCCGCCCGTCTGCTTCGAGCAGCTTTTTCAGACATTCGACAGACATGCCTGCGCTGTGCTCCTGATCTCTTTTGCGGACGGAAACTGTCTGCGTCTGCGCTTCTTTTTCTCCTACTACGAGTATATACGGAATCCTTTCCATTCTGGCATTTCGGATCTTATATCCGATTTTCTCATCTCTGGCATCTGTTTCACATCTTACGCCGTCTTTTCGTAATTCGTCTTCGACTTTTTTTGCATATACTGCTGCTTTTTCAGAAACCGTTAGTATTTTTACCTGAACCGGAGACAGCCAGAGCGGAAATTTTCCAGCATAATGTTCGATCAGTATGCCGATAAAACGTTCTACAGATCCAAAAACAACTCTGTGTATCATAATCGGACGATGTTTTGCTCCGTCCTTACCTGTATATTCAGCCTCAAACCGCTGCGGCAGCTGAAAATCCAGCTGAATCGTTCCGCACTGCCAGGTACGTCCAATCGAATCTTCCAGATGGAAATCGATCTTTGGGCCGTAAAACGCGCCGTCTCCTTCGTTCACCAGGTATGTCAGTCCCTGATGATCGAGCGCCCGTTTTAGATTCTCTGTTGCGTTTTCCCAATCTTCATCGCTGCCAATCGAATGTTCCGGCCTTGTAGATAATTCCACATGATAGTTAAATCCAAACTTTTTATACGCTTCGTCTATCAGACGGATCACGCGAATGATTTCATCCTGAATCTGCTCCTGCGTCATAAAAATATGCGCGTCATCCTGTGTAAAACACCTTACACGCATCAGCCCGTGCAGCACACCTGATTTTTCATGACGATGTACCAGTCCCAGCTCACCGATCCGCATCGGCAGATCTTTATAAGAACGCGGCTGCAGCTGATACACGAGCATTCCGCCTGGACAGTTCATCGGTCTGACTGCAAAATCTGTCTCGTCGATCACCGTCGTATACATGTTTTCGCGGTAGTGATCCCAATGTCCCGACGTTTCCCACAGCTGCCGGTTCAGCATCATCGGCGTAGAGATTTCCACGTAATTTTCTCTTTGATGAATCCTTCTCCAATATTCGATCAGCAAATTTTTCAAAATCATTCCTTTCGGAAGGAAAAACGGAAACCCCGGGCCTGCCTCCATCAGCGTAAACAATCCCAGCTCCTGTCCCAGTTTCCGGTGATCTCTTTTTTTCGCTTCTTCCACCTGCTCTAAATACTGATCCAGCATTTCCTGATTCGGAAATGAAATGCCGTAAATACGTGTCAGCATCGGATTCTTTTCATCTCCGCGCCAATATGCTCCTGCCGTTGACAGCAGTTTGAGCGCTTTTACCGCTCCGGTAGATACCAGATGCGGACCTGCGCATAATTCTACATACTCGCCCTGTTTAAAAAATCCCGGCTCTTCCTGTTGCGGCAGATCGTGCAGCAGCTCCATTTTAAACGGTTCGTCCTGCTCCGCTATTTGTTTTTGCGCAGTTTCCCTGTTCACGATGTTATGCTCCAGGCGCAGATTTTCTTTTACAATCTTTTTCATTTCCTTTTCAATTTCTTCAAATCTGTCCGCAGAAAATTCAAAATCAAAAGAAAAATCATAATAAAATCCATCCCTGATCGCAGGACCGATCGCGCATTTCGTATTCGGATACAGCCTCTTTACCGCCTGTGCCAAAATGTGCGCCGTCGTGTGCCAAAAGGCTTCTTTTCCAACAGAGTCTTCAAATGCCGTTTCCTGTACGGAACCATTTTTTAACATAATTTTCATATTCATTTCCATCCTTTCCCGTCGTTGTTTAAAATTTCTGATTGTCTGGCCTTCCAGACCATTTGCTTCTATCAGCCATAAAAAAACACCCTGAAAATACATAGCTGTATTTTCAGGGTGCATAAACTGCACGGTTCCACCTTCATTTTTCTCTTCGGATTCCAACAAATCCTAACCTTTAACGCAGGTATACGACAGCGCTTACGGCAAAGCAGTCATTCATCGACTGCATTTACATTTCGGCACTGCAGCTTGGGAAGGGTTTTCATACATTACATACATAAGCGTCTTCCACCGTCTGACGCTCTCTCTGGATGCTGCTGATGTATTACTCGTTTCCGTCGTTGCTTTTTCCTATGCTGATTTTCATTTATCATAGCACTGCGCTTTTTCCATGTCAATGTCAAATTTTACATTCCGATCAAAAAACCAGCCTCGTATCTTCCAAACCAGACATGAAAAACCATCGTCCGCAAAATAACAACTGCTTTTCGTCTCTACAAAACTTTCCTAAAAAATATTTCCATCGGCTGATCTAACGGCGTATTCTGGAAGATCAGTCCGCCGCAGTCGACATATCCACGTTTTCGATAAAAATGCTGCGCTGTCTCATCAGCCTGCGTTGAAATCAGCGTCATCTGATAACCCTGCTTTCTCATCTCACGTTCCCAATCGGCAAGCGCCTGCGTTGCAAATCCTCTGTTCCGATACTCCTCTTTGATAAATAAAAGATTCATAAACGGAAGATTCCCCCATAAGACGCAATGGACCAATTCGCCAATACGCTCATTTCCTTCCCATATCACATAGCCTGATTTTGTGTAAACCCGATTGGCAAAACCGGTATCGTCAACATGTTTATCCATACTCATTACAAATTCTTTATCGTTATCTGTTACTGTTCGAATCTCCATATTACCTCCGCTGAAATTCTGACGTCCGTCTTATTAAAAATCCCCTTATTTGGAAACACAGTCCTGATACTATAGCGAACCTTGTCTGATTTGTGTTTCCCAGGGACCTGTTTTGACTGATTTTCCGTGTAAAACAGTCTGGAATCTGTTATGTCATATAGTAAATTCTATTCCATACGCAAACAAATTTGAAGAGTTTGCTTTCATACTAAAGCGTGTCTGAAAAATGTTCTCTGTGAAATGTGCTTCAAATCAGCAATGAATTTATCCCAATTTTAGGATGTATATTGCGGACGATATTGACTAAATGTGGGACAGCTTCTGCCAGTTCTGCAGGAATACGACGTCATATTAAATCTCGATCCTCGTTAACGCTGCCTTCTGATTCTGATATCGAATCGTTAACGGCACATTTTTCTTTATCTTAAGCAGTACATAATTTCCTCCGGAGCTTCTCATATCCACAATTTTTATCTCCGCCTTCTGCCCGCTTAGTTGCGGTTTAAATGCATACTGATCCGGCAAACCATTGTAATAAATATACCTGACGCCGTCGTGTGCAATTACATACCATGTCCGATCCTTACATGCACGAATCGTTTTCCGCACTTCTGCCGGAAGCTCTTCTTTTCGCAGTCTGCAGATCTTTAAATCTGACTGTTTTTTATCTGTTTGCATATCCGCATCATCCGAGTCGCTCGTATCTTCTCTGTCTTTTAATATTTCTGCCGCTTCGGATTTTGTCAGATACCTCACTGACGCCCCGGATATATCCGCAGTGTCCTCCGTTCGCTGCAGCCTGATATCCACAGTTCCTTTTTCATCATAATTAAAATTTACAAACGACTGATCTGCCCGCAGATCCATAAAAATACGAATGCGGCTGCCCCTGTAAAAATATGCTCCGTTCTTTTTTGTAATTCCATGTAACCCGTATGCATCCTGCTCCGTCCCTTTTTTGACTGCAGCCTGATTTTCGGCACTGGCAGACACCTGAACCATGCAGGAATAAGTCTGACCATACAGCACTGCGCATATCTCCGCCTTCCCCTCTTTTTTAGCAGTTACTTTCCCATTTTTACTTACTGCAGCAATTTTATTATTTTTTGAAAACCATGCGGCGCGACTGTTCGTTCCATGCAGTTTCAAAGGATAAGTCTGTCCTGCTGCAAGCGATACCGAAGTTTTGCTGATGCTCACTTTCAAAATATCCTGTCGTATTTTTTCTGCCGCTTCTGTAAACAGATCTGCTTCCGCTTTGTCAATGCTTTCTTCTTTCAGCATATCATGCACGAGCAGATTCACATCGCGAACCAGCTGTTGCACATTCTCAAACGGTCCGATGGAAATATATTTGTCTTTTTTAACAAGTATGATACCGATACATTCATCTGTAACGCGGCCTGAAGGCATATCCCGTTCGTCTGCCCCCTCGCACAGCAGATAAAAACAACCGTCTTTTTCTATTATTTTCTCGTAAGATAACGGCGCCTTACTACCCGTATCTGCCGCGGCAGCCGGATATATACAGGCTCCCGCAGCAATACCGCCACATGCCAGCGCTATTGTTAAAACAGCCGCCAGTACCGTTGTACGTCTGGATTTCTTTTTTTCGTTCATCATCGCACCCAGCCTTTCTTTCAATAATTCCTTCCCGCCATATAGTGTCACGGACGCCACATCATTTTTGTAAATACCTCCGGCCTGCATGGCGCGCAGCAGCATATCTCCATAAGCGCGCTTCTCATCCGTATTCATTCTTTTCGTAACCGCTTCGTCACATGACAGCTCGCACAAGCGATTCGTCTCGCGCGCCATTACATAGATCAGCGGATTAAACCAGTGCAGACATACCGTAAGCTGCACCAGCCATTTGTAAAACATATCCCGACGCCGATAATGAATCATCTCATGCAATACCGTATAGTAAACGTCCCTATCTGAAAGATTTTCCTTTGTCAAAATTATCGTCGGACGAAAAAATCCAGTCATTATTGCAGATGCCGTCAGGCTGTTCGTATAAAGTCCCACTGTACAGTGGACATGATTTTGTTCGATCACCTTTCCTAATATTTCCAGATGGCCAATATCGTCGTCCGGAACGGATCCTGCCTTAAAAAATCTGATAAAGCTCTGATAAATCGTAACTTTGCGAATAAATAAAAGCAGTGCCGGCGCCAGCCAGAATATCCACATATTCTCAAAAACCCACGGCATCTCCTTTTGCGCCTTCTGATACCACGTCGGCGCTGCAGCTTCGTACTCGATTTCGGACATGTGCTCCCCATTTATTTTTTCAACGATTGTTTCTTCATAATATCCTTCATTCCTGTCTGCCGGCGGCTGCACGTACGATTCCATTTGCGCGGTATCCGTTCTGTCTGCTGGTTCCGTTCTGTCTGCTGGTTCCGTTCTGCCTGCTGGTTCTATTCCATCTGCCGGTTCCGTTCTGCCTGCTGGTTCCATACCATCTGCTGGTTCTGTTCCGTCCGCTATTTCTATTCCGTTATCGTAAATATGATCAGACGAAAATACCATCCGCAGCTCATCCGCCTGTATCCTTTCCTGAATCTGATAAAACAAAGATCCGACCAGTCCATTTACAGGATTCCACGGAATAACGAACCGCAGAATAACAATGAGCCAGACATAATACTGCCATTGTTTCGCAAACCGATCTTTATATAATGGCTGCAGCAACAGAAGAATCAGCAGCAGCAACGATGCGGATATCGAAACGGATACATATCTTTGCAACAGTTCATTCATCCGCTTCACCGCCATTCTGCCAGAATTGTTTCAACTCCTCATAATCTTCTGCCGACAGCCATTCTTTCTGAATCAGAGTTGAAACAAGACCTTTTGCATTGCCTTCATAAATCTTATTCAAAAAACATTCTGTCTGCGTACTTTGATACTCTTCCTCTGAGACGATTGCCGTATATTTATTTCGATGACCCATCTTACTCGCTTTTAACAGTTTCTTATCCATCAGCCTGGAAAGCAGGGTAATAATTGTATTTTTGGTCCATATAATCCCTTTTTCTTCCAATGCTGCCGTTATCTGTGCATACAAAGCGTTACCGCCGTTTTCCCAGATAACTTTTAACAGTTCCAGTTCAGAATCAGATGCCTGCTGCATAGTCGTTCTCCTTTCTTTTGTCTGAATATAAAAATTTTAAGACAACAATCTGTTATCTATATACAAGATAACAGATTGTTGTCTTAAAGTCAATAGCGAATATCTGATTTGGAATTATCGGGAAAACATACAGATATTAAAATCAATCCGCAGACGAATGAGAATTTGCCAGTGCTACGCTGCAAATAAACATGGTCATCAGGAGCATCTCCTGTGCCAGAATCATTGCGACTACGCTTCCTATGGCTGCAGCCTGCATCGTATCGACCTTTATATAATCTTTTTGAGCGAGTATTCCTGCATACAACAGCCTCTGCTTCGGCGTAACATTGCTCCAGAACCCAAACCCTTTCTGTCTGGACAGCCACTCGTCGATCTCTGCCATCTCCTGAATCACCACTTTGAGCGGGACATTTGTCATTGCAAGTACGCCCAGCGTCGGCAGCTCATAATGGACGCCGTATTTCATCCCCGCCTCTTTAAGTCCGTGAAACAGCTGCATCGTTTTTTCGCATTTTAATTCTGCCGGCTCTTCAAACAGTGCCAGTACATGCGTCAGAGACTGTACTGCATTATCATAAATAAACTCCTGTTTTAAAATTCGATAGCACTTTTCCATGTCTGAAATCAGCTCGTCGTCCGACTTTTCCGAAAATGCCATTAACGCACAAAGCGGACTGTCCTCACTGTTCGTCAAAAAAGGATGCTTCGACCTGATCTGCCTGTAAAGCGTTTTGGTACGTACCGCCGTCTCCTCGTAGCTTTGCTCCCCAGTCATCTGGGCAATTATCATCGCTGCCATCGGCAGATAAGAAGAACTAATAAAATCCTGTTTTAATCGCTTATAGACCTCCAGTCCCTTATCGAGCAGCTTCTCGGGATATCCGCTTACCGCCAGCATCGCTGCAACCGGAACACGCGCCAACGCTGAAAAATTCGAAAACATTCCGGCTTTTTGTGCGATCATTTTCTTACACTGTTTTAAAGTATCCACATCCGCCAGCTGATCGTTCATCGTAAAAACGCCGGCGCCAGCCAGCCATTTCAGCCCGTCTTCCCACATAAAAGCCTCACGAAATACATCTCTGTTTTTAACAAGCAGTTCACAATACTTCAACGTCTCTTCTCTCATCTTCTTTTCCTCTTTTCTGCTATTCCGCTTTTCCTATTGTTACTATTCTGGGTGAAGAACAACCAGGCATATCCTTAATTATTGCAAATCTGTCTGGATTACGAATTCAGACACATCCGCAGTCATTCCAAATCTGTCTGGATTACGAATTCAGACACATCCGCAGTTATTCCAAATCTGTCTGGCCGACGAATTCAGACACATCCGCAGTCATTCCAAATCTGTCCGGATTACGGAACTCAGACACATCCGCAGTTATTCCAAATCTGTCTGGCTGATCGTTTTTCATTGTATTGATGCAGTGCCATTTCTGTCTGATTTTCTAACTTTCTGACCGTGGACGAATGAATCAGATTATTTCATCCAAAATGTCATAATTATTATACACGATTCTATGCTGCGATTCAATTTTTTCTTTCTATGATTAATTATATTTCCAACATTCTGATTTTGATTTCATTTAGGAAACGGCTGTATAAACGGTCTGCTTCACTGCAGAGTTCTTATGCTCTTTTCGCTTCATTCAGATAAATTCGGTCCTGTAGTAAAAATGTTCCGGCGAACTTCGTCTAAATTTTTTATGGTAAAATAAGGTCCTATATCAATTAATAATTTTTAATTTAAAAACAGAGTCAAATCATAAAACTTGTAAAACCCCAAAAATAATAGTACAAAATGTTTAAGTAATTCTTAGACAATGCAAAAAAACACTTTACAGAATCCGTCTGAATATCTGTCAAATGTATCGACAAGGACAATATATAAATTTAGAATTTGCTTATTTACAAGAGTTATCCACAATAGATATGCATCTAAGATACCTGATCGTACAAATGTGTCTGGATATCGAACACAGATTGAAAGTATCTCTGATCTCACATATCGAAAATAACCCTAAGGAAGACGGATACGAATTAATTCGCAGATTTATTGGATATACAAATGCAAAAGGAAAACTCCAAAATGAGTATATACTGCAAAAAATACACCGACATAATTCCAGTGATTATTGCAAGGACTTAATTGATAAATATTATCCCTTCTTCCCTGTCTGGGTTTTTGTTGTGCTAATTTCTTTTGGAGATCTCGCTTATTTGTGCGACTTCTATGATAAATTATATTCTGATCCTATTGTGAATAACAAATTTATGAATACTGTTCGTGATTTAAGAAATGCATCTGCTCATAGCAACTGCCTGATCAACAAACTTTTTGAACCGTTGAATCCGAACCAGCAAATTGACAGCTCCATTTCCAATTATGTCAAGTCCGTTGCTTCCGTTTCATCACAGGCCAGAGCAAAGAATCTAAATTATCGTATTGTTTACAATTTTGTAACGCTACTGTATATATACGATTCCATCATACCCGACGGAATTGCCAAATGTAAAAGGCACGCAGAAATTAAAGACCTTTTCAACAATCGTATGACAAAACATAAGGATTATTTTAAATCTAACAACAAAATCGTTGGAATTTATAAGTTTTTAAAAAAAGTAGTTGACACTTTACCCTCATGAGCATATAATTATATGAGAATTGAAAGCGTTCATACGCTTTGGAAGGAGTGACATATCCGCAAGGTGTTGTCGCTCCTGATTTTTATTATACATATCATGTCAAACGATCTCTATAGAGAAAAATACTTAAACAGGTACGAACAGACAATTTCAGACATTTTCAGAAATAGCCGGTGTCCGAACCAATTCGGATATTAATCAAATGTCTTATCCTGCCGTTGCAAGTCCCATTCACCAGGATCCTTACCCCATAAAATTAAAACCAGATGATATAAAAAAGAAGACTTATGAGTACGCCTTGTTTACAGCCATTGCCAGATAATTCAACTTTTTATGTTACACAAGTTTTGCCCTGATATCCCGCACTTGCGGATCACGTACAAAATCATTTGTCAATGTTACCACAATACCATTTTGATGTTTATTCTGCGGAAAGTATCTCCTGATTATTTCATATGGAATCTAATAAGCCTCTTCGACATCAAAACTCACTCCAAATATTACAGCAATCAGATAATCAAACGGTTTCTTTTCATAATCCCGAATAACATTCAGCTGTCTGCTATTCTTTCCCGGATGCATCCAGCGACTTTTTACCTGATAACGCAACCCGGTATTTTTATCCAAGGCATCAAAGCCTGCCGCACTGTTTTTCTGAAGCTCCAGACCCAACTTTTTACTTACAATCCACTCTGCATAATCTCCCACCGGACTATTATAAGTTCTGACAATTCCTGCAGAATACAGTGAATTCAGTATTTTTGCATAATTCCTTAGTTTCTCTTTTATTTCTTCCTCGTTCATTATTTTCTCCTAATTTCAAATAACGTACCAATGTACTCCTCAGCTATCTCATTCCTTGTTTTACAATATCTTAATGATCGTAATTCCGATTCATTACATAAGTAAAAACCTGATTCCAGACTTCTTCTGTATCTGACTTTTATTATATCTTATTTTATTATACTTCTTTAGAAGTCGGTCTCTCTTTTCTCATGAGAAACAGAAAGGAGTGGATCTGAGTGGGAGGGGAGGTGGAGAGGAACTGGGAAGAGTAGAAGGAGAGTTAACATATATTTAGGATATATTGGATGAGAAAAGAATCCATTTTTAACCAAAGGGAAAGCATTTTTAAATTTTTACTTTAAAAATACATG
>OFHA01002547.1_pt1 | contig 10541 bp, 12 predicted proteins | sample 1521891 | NCBI WGS metagenome assembly OFHA01 (sample SAMEA3504089, study PRJEB24116) | mouse gut metagenome | biome: mouse gut; feature: mouse-associated habitat; material: faeces | place: Denmark | collected 2011 | reverse complement strand
ATGCTTCTGTACCGGCTTGAGCTGAATGAAAAGACAGTGTCTGCATCGATTGTGGCAATCTATGTACTGTCGACTTTAGCGGGCGGTTTTATTCTCGGCAAGCTTATGAAGGTGAAAAGGTATATATGGGGGCTTGGTCTTGGCGTAGTGTATTTTGCATTGCTGCTTCTCATTACTCTTGGAGTGTACCGGGGACTTAATGGTGACGGAGCGAATCTTTTGACCACGTTTATATTGTGTGCCGGCGGAGGGATGGCAGGCGGCATGATTTCTTAAGAAAAAGGATTGCGAAAATAGTGTCGGGGTGATATAATACTACGGACGAGTTGAAAATTTAAGAATTTGCGTTACAGAGCGGATAAGAAAGATAGGAGGACGTTATCATGAAGCATGTGAAGACTTTGAATACACATACTTTGAACAACACAGTGAAGAAGGGCGGATGCGGAGAGTGCCAGACATCCTGCCAGTCTGCATGTAAGACATCCTGTACCGTAGGCAACCAGACCTGCGAGCAGAATAAATAACATACAGGAAATGTATGGAGCGTGTTTAAAAATTGACTTTTGTAAGCGGTTTCCAGCCTGCAGGCGGAGATTTTACCAGAAGCAGATTTTTAAACACGCTCCGGATATTGTAAGAAAGTTAACGATTAAGATCAGCAGAAAGACCGTCCGCCACGCGTGCGGTCATTTGTGCGTTTCATGCTAAGGAGGATTGAGCAGGCGTTGAATCATCAGGTTCATCAATATAAAAATAACGGTTATAATATCGTTCTGGATGTGAACAGCGGCGCGGTGCATGTGGTGGACGACGTTGTCTATGACGTACTCGCACTGTATGAAACATGCTCGAAACAGGAGATTGCCGACCGGCTGAAAGATACGTATCCGGTTCATGAAGTGGCAGAAGCATACGAAGAGATTACAGAGCTGAAACATGCGGGAGAACTGTTTACAGAGGATGAGTATCAGGATTATATCACTGATTTTAAAAACCGTCAGACTGTTGTAAAAGCGCTTTGTCTGCATATTGCGCATGACTGTAATCTGGCGTGTCGGTATTGCTTTGCGCAGGAAGGGGAATATCACGGACAGCGGGCGCTGATGAGCTTTGAAACTGGTAAGGCAGCTTTGGATTTTCTCATTGCGAATTCAGGCAGCCGCAGAAATCTGGAGGTGGATTTTTTCGGCGGAGAACCGACCATGAATCTGGACGTGGTCAGGCAGCTGGTGAAATATGGCCGGGAGCAGGAGAAAATTCATAACAAAAATTTCCGGTTTACTCTGACAACCAATGGGGTATTATTAAATGAAGATATTATGGAGTTCGCCAATCGGGAGATGGCGAACGTGGTATTGAGTGTAGACGGCAGGAAAGAAGTGAATGATCGTATGCGTCCGTTTCGCAGCGGAACCGGCAGTTATGATCTGATCGTGCCGAAATTCCAAAAGTTTGCAGAGAGCAGAAACCAGGAAAGATATTATGTAAGAGGTACGTTTACACATCACAACCTGGACTTTTCCAGGGATGTGCTGCATCTGGCGGATCTGGGATTTAAGCAGATTTCCGTGGAGCCTGTGGTGGCGCCGCAGACGGAAGATTATGCCATTCGGGAAGAAGATCTGCCGCAGCTGTTCGAAGAATATGACGCGCTGGCAAAAGAAGTGATACGGCGGAAAAAGGAAGGCCGCGGGTTTGAGTTTTTCCATTTTATGATCGATCTGGAAGGCGGCCCGTGCGTGGCAAAACGATTGTCCGGATGCGGTTCCGGAACGGAATATCTTGCCGTAACGCCATGGGGAGATTTGTATCCGTGCCACCAGTTTGTCGGGAATGAAAAATTTCGGATGGGTAATGTAAAAGACGGCGTGCAAAATATAGAACTTCGCGATATGTTCAAAAGCTGTAACGTATATGCGAAAGAAACATGCAGGGATTGCTTTTCAAGGTTTTACTGCAGCGGAGGCTGCGCAGCAAACGCATATCATTTTCATGGAGATATTCATGAATCGTATGATATTGGGTGCGCCCTGCAGAAAAAAAGAACAGAGTGTGCGATTATGATAAAAGCTGCTCTGGCTGAAGAATCATAAGAAACAGTGTTTCGTACCACAGATATGATTTTGTATTTTAAGGAAGGGATAAAACAATGAAAAAAGGAAAAGGCATAACGATACTTTGTATTGTTCTGGCCTGCATACTGGGTCTTGGATACTATGCATCGATCATCCTGTCTTCCACAGGACGCGGTGAGAACCAGAATATTACATTAGGTCTTGACCTGGCTGGCGGTGTCAGCATTACGTATCAGATTGTAGATGAGGGAGCGACGGCGGAGCAGATCAGCGATACGGTGTATAAGCTGCAAAGACGTGTGGATGACTATAGTACAGAGGCGCAGGTGGCGAGAGAAGGCAGCGACCGTATTACAGTTGCCATTCCGGGCGTAACGGATGCCAATGATATACTGGAAGATCTGGGTACGCCAGGTTCTCTGGAGTTCCAGGATCCGGATGGAAACGTCGTACTGACCGGCGATGATGTGGCCAATGCGACGGCCAGATATGTGACGCAGGACGGAAGAAATCAGGCGATTGTAGAGCTTACGTTTACCGATGATGCGGCAGAAACATTTTCGGATCTGACAGCGAATAATATCGGGAAAAACATTCCGATTGTATACGACGGAGAGATTATAAGCAATCCGACGGTCAATCAGAAGATCAGCGGCGGTACGGCGTCGATCGAAGGCATGGAATCTTTCGAGGCTGCGGAGACGCTGGCGTCACAGATTCGTATCGGTTCTCTTTCCCTTGAGCTGGAAGAGCTGACATCCCAGGTGGTTGGCGCATCGTTAGGACAGGAAGCGATCTCGACGGCGCTGACTGCGGCTGCAATCGGACTGGCTCTGATTATTATATTCCTGATTGCGTTTTACTGGATTGCAGGGGTTGCGACATCTCTGGGACTGCTTGTCTATACGACGTCTGTGGTTGCGGTTATTTATCTGTTTGAAGTTACGCTGACGCTGCCGGGTATCGCTGGTATTATTCTCGGTATCGGTATGGCTGTCGATGCAAATGTGGTAATTAACGCGCGTATTAAAGAAGAACTGGCGCTTGGCAAATCTACCGGTGCGGCAATTAAGACCGGATATCAGAAAGCGCTTTCAGCAATTATTGACGGAAACGTGACGACGCTGATCGCAGCTGCGGTACTGGCTGTGAAAGGCTCGGGTACCGTTAAGGGCTTTGCCTATACGCTGGCAATTGGTATTGTTTTATCTATGGTGACGGCGCTGATCGTGACCCGTTATTCGATGTATGCGATTCATGCAATCGGGTTCAAAGATGAAAAATATTATGGCGCTGCAAAAGAACGCAAGGTTGTGGATTTTATTTCCAAACGTTATGTATTTTTCATTATTTCGGTCGTATTGATCGCGGCAGGATTTGTCGGCGAAGGTATTCATGCGGCTGGCGGAAAAGGCGCGTTTAATTACAGTCTGGAATTTGTCGGCGGTACTTCTACGACGGTAGATCTGGGCAAAAATTATGAACTGGCAGAGATCGATTCGGAAATCGTGCCGCTGATCAACGATGCGCTTGATACAGCGGAAGTACAGGTACAAAAAATTGCGGATACGACGCAGGTAATTTTTAAAACACGAAATCTGGATCTTCCGGAACGCGAGACGTTTGCAAAGGTTTTCGAAGACAATTATTCCATTAAATCGGATGCTATTTCTTACCAGAATGTCAGTGAGACGATTAGTAAGGAAATGACGTCGGATGCGATCTGGGCAGTCGTCATTGCGGTTATACTGATGCTTATTTATATCTGGTTCCGGTTTAGTGATCTGCGTTTTGCGACGAGTGCGGTCATTGCGCTTGTGCATGATATTCTGGTTGTAATTACCTGTTATGCGCTCGTACGAATTTCGGTCGGCTCTACGTTTATTGCGGTTATGCTGACGATACTCGGTTATTCGATCAATGATACGATCGTAACATTTGACCGTATCCGTGAGAATCTGCGCTCCAAGGCAAGAGTTACAGAATCTGAGTTAAAGGAAATCGCAAACAGAAGTATTACGCAGACGCTGTCCCGTTCCATCAATACGTCTGTGACTACGTTTGTTATGGTGCTGCTGCTATATGTGCTTGGTGTGGCGTCGATTCGTGAGTTTGCACTTCCGCTGATGGTAGGAGTGATCAGCGGTACGTATTCTTCGATCTGTATCGCTACGGAGCTCTGGTTTGAAATGAAGATTCATCAGAAATCTTCGGGTGAGAAAAGCAAGAGTACGAAAAAGAAAATGGCATAGCTGACAGTGGAGCCTGCGTCAAAAGACGGGGCGACAGGATAAAAACGGACTGTCGGAAAGTGAAAGAATCCTGCGATAGGATAGCTGTGACACTCAGGTGTCATGCGTAATATTGCGGATATACAATCATTTTCCGACAGTCTTTTTGACTATGTGCGTATTATTTTATTTGATCATTTGATCCGTTTAAATTCTGGTTGGCCGGTCAGGTCTGTAGCAGCGGCAGTTTTTTTCTTTTGTGCGACCCAGCAGATAATCGACGCTTACGTCATAATAGTCAGCCAGTTTGATAAAGATTTCGATCGGTATGTTAATCTTTCCGAGTTCATATTTCGAGTAAGTGGTCTGTTTGACATTCAGGTAATTTGCCAGTTCAATTTGTTTCTTATCATTATCTTCTCTTAAATTTCTGATATTTGGAAAAATCATGAGTCCTCCTGTTTGTTTGATAATTATTTTGCACATTTATTGCAATGACCATATTCATTATTATTTTAAAAAGTCGTGAAAAGACTATTGCAAAATAGTCGCAACACGACTATAATAAAAACAGCGCAGCAGTTGAAAAAACCATAAACGAAAATTTCCCAAACACACTCTGAGCTTGTTGCACATGGTGTGAATGACAAGCTGTATTATGGCGCTGAATTGAAAATCCCTTAAATCAAACAGATTTCAGCCTGCGCAAAAACCTGCCTGACGAATCAGGCAGGTTTTTTTGCCGTAAGTTGTTTTGCATTAATTTTTCCGATTTACTACTTGAAATTATGACCCCGTCCATATATAATTATGCCTGATACAATTGAAAAATCAGAAGGAGAGGAGCTTTTCATTATGTACACATTGGAAGATATTCAGGCAGCAGATGCGGAGGTAGCGGCTGCGATTACAGCTGAATTAGACAGGCAGAACAGCCATATCGAGCTGATTGCATCTGAGAACTGGGTTAGCCCGGCAGTCATGTCTGCAATGGGCAGCGTTATGACAAATAAATATGCAGAGGGATATCCGGGACACAGATATTATGGCGGCTGCGAGTGTGTGGACGTGGTCGAAGAACTGGCAAGAGAACGTGCAAAACAGCTGTTTGGCTGCGAATATGCGAATGTACAGCCGCATTCCGGCGCGCAGGCAAATATGGCGGTACAGTTTGCTCTGCTCGAGCCGGGCGATACGGTCATGGGTATGAATCTTGATCATGGCGGACATCTGACACACGGGAGCCCTGTCAATTTTTCCGGAACGTATTTTAACATTGTTCCTTATGGTGTAAATGATGAAGGCTTTATCGATTATGATAAACTGATCTCTACGGCAAAGGAATGCAAACCAAAAATGATTATTGCGGGCGCTTCCGCTTATGCACGTACGATCGATTTTAAGAAATTCCGTGAAGCGGCTGATGCAGCGGGCGCTTATCTGATGGTCGATATGGCGCATATTGCCGGACTGGTTGCGGCCGGACTGCATCCGTCGCCAATTCCGTATGCGGATGTCGTAACGACCACGACGCACAAAACGCTGCGCGGACCGAGAGGCGGTATGATTTTGTGCAGAGACGCGGAGCTGGCAAAGAAATTTAAATTTAATAAATGTGTATTTCCGGGCATTCAGGGCGGGCCGCTGATGCATGTGATTGCGGCAAAAGCTGTGGCCTTAAAAGAAGCTATGGACCCAACCTTTGTTGATTATCAAAAGCAGGTGATTGCCAATGCAAAAGCTATGGCTAAAGGCTTGCAGGAAAAAGACTTCCGTATCGTTTCCGGTGGTACTGATACCCACAAAATGTTGGTAGACTTGAGAAGCAAAAATATTACCGGGAAAGAAGCAGAAAAAGCGTTGGATGAAGTAAGAATTACCTGTAACAAAAATACTATTCCTTTTGACCCACAAAGTCCCTTCATTACCAGCGGTATTCGCCTAGGCACTCCTGCTATCACCACTCGCGGTATGAAGGAAGACGCTGTAGCGAAAATCGTTGAAGCTATTGACCTGACCCTTTCTAACATGAATGACGCAGCCAAATGGGAACAAGCTAGAACCATCGTAAAAGAACTGACTGAAAAATATCCCTTGTATTAATAAGAAAAATTCATTATCATATAACCAAGAGAAGAACTATCTCTGTTTGCCCATGGGCAGGCGGAGATAGTCTTGTATATGGGATAGGGAAGTGATATGCTATGCGGCAAACCTGGGATGAATATTTTATGGGGGTGGCAATGCTTTCTTCCATGCGTTCCAAAGATCCGCACACACAGGTGGGAGCCTGCATTGTCAGCAAAGACAATAAGATTCTTTCCATGGGATACAACGGGTTTCCGGCGGGTTGCTCGGACGATGCCTTTCCATGGGCAAGAGAAGGAGAACCACTGGATAATAAATATCTCTATACCACACACAGTGAATTAAACGCAATCTTAAATTACCGGGGCGGCAGCTTAGAAGGAGCGAAACTATACGTTTCATTATTTCCCTGCAACGAATGCGCGAAAGCGATCATACAGTCAGGGATCCAGACGATTATATATGATTCGGACAAGTACAAACATACGCCTCCGGTCATGGCGTCGAAAAGAATGTTTGACGCCGCAGGCGTGCGCTATTATAAATATGAGCACACAGGGCGTGAGATTTGCTTAAACGTATAGCGGGAGTGAGGGCTGTATGAAATACAGAAAAAATGTATATCAGTCTTTTACCATGGTGATGCAGTTCGGCCTCAACATGATCGTTCCGATTTTGATGTGTACGATGTTGGGAGTATATATCGGAGAGAAATATGATATATTGTTTATAGTAGCGCCTCTGTTTTTTATCGGGGCGCTGGCTGGGTTCCGCAATATCTACAGGATGGCAAAAAAAATATTTGAACAGGAAAGCGACAGGGACACAAAGGATGTTAAGAAGACTGAATAAGGTTCTGCCGGAATTGATTTTGGAAATTTTCATATATGGCGTTCTTCTTCAGCTTACCGGTGTGTGGCTGACGGAGGACAAATGGATGTATTCCTCCGGTTTATGGATCGGTATCTTCACGGCGGCGGGGATGGCGGTTCATATGGCGGCAGTGCTGGAAGATGCCGTAAGCGGAAGCTCTGGCAGAGGAAAGTTAATCACCATGTCCCTGCTTCGTTATGCGGTTGTCGTCGTTGTATTTTTTGGTATGATTCAATTTCGACTGGGCAATCCGATCGCCGCGTTTTTCGGAGTAATGGGATTGAAAATAGCTGCTTATATGCAGCCGTTTTTTCATAAAATGATTTTAAAATTGCAAGGAAGGGAGGAGTATTCCGCAGACAATGGAATAGAATAAAGCAGTATAAGGAGGTGAGAACTTGAACAATGCAATTTTAATGTCTTCCGGCGCAGATATTGATATTATGGTACATGGCCTGATTTCCTATAAGATCTTCGGGCAGACTTGCTGGATCACCACCACTCATGTATGTACATTGATCGTAATGATTCTTTTGATCGGCTTCTTCATTGCGGCAAATCGAAAGATTTCGCGCGCGAAGGAAGTGCCGGACGGTTTTCAGAATGTACTGGAACTGATCGTGGAAATGTTGGATAAGATGGTGAAAGGCGTTATGGGAGTTAATTCTGCCAAATTTGCCAATTATATCAGCACGATTTTCATTTTTATCCTGATGAGCAATATTTCCGGCGTCTTCGGCTTAAGGCCGCCGACGGCAGATTACGGTGTGACGTTTGCGCTGGGCGTTATGACATTTTGCCTGATACACTTTAATAAATTTAAACATCAGCACGTATCAGGCGTATTGAAAGGCCTGTGTGATCCATGGCCGATCTGGGCGCCGATCAATATTATCAGTGATATAGCAGTGCCGGTTTCACTGTCGCTGCGTCTGTTTGCGAATATTTTGTCAGGGACGATCATTATGGCGCTTGTTTACGGTCTGCTTGGCTGGATAGCAACGTTTTGGCCGTCTGTACTTCATGTGTATTTTGACTTGTTCTCAGGAGCGATTCAGACTTATGTATTCTGTATGTTGACTATGACATACGTAAACGATGCAATTGGTGCAGAGTAATCAACAGTTACAATTCTATTTTAAACAGGAGGAATTTTATTATGAATATTTCAGGAAATGATTTAATTTTAGCTTGTTCGGCAATCGGCGCAGGTCTTGCAGTTATCGCAGGTATCGGACCTGGTGTCGGTCAGGGTATTGCAGCAGGTTATGCAGCAAATGCCGTAGGAAGAAACCCGGGAGCAAAATCAGATATTACTTCTACGATGTTATTGGGGCAGGCAGTTGCGGAGACAACGGGTCTGTATGGTCTGCTTGTTGCAATCCTCTTACTTTTCGTAAAACCTTTGACATGGTAAGCAGCGCTTTCCGGTATGCCTTTATGCGCAGGAAGATGCGCAGATATATGGAAAGATCAGGAAGTTGAATACGAAAAAAAGGAGGGTGAACTTCTAAATTATGGACAGGTTGTTTGGACTTGATATGCAGCTTTTGATGGACGCCCTGCAATTTGGGGCTTCTGTATTCGTGCTGTTTACGCTTGCCAGCTATCTTTTGTTTAATCCGGTCCGCAAGCTTTTAAAAGACAGGCAGGAAGGGATCAGGAAAGACCTTGACGATGCCAGTGCAGATAAGAAGAGCGCGGCTGATTTAAAAAATCAATATGAAGAAAAGTTAAAAGGCATAGATAAAGAGGCGGAGCAGATTTTAAGCGAGGCACGTCAGAAAGCTTTAAAGAATGAAGCCAGGATCATAGAAGAGGCGAAAGAAGAAGCCGCCCGCATTATTGGGAGAGCAGAAGAAGAGATCGTATTGGAGAAGAAACGCGCGATGGATGAGGTAAAACAGCAGATGATTTCCATTGCGTCCATGATGGCAGCCAAAGTGGTTGCGGCTTCGATCAATACGCAGATCCAGGATACGCTTGTGGATGAGACATTGAAAGAAATGGGTGATTCGACATGGCAAAGCTAGTATCAAAAACATATGGGGACGCATTGTTTGAGATTGCGGCGGAAACGGGACGCATGGAGGATCTCTGCAAAGAAGCGGAGATTGTGTCTGCCGTTCTGGCAGAAAATCCGGAAATCTCCAAATTGATGAATCACCCAAAGATTGTAAAAGAAGAGAAAATCGAAATCATAGAAAACATTTTCAAAGGGAAGATATCGGATGAGCTGGTAGGTTTGATCCGCATGATCGTCGATAAAGGCCATTTTCCGGAGCTGGATTCCGTGCTTGCATATTTTATTACGGAAGTAAAAGAATCCAAAAATATCGGAACGGCTTACGTGACGACCGCGGTTCAATTAACGGACGCGCAGAAAGCGCAGGTAACGGAAAAGCTAATTCAGACGACAAAGTATGTGGAATTTGAGATGCACTATGATGTAGACGCTGCATTGATCGGCGGTATGGTCATCCGTATCAAAGATCGTGTCGTAGACAGCAGCATCAAGACAAAGCTCTGCGATTTATCCAGAGAATTATCCAAAATTCAGTTGAAAGTAGGTGAATTCGCTCCATGAATTTAAGACCAGAAGAAATCAGTTCTGTGATCAAAGAGCAGATCAAACGCTATGATGATCAGCTGGATATCGATGAAACAGGAACGATCATAACGATTGGAGATGGCATTTCTCTGATTCACGGCTTACAGAATGCGATGGCCGGAGAATTATTGCAGTTTCCCGGAGATGTGTATGGTATGGTCATGAACTTGGAAGAAGAACATGTCGGAGCGGTGCTCATGGGAGACGATCGCGGCATTCGTGAAGGCGATGAAGTCAAACGAACCGGCAGAATTGTAGAAGTTCCGGTCGGTGACTGTATGCTGGGGCGTGTTGTCAATGCATTGGGAGTAGCGATTGACGGCAAAGAAGCGATTCAATCCGACAAATATCGTCCGGTAGAGCGTGTTGCGCCTGGTGTTATGACAAGAAAGAGCGTCCATCAGCCATTACAGACCGGATTGAAAATTATTGATTCCATGATTCCGATTGGAAAAGGACAGCGTGAGTTGATCATTGGTGATCGTCAAACCGGGAAAACGGCTATTGCGATTGATACGATCATCAATCAGAAAAACAGCGGTGTGAAATGTATTTATGTCGCCATTGGACAAAAAGCAAGCACTGTAGCGCAGATTGTAGAAAAATTGCGCAGTCATGGGGCAATGGAATACACAACTGTAGTATCATCAACTGCATCGG
>OFHA01002546.1_pt1 | contig 10542 bp, 8 predicted proteins | sample 1521891 | NCBI WGS metagenome assembly OFHA01 (sample SAMEA3504089, study PRJEB24116) | mouse gut metagenome | biome: mouse gut; feature: mouse-associated habitat; material: faeces | place: Denmark | collected 2011 | reverse complement strand
TTTAACGGGAAATATCCGATTGAGCCTCCGGCTGAGGATATCCGGGGCGAGTATGAGGCCTGAGGGCGCATGGAGGGAAAGATGAATACAGACAGATATCAGAGTCCGCTGTCGGAGCGGTATGCCAGCAGACAGATGCAGTATATATTTTCACAGGACATGAAGTTTTCCACCTGGAGGAAGCTGTGGATCGCGCTGGCGGAGACGGAGATGGAGCTGGGGCTCTCCGAGAACGGCAGACCTGTGATCACACAGGAGCAGATTGATGAGATGAAATCCCATGTGGACGATATTAATTACGAGGTGGCCGTGGAGCGGGAGAAGCAGGTGCGGCATGATGTGATGAGTCACGTCTATGCGTTCGGGCAGCAGTGTCCGAAGGCGGCCGGGATTATTCATCTCGGAGCGACTTCCTGCTATGTCGGCGACAATACAGACATAATTGTGATGCGGGAGGCTTTAAGGCTGATACACAAAAAGCTTGTCAATGTGATCGATAAGCTGGCTGTTTTTGCAGAAAAATACAAAGACCTGCCGACGCTCGCGTTTACTCATTTCCAGCCGGCGCAGCCGACGACGGTGGGAAAGAGGGCGACGCTCTGGGCGCAGGAATTTCTGATGGATCTCGAGGATCTCGAGTATGTGACAGGATCGCTGAAGCTTCTGGGATCCAAGGGGACGACGGGAACCCAGGCGAGTTTTCTGGAGCTGTTTGACGGCGACCAGGAGAAGATCGACCGGATAGATCCGATGATCGCGGAAAAAATGGGGTTCAAAGACTGTTATGCGGTTTCCGGGCAGACTTATTCCAGAAAAGTGGACACCCGCGTCGCCAATGTGCTGGCGGGCATCGCGGCGAGCGCCCACAAAATGTCGAATGATATACGGCTTCTCCAGCATCTGAAAGAGGTGGAAGAGCCGTTTGAGAAGAATCAGATCGGCTCCTCGGCGATGGCTTACAAGCGGAATCCGATGCGCTCGGAGCGCATTGCCTCTCTCTCCCGCTATGTCATGATTGACGCGTTAAACCCGGCGGTGACTTCCGCGACGCAGTGGTTTGAGCGGACGCTCGACGACTCGGCCAATAAGCGTCTGTCAGTTTCGGAGGGATTTCTTGCCACGGACGGGATCCTGGATCTGTGCCTGAATGTCGTGGACGGTCTTGTGGTCTATGATAAGGTGATCCGGAAGCATCTGATGGCGGAGCTCCCGTTTATGGCGACTGAGAATCTGATGATGGACGCGGTGAAAAACGGAGGCAATCGTCAGGAGCTGCATGAGCGCATCCGGACGCTGTCCATGGAGGCGGGCAGAACCGTGAAGGAAGAGGGGAAAGATAATAACCTGCTCGAGCTGATCGCCGGGGACGCAGAATTCGGTCTGACAAAAGAGGAGCTTCTGGCGGCCATGGAGCCGTCGGCATATGTGGGGCGGGCGCCGCTGCAGGTGGAGAAATTCCTCTCCGGTGTGGTTCGGCCTATCCTCGATGCGAACAGGGATGAGCTGGGTGTGAACGCGGAGATTTCTGTATAAAAACAGGCGCTGAGTCAGTCAGCGCCTGTTTTTATCTCACAGAGGACCGCGCCCTGCGGGATAAAAGTAATCCGCGGGGGAATGATTCCGATGATGAAAATGCGATTACTTGATATGTAGAGATCACAGACTTTCATTTCCCTGCTCATTTTTTTCGGTAAGATTTACCACGTCGACTTTCTGCGAGCTGTAGGAAGCTTTTAGCAGATATTCGCGGACGGGGGCAGCCGGGGACTGGATGCGGTAGAGCATCTGCTGTACGGCGAGATCCGTGAGTTCCTGAAGCGGCTGGTGGATGCTGTCGAAGGCGAGCTGTGTTTTGCTCGGCGTCCCTTTATTGACAAAACCGATCAGCGCGACAGGGCTGGCTGCGTGCGGGTTGTAAAAGAGCAGGTAGTCGAGAAACTGGCGCGTAAGGGTCTGGGTGCAGGCGAAAATAGTATTGCAGCCTGCGTTTACGATCTGATTGACGAATTCTTCCGGATTGACAGCCATGTTTTCCGTGTCAAAGATCCACTCTTCATGGAAGCCGGACGGAGTGGAGCGCATGGCGTTTTTGTAGGATTCGATGATTTCCCTGGAGAGGGAAAGATGCCGGTTGGCGCAGACCAGCGCAATGCGGTCGTTTCCGCTGGCAGCATTTGCCAGAATGCACTGGAAGACGGCCAGCTGGTTGCTCTCGATAATGCTGGTGTGCGGGCAGCCCGCGGGCTTGCGGTTTAAGAACCCTGCCGGTACATTCTCCGGCACTGCGGACTCCAGCTCCCCGTATTCTGCCGCCTCGGAAACCACCAGGATACCGTCGGCGGTATCCGCGTACAGGTGAAGAAGTTCGCGCTCCATCCCGATGCTGCGGCCAGTGACGGAAATGGACAGCCTGTAACCATGGGAGGCAAACTGTTCGCTGAGCTGGTCAGCCAGACGGCCGCAGTAGTCGTTTGACACGCTGGGGAGAATCAGCCCGATAACATGTTGTGAATGATTCTGATCCATGATGTGATCACCTCTGTCTTTTTTCTTTTCATTATATATGAAATGGACAGAAAAGAAAAGTTTCAGAGAGAAATTTTGTGAAAAAAGATACGGAACTGCCGATATGGCAGGGATGATGACAAACAACCTTTCCGGAGACCTTACCATTTTTAGGTCTGCGTTAGAAGGGTTGCAAATATCTATATCCGACAAACTTTCACCCTCTCTTAGAGATGCAACGCAATTCGCTACTGGGCTTGTAACTGCTGCGAATGATTTTATACAGTCTGGCGGTGTAGAGAAAGCAATTCAGTGGTTCAAAGACCTTTCTCCAGTTATTGCCACAGCTACCAATGCGTTTATTGCATTTAAGGCCGGAATGGCTATTCAAGGAGCAGTACAGGGATTACAAAATGCCAAGGTCGCTATATCTTTGCTTTCCTTAGAAATTGGAAATGCAAATCTTGTACAAGCTGCACTCAATGGAACCATGACGATTGGGGAAACAGTCGTTGCACTTCTTACTGGAAAAATGAGTTTAGCGGCATTAGCACAAGGAGCGATGACAAAGGCGCAGGCTGCGCTAAACGCAGTTTTAAGCGCAAATCCTATTGGAATTGTGATAACCCTTATTGGCCTTTTGATTGGTGCTTTTGTTACACTGTACACTACAAACGAGGATTTCCGAAACAAAGTAAATGAAGTTTGGAATACGGTAAAAACAACTATTTCCGGAGTGGTAAACGCTATTGTCGGATTCTTTACAATGACAGTCCCAAATGGAATCCGCGGTCTAATTACCGCCTTTGAGAATATGTGGAGGTCTATTACTACCACGGTTGGAAACATTAAAACCACAATTATAAATGGTATTAGTGTTGCTGTTGATTGGATTAAAAGTTTGCCCAGTCAAGCATTAAACTGGGGCAAAGATATGATCTCCGGTTTTGTGGATGGAATTAAGTCAAAAGCAAGCTCCATGGTGGACGCCGTAAAAAACGTGGGCAAGGGGATACGCTCGAACCTCCACTTCTCCCGCCCGGACGAGGGACCTCTGCGGGATTACGAGACCTGGATGCCGGACTTTAGGAAGGGCCGGGCAAGCGGCATCCGCTCCAACACCTGGCGGGGGGAGGACGCCCTGGGCAGCCTCACCAGCCAGATGCAGATGGATATGTCTGCGCCATTTTCTGCAAGCATTACAGCAAACGGCCAAATCGGTGGCGAATTTGCCTCTCTGCGTTCCGGTACGACCTATGGCGACATCCATATTGCCATAAACGGGGCACAATACAGCAGCGAGCAAAGCCTCGCCAGGGCGATAGCCCAGGAGCTTCAGTTTATGACACAAAGGGGGAATGCGTTTGCGCCAGCATGATCTTTTTTGGCTGGATAATATCTGCTGCGAGGATGTGGGGCTGCGGCTCCAGGGGCCGGTGAGCTTTTCCTCCCCTCAGGCAAAGGTGGATACCTTGTCGGTTCCGGGGCGCAATGGGGACATCCATTTCTTCGATGGTTCCTACGCCAATATCTCCGGTTCTGCCCGCTGCTTCGCCCTTGCCCAGGAGCGGGTCGACCTGGCGCTTTCCACCATTGTGGGGTGGTGCCTGGCCGCTCCCGGATACCACCGGCTGTCTGTATCCGATGAACCGGACTTCTACCGCCTGGCTCGGATAAGCACCGGTCCCAAAACAGAGATCCGGATGCGGGTTTTGGCCCCCTTTGAGCTGACCTTCGACTGCAAGCCCCAGCGCTTTTCCAGGCTTGGCGAATGGCCCGTTCTCTACAGGGCCCCTGGCAGGCTCCGCAACCCTTATATGTTTGCATCCGAGCCTCTCGTTAAAATAACCGGCAGCGGCCCCGGAACGGTGCAGATTGGCGCCTACCCAGTGAAGATATTGGAACTGGACGGCCACATCATGCTGGACAGCCGGACACAAAACGCATATCGGGGGACAGAAAATAAAAATACCGCCATCCAGGCGGCGGAGTTTCCCCGTTTAGCTCCAGGGGAGAACGAAATTGCGTGGAGCGGCGGGGTGGAATCGGTGGAGATTACCCCCCACTGGTGGACACTGTGAAAGGAGCGCAAAAATGAAGCCTGTTTTATACCCCTCCCAGGAGACCGCCTTTGGCTCCAACGGCCTGGGCGTCCTCACCGATGCCGCCTCCTGCGTGATCATAGAGGAGCGAAACGGGGCCTTTGAGCTGGAGATGACCTATCCTGTTTCCGGCATCCACTATAAGGAAATCGCCCCCCGGTGCATCATCCTGGCAAAGCCTAACCCGGTGGATGACCCGCACCACCAAGCCGATGGGCGGTTTGGTGACGATCTACGGCGAGCACATCAGCTATGACCTGGCGGGGGTGCCGGCATCGCCCTTTGCTGCGGAATCGGCTCCGGACGCCATGGAAAAGCTAAAAAGCTCTTCCGCCATCCCCACCCCATTTTCCTTTTGGACCGATAAGGACACCGCAGGCACTATGGGGATTACTGCCCCGGTGGCCCTCCGGTCCCTTCTGGGAGGGCGAGAAGGCAGCGTTTTAGACGTTTACGGCGGAGAGTACAAAATTGAACGTTACACCGTCCGCCTGTACAACCAAAGGGGACAGAACCGGGGAGCGTCCATCCGGTACGGAAAGAACCTCACCGACCTCACCCAGGACGAGAACATCGCCGGGGTGTACACGGGGGTATACCCCTACTGGAGCAGCATGGAGGGGGCGCTGGTGCAGCTCCCGGAAAAAATACTGCTGGCCCCCGGAAACTACGACTTTACCCGGATTATGACCCTGGACCTCTCATCCGAATTTCAGGAACCACCTACCGAGGACCAGCTCCGGGTCCGGGCGGAGGCCTACATAAAAGCCAACCATATTGGGGTGCCAAAGGTGAGCTTGACGGTAAGTTTTGTCCCCCTGGAGCAGACCGAGGAGTATAAGGATATCGGGCTGCTGGAGCGGGTGGAGCTTTGCGATACTGTGAATGTGGAGTTTCCGTCCCTGGGAGTATCTGCAACCGCTAAATGTGTCCGGACAGTCTACGATGCCTTGCTGGACCGCTACAAATCGGTGGAGCTGGGGGACGCCAGAACCAATATTGCGGACACCATCGCCGCCCAGCAGCAGAAAATTGAACAGGCTCCGGACAAAACCTTTGTACAGCAGGCGGTGGATTCTGCCACCGGACAGATTACCGGCAACAAGGGCGGATACGTGGTCCTTCATTCCTCCACCGGCAGCAAGGAGCCGGATGAAATCCTCATCATGGATACCCCGGATATCAAGACCGCCGTCAAGGTGTGGAGATGGAACAAGGCGGGACTGGGGTACTCCTCCCATGGGTACAACGGGCCCTATGGCCTGGCGATGACCCAAGATGGGTCCATTGTGGCGGATTTTATCACGGCGGGAACATTGAATGCGGCGTTGGCGAAAGTGATTAACCTTGACGCTTCCAATATTAACACTGGAAGTTTGAATGCCAGCCTGATAAAAACAGGTGTTTTAGATGCGGCACTTGCAAAAATCATCAATATTGACGCTTCCAGTATTAACACCGGAAGTTTAAATGCAGAACGGATAAAAAGTGGAAGAATAGTCAGCGTAAATGGAATAACAGAAATGGACTTGGACGATGGCAAAATATACATCAAACAAAAAGTAGGAAATGGCGTTTTGATATTATCCGAATCTGGTCTTGAATTAAAAGAAGGAGGCACAACGAAGGTAAGTATCAATCTTAATTCGGGACAAGGAGGAAAAATCACGTCAGATGTAAGAACGGATAATCTCAATTTAGATTATCTAAAGTCTGACTTTGTGATGGTAAATAACTTGCAGGTGCGTGAGTGGTTTCGTGTGAATGGAGAGTTTGAAGCAAATTCCATTGAAACTTCGACTATAAACACCGAAACACTTCGAGTAGACGGTCTCGATTTTTCTCCCGAAACCATAACGGACAGAAATGGGGAGAGGTGGACAGTCCTGGCGATAGCGGCAAATTAAAGGAGGACACCGATGGAAAACTACCAAATTGAGCAGCGCATCAAAATTGATTTTGCTTATTCCGGCGTGCCGCCCAGAGTATACGCCAAACAGTATGACAACAATATGCGGGTAGTGGCGGTGGACCTGTACAATAACGGCGTCCCCTATATTCTGCCGGCAGGGTATTCCGTGAATATTCGCATGGAGAAATTGGACGGCCACCACGTTTACAACCCTGCGCTGTTCGGTACTGGCAATACGGTTTTTGCCATCCTCACCCAGCAAATGCTGACACATCCAGGGGAGATGATGGCAGAAATGGAAGTGGTACAGGCGGAAAATGTGCTTAAAACAGCAACGTTTATGGTTGTTTGTGCTCCCTCCATGATTCCGCCTGGGGAGATTGAAAGCACCGATGAATATAAAACGCTTCAGGAGCTCTCTGCACAGGCGCTTGCGGCAGCGAAGTCCGCAGAGGAAAGCGCCAGGGAGGCCGAGGTCAGCCAGTCCGCCGCAGCAGAGAGCGCAGAGACAGCATCCTCCGCCGCCACCACTGCGGCGGAAAACAGCGAGAGCGCCCAGGCGGCGGCTCTCCAGGCGGCAGCCAGCGCCGCGGCCGCAGCAGAAAGCGCAGAACAGGCCGCGCAAATGGCCGTTGGAGCAAAGGGCTGGTATGCAGACTCGGAATCTCTCCAAGCAGCGTATCCCGCCGGTCAAAACGGCTGGTGGGCTATTGTGGGCACCACCGACACCATATGGACCTGGGACAGCGATACAGAGGCCTGGACGGACAGCGGGGACAAGACAGACCTCTCCGAATACCCCGCCTGGGCCGACCTTGCCGGGAAGCTCCTGGTGCCCTGCAACTGCATCTACGAGGACGGCACCCATGCCATCACCAAGCAGAGCGCCAAACAGGACACCGGGGCGCAGTACACCATCGTCATGGTCCCCACCCATGACTACACCGCTGGGGACGCTGTAACCATCGCCGGAGAGGCGGTCGCGGTCAAGTACCAGGCCAGTGATGCGGCCGTCCAAACCGGGGCCTGGCTGGCTGGCCGCCCTGTCCAGGCGGAGGTCTTCGGCGGCACCCTGTACCTGGCGGCAAATCAGCCCTCCCAGGGGGGTGATGGCAACGTAACTATGGCGGATGGGGCGGAAATCACCGTCCCGGAGGATTGGGGCCCTGGTCCCTGGAAGCTGGAGCTTACGGAGGATGAGGAGGCTGGCAGCGCTCCCCTCGGTCCCAACGTGGCCGGGTACGTGGGGGAAATCGTCTGCTTCGCGGACAGTATCCTGCGGGAAAATCATGTTTGGGCAGACGGTAAGCCAATTGATACCGAACAGTGGCCGGAACTGGCGGAGTATGCTGCCAAGGCCGGGTGGCGGCGAAACGAGGCGATGCAGTATATTGTCCCAGACCTGCGGGGACGGTTTTTGCTGGGTGCTGATGATAGACATATACCAAATTCCATTGGTGGCGAAGAAAACCACACACTACTGATAAATGAGATGCCGGACCATTATCATCATTATCCCGTAAATAGTCCTGGAACAGATTCCGGTATTTGGGGACCTGTCGATACACTCCAGCAGAAAGGAGATGTTATCACCCCCACATTCGCAACAGGGAATTCTCATCCTCATAACAACATGCCGCCCTACTATGTTGTCGTCCCGCAGATTCGGGCCAAGGTGGATGTGGTCTATGCCAAGATGCCAGAAGCTATCCCCGCCGGGGATGTCACCTACGACAATACCGGCAGCGGCTTGCAGGCGGAGACGGTGCAGGGGGCGGTTGATGAGGTTGCTGGGCGAACGGATGGGCTTATCAACATTGACGATGTTACCATATCATTTGGTGATGGCTGGGAAATTTATAATCACAGCATTGAGGTTAAAAACGGCATCTTGTGCGGATTTGTTTTAGCTGTCTCCGAAAAGCCTCGCGCATTTACGCCAGTATCCAATTACAATATCAAGGGCAGAATAGCTTTAGGGATTGGAATGCTGGATGATGGCATTTTTGCCCCTTTGGCTATAGACATGGATAGTACAACCAATATAGATAGATGGTTGCAGATTTGGGCAATCATCTCCATACCGTGGGACCCCACCTGGACCAAAAAGGAGGCAAGATAATGGCTATATATGCAAAAGGTAGCGATGGCATCCGTCGCCTTGTGGCAGGAAATAGTGATGGAGATATGGCCCTGATGTCTCCAAGGCACTATGTTGGGGAGGCCACAATTCCCACCCGCGCGACAGACGTTTTAGCACCCAGCTGGGAGGGGAAGAGCACAGTGACCGGAACTCCCAGCCCGAACAACCCTGCCACCATCACAGGGGTTTCTTTTGCAGCCACAGCCATCAGCCCGGATGGACAGACCCGGAGCGTGGACTTTGGTTTTACCGGGTACAGCCTGCCAGATGGCGTAAGGGATACATATGACGGAGTGCGGGGGGACTTTGTGCAGCGGGTGGGAAAGCTGGTGCTGGATGGGACGGAAAACTGGAAAGCCGAACAATCGCAATATTATCTTGAATTTAAAGGAATAAATCCATACGTCCCTCAACTATGTACACATTTTGTTTATTCAAATACGGAACTTGTGTTGACAACGCCTGGATATTTTGTTGCAAATATATATAACAATCTTGTTATACAGTATGATGGTGGCAGTGGCGGCGTAGACAATTTCAAATCCTGGCTTACCGCCCAGGCCATCGCAGGAACCCCTGTCACAATCTACTACGAGCTGGCCCAGCCTATCGCCTACAACCGCAAAGTGGACATCACCGCCTTTGATGGACGGACCACCGTCACTGGTGCGGACGCTGTGGATGTTCTTGAGGGGCGGGTTCTGCGGGTAGCGGATTGCCTGCCGTTTGAGATTGTGCAGAGTAATACTAATTTGCTTCCAAATTGGTATTTTGCTAATCCCATAAATCAAAGAGAAAAAACAGCATATGAAGGGCCAGGACCTATATTTGACAGATACAGAACATATGCGAGTGATGCGAGAGTAACTCTATCTTTGGACGGCGTTCATATATCATCTAAAACTAATCCCAGAATGTATTGTCTCATGGACGACCTTTCTAAATATAGAAAAAATACAGTTTTTACTTTTTCTGTGTTATGCAATAACAAAGTTGAAAAAATAACTTTTGATTTGTTACATACTACTGAAAAAACAAACGACACAATATCGATAGCTTTTAATCATAAGGACCTTCCGTATCCTGGATTTCTAATTGGAACAATGTTAAATTATCCCATTGCTGCAGCAAAACTCGAAAAAGGAACCGAACAAACCCTGGCCCGCAAAATCGGTGACCAGTGGGTCCTCAATGACCCGCCGCCAGACCCCGCGCTGGAACTGCTTAAGTGCCAGCGGTATTTCCTGAAAACAATGATATCTCGTGTTTTTTGTATGCCAGTCAATATAAATGGGCAATGTGCCCTTATTGTGCCACTTAAACTCCCCATTGCGATGAGGCTAAACAAGCCTGTCATAGAAGCGATAGAGATTGTAGACTGGATACATCATCCCAACGGCTACTATGACCAAAATATTGCTATTGAAATTGCAACCGTAAATGGTGATGGAAATGTAGAAAAAGATGGAAATATAGGACTGACACTTGCATTACAGACACCTTTACAAAATTACACAGATGGAGAATTTTGCTGTATCGCATCACTCAAAATAACACTTAGTGCAGATTTATAAAGATAAGGAGGTGCACCCCATGCCCGAAAAATGCACCGACCCAAGCGGCTGCCCGGCAATGGTCAAAGTAGAGGCTCTAGAAAAGCGATTTGAAGATTACGCCGGAAAATCTCATGAAACCCATGGTGAAATCTTCGACCGGCTCAACAGCCTGGAGCGCTCGGAATCCCGAATAAATCAATTTCAATCCCCGCCTTCCGTGAGGAAGGCGACCATGCCATCAGCCATTTTGTTATTGACCTTGTGGAAATTTCAATCCCCGCCTTCCGTGAGGAAGGCGACTGAGGCGCCGCCGGCACCGACAAC
>OFHA01002544.1_pt1 | contig 10543 bp, 9 predicted proteins | sample 1521891 | NCBI WGS metagenome assembly OFHA01 (sample SAMEA3504089, study PRJEB24116) | mouse gut metagenome | biome: mouse gut; feature: mouse-associated habitat; material: faeces | place: Denmark | collected 2011 | reverse complement strand
ACATATTGGAAAGATATGGAAAATACTCTTACTAATACTCTTACGAATACTCTTACTGATAAGATTACTCACGATAAAGACAGAGAAACAGCCGAAAAAATGATTAAAGACGGAGAACTTTCTCTTGAAAAAATTGCACGTTATGTACCGTCTTTATCAATGGACGAATTAAGGGAGCTTGAAGCCAGGATTATGCAGTTGGCGTAATCAGTCATATCGATCAAAATCAAATATAGTAACAGCGTAATGGCGCATGGAACAGTAAATTGTGAAAACCATGCGTCTTTTTTGCGCCCCAAAGGAGGAACATGGGCGACAATATTCAGACAAACGCCAAAAGGTGATATTGCTTTTTTCTGCAGGACACTCCATGTCAGCAGGCGCTGTGAGAGTATGTGGGTCAGAATAAAATCAGAAGTACTGTATGAGCGTTATGACATAGAAGAAATGACCACGGATGAACGCAGGACTATTATCTGGAGGTATTTTATCGGTTACTGGAATAACCGGAGGATATGCTCTGCGAATGATGGGCATCCTCCAGTGGTCAGACGGCAACAATACTATGAATCCCTGAAAGAGGCAGTACAGAGTACAAAATCCCTGAGAAAAATGTGTCAGTAATCTTGACAAAATCAGCAGGACCCTTGTACACTGATGTTTATGTAATTAATGTAAACAGAATATGGAGGCAGTATGTATAAACATCACGAACAATCGATTGAGAATATGAAAGATTATTATAGGAAACATGGGGCGGTCGCTTTGATACTGGCAGGTTCTGTAGCAAAGGGAACGGAAAGGGCAGACTCTGATCTGGATGGCGTGGTTATTTTATCAGAAGAAGAATATGCCAAAAAGGAGAGGAACCGTACAACTACAGAAACAATAGACGGATTATGCACCTATGAAGGCGGGTATTTTGATATAAAGTATATGACAAAGAAATATCTGAAAGATTTGGCGCGCAAGGGCAGCGAACCTGCCAGAAATGGATTTGCGAAAGCAAAAATTTTATTTTGCAATGATTCTGAGATTGAAGAAATACTGCCGCTGATCCCAGTGTTTCAGAGAACGGAAAAAGAGGAAAAACTATTATCATTTTATTCAGATTTCTGGATTAATTATCATTATTTCCTGAAATCATGCCAGATAGAAGGGTATATGAAAATGAATACGATAGCAGAAATCATTTACAGCATATATCGGATGATACTTCAGGAAAATGAGACGTTATTTGATTGTAACCGACGACTGGAGCAACAGGCGGAATCTGTGTCGGAAGAAACTGCCGAACTGGTAAGACTGGGGAGAAAACTTGAAATCTCGCAGAGTATACAGGATGCAGACCGATTTGTGGAGCGGTTTATGGAGATTACAACTTATGAACCGCCTAAAGATTTGGCAGTAGTTTTATCAGTATATTCAAAAGATTTTCAGGAATGGTGGCGGGAACCGCGACCAAATATAAAGGAATGGTAATATAAGGTATAAAACGTATTCTGTGCCGGAACAAATATCTCCGGCATTCGAGCGTGTCTGAAAATGAATATACAGTCTGTAACATCAATCTAAGATGAAAAGAAGAAGGTAATGATATGGAGAACAAAATAATTATAGCAGAAACAGAAAGATTAATGTTAAGAAGATATAAAAAGGAAGATTTGCAGGATTTATTTGCATATTTATCTGATAAGGAAGTTGTGAAATATGAACCATATAAACCGATGAATCTTGATGAAACAAAAGACAATCTGGAGTGGCGCATCGATACAGAGGAAATGATTGCCGTTGAATTAAAAAATTCCCACAAAATGATAGGAAATGTATATATGGGTAAGCGTGATTTTGAAGCACTGGAAATAGGATATGTATTTCATAGAAACTACTGGGGACATGGTTATGCTGCTGAAAGCTGTAAATATCTGATCGCTCAGGCGTTTTCAAAGGGTATACACAGGATCTATGCAGAGTGCGATCCCGATAACGGCAGTTCATGGAAATTACTGGAAACGTTAGGATTTCAGCGTGAAGCGCATTTAAGGAAAAATGTGTATTTCTGGAAAGATGAGACTGGGAAACCAATTTGGAAAGATACATATGTATATGCCAAATTAAATGATAACTATCAATAAATCTTTCGTTTGTCCTGGAAAAATCGTACGAAAGCAGAAAAAGATATGAGAACGGAACAGGAGTTTCCCTGGTTTTTATTACGACAGATCGCAAAGTCCGTATCTGACAGAAATGTAAGAATCATAAACAATGTCTTAATTTTCTTAAGATATGCTTAAGATATCCGAAAAGGACTTGAGCGATTGAAAAAGCCTTGCTATACTAATAACAGAGTGTGTGGTGGAACAAAGACAGGAGAGTGATATGACGAAAAAACAAATGATAGCCGGAATAATCCCGAAACAGCATCTGATACCGCTGCTGTTCTCGTTCACATTCAATATGGCGGTGTATGCAGGGGCAAGGGTTATTGCGGGGGAATGGAGACATTATAATATTGAAAGTTCCCTGGATGGAAGGATTCCGTTGTGGACGCCGTCGGCGTTTATTTATCTGGGATGTTATTTGTTCTGGATTGTGAATTATATATGGATGGCCAGACAGGAAAAAAAAGAGATGTGCAGGTTTTTTGCTGCTGATTTTATATCCAGAACGGTCTGCTTTGTGATTTTTCTGGTATTTCCGACAACAAATACAAGGCCGGTGATACAACCGGACGGATTCTGGAATCAGGTGATGCTTTTTGTATATCAGATGGATGCGGCGGATAATTTGTTCCCATCGATTCATTGTCTGGTAAGCTGGTTTTGTTATATCGGGTTAAGAGGCAGAAAAGAAGTTCCGCGCTGGTACCGGGGAGTGTCCTGTCTGCTGGCGGTGCTTGTGTGCATTTCCACGCTGACGACAAAGCAGCATGTGATCATAGATGTGTTCGGCGGAGTATTGCTGGCTGAGGTCTGTTACCGGATAGCCAGATATCCGGTCGTTTTACAGAGTTATGAAAAAGTTCTGGACGTGATCAATGATAAGATTTTTACGAAAGGAAATACAGGATGCAGAGTAAAAAGAAGGCAATAGGAAACACGATTTTCCTGTTTGTTGTATTTGCACTTACCATCTATGGCGTATTTCACGGGGAAGATCTGGAGGCGATGGCGCAGGCCATCCGGCAGGCGGATATCCGCTGGCTGGTACCGGGAGTGTGTCTGGTGCTGTTTTTTATCTGGGGAGAATCGATCATTATCTGGTATATGATGCGTTCGTTTCGGATATATCTAAAGAAACGAATTTGCTTTCTGTTTTCTTCAGTCGGATTTTTTTTCAGCTGTATTACGCCTTCTGCAACAGGCGGTCAGCCGATGCAGATCTATTATATGAATAAAGAAAAGATACCGGTTCCGGTGGCGACAGTGATCTTAATGGTTGTTACGATTACATATAAGCTGGTGCTCGTTGTCATTGGAGTCGGGGTGTTACTATTTGGACAGGGATTTGTAAGTGAGTATCTCAAAGAGATTCTTCCGGTGTATTATCTGGGCGTGCTTTTAAACGTTTTCTGCGTCAGCTTTATGACGATGCTTGTCTTTCATCCGCTTTTGGCGGAACGAATCATTTTGACCGGAATGGACTGGCTGGAGCGGCTGCGTCTGATAAAAAAGAAGCAGAAACGCAGAAAAAAATTTCACGATTCCATGGAAGTATATCGTGAAACGGCTGCATATTTAAAGGAGCACAAAATGGTAATCGTCTGGGTCATACTGATTACGTTTGCGCAGCGTCTGGCTCTGTTTGCGGTGACGTGGATGGTGTATCTGGCGTTTCGTCTGAAAGGAACCGGAATGTGGGATGTCGTGCTGCTGCAGGCGGTGATATCCGTTTCGGTGGATATGCTGCCGCTTCCCGGCGGGATGGGGATTAGCGAGTCCTTATTTTTGAAAATATTTACGCCTGTATTTGCGTCTGTAACGCTGCCTGCAATGGTGCTTTCCCGCGGACTTGGATACTATAGTCAGCTGCTGATCAGCGCAGTTTTTACAATTGTGGCACAGTTCTATTATACGATGCGAAAGCAGCGTGTGTTACAGGGCTGCAAAAGATTAGAATAGGAGTTTATACATGCTGGGTGTTTGGGATTATACAGTGATACTTACTTATATCAGCTTTGCATCGGCTGGAATAGGAATATTTTGCGCGATATCGATGCATTTGCAATGGGCGATATTTTGTCTTGCGTGTTCCGGTCTGTGCGATATGTTCGATGGAAAGATAGCAAGAACGAAAAAAAACCGTACAGAAGATGAGAAGAAGTTTGGCATTCAGATCGATTCCCTGTGCGATATCGTCTGTTTTGGCATATTACCGATGGTGATTTGTTTTAAAAGCGGGATGAAGCATCCGTATAGTATCGTAATTCTGGTACTGTACGGACTCGCGGGACTGGTGCGGCTGGCGCATTTTAATGTGATGGAAGAAAAGCGGCAGAAACAGACGGATGAAGATAAAAAGTATTATCATGGACTGCCGATTACATCCATGGCCATCGCGCTGCCGCTGCTGTATGTGTTATCGCCGCTGCTGCCGGGACGAAAAGTGTTTCTGGCGCTGATGCACGGCCTTGTTATGATCGTTGGCGCGCTGTTTATCGTAGATTTTAAACTGCGCAAGCCAACGGTAATGGAAATGATTTTGCTGGCAGGCGTTGTAGCGCTGGCAGTTATTATACTGATTTTTATCGGGCGCAGCTGGTGGGTATTTGTCCATCATGGAAGGTTTCCGATGTCTGTGTTTAAGTGAGGTGAAAGAAACGAATGCATTTGACTGCAGATCGAAAAGGTAAGATAGAAAAAGAGCATTCCCTGCAGGATCGTCTTTTGGAGGGATTATACAATCATAAAGCGGGGAGGATGCTTGTGAAGCCTTTGTGTATGCCGGCGGTATCCGCCTGTGCGGCACGATTTTTAGATGCAGGTATTTCCACGCTGTTTGTTCCATTGTTTATTCGCTGTCATTCGATACCGATGGAAGAATATGAGCTGACGGCATACCGCTCGTTTAATGATTTTTTTACGAGAAAGCTGGCAGAAGGAGCGCGCAGAGTCGAGCCGGCGCACGATGTGCTGATTAGTCCGTGCGACGGCAGACTCAGCGTTTATAAGATCGACGACGCGTGCGTATTTTCCGTAAAGCACACGCGGTATACGGTGAACAGTCTGTTAAAAAATAAAAAGCTGGCCGAACGGTTTGCCGGCGGGTATGTATGGGTGTTCCGGCTCTGTGTGGACGACTATCACAGATATGTTTATGTAGACGACGGGGCGGTATCCAGACATTACCATATCAAAGGGCTGCTGCATACGGTGAATCCGGCAGCGAACGATGCGCTGCCTGTTTATAAAGAAAATACGAGAGAATATTGTCTGTTAAAATCAGAGCACTTTGGGACGATACTGCAGATGGAAGTCGGAGCGATGTTTGTAGGAAGGATAGAGAACGGGCCGGCAGAGCGTACGGTAAGACGGGGAGAGGAAAAAGGGCGGTTTGCCTTCGGCGGCTCTACCGTGATCGTAATGACACAAAAAGGGCAGGCGCTGCCAGACGGAGATATTTTACGTTATTCCAAAAGCGGTGTGGAGACGAGAGTAAAGCTCGGAGAACAGGTAGGGATCCGGGCAAAACATCGATAAATCAGGAAAAGAAAAATAAAATGAAAAGTGTAAAGCGTTTCGGTTACGAAACTGGCTTTACACTTTTATTTTGCTCAATTTTTTGGTTGTTTTTAGTAAATGGTATGCTATAATAATATCTTAATGATAATATACAAATAAAAATATTGTAATTAGAAACAGGAGGCCTGCAGGAAGGTTATTATGAAAAAGCAGAAAAAAAAGAAAATCAGACGGTTTTATAAACAAAGTATCTGGCCGTCTATCGTATTGTTTCTTCTTTTTATAGCAAGCTGTGTGGGAATGGTACTGACTTTCGTAGCTTCGTTCCAGGGGTATCTGATGGATTCCAAAATTGCGGATATCCATGAAGACGCCAGAAATCTGGGACGAATGATCGATATGCATACGGATAATCATGCTGCGGTTTTTGATGCGGTAGCATTTGTGAAAAAATATCTGGAAGAAGAAAATGATATTTGTATTACGGATGAGAACGATCGGGTATTAAAGTGCTTTGGCGCATCCGAGCCTGATTTTGAGCGGTTACAGGAGATAAAGATATTTGATTCTTACCGGATCATTCCGGATCTTGATCCAAAGCGGCCGCATGAAAAACGCATGTTACTGACCTCGTTTATGGATATCGCAAAGCTCAGCGTCGACGCACTGGCGGAAAGCAGCTATGAAACGGATAAATGGATGGACGAACCGCTGTTTCATGAATATTACTGGGTACAGATTCCGGCTGACGTTCAGGGATATCATTTGTATTATAAGGATTCTCTGATTATTCTTCAGAAAAACGTGTTTTTTATGAATCTGGCGATCCTGGCGGAGCTGCTGATGCTGTCGGTACCGACGATTCTGCTGTTTGTAAACGTACTGTCTTCGATCCGCATGCAGAAGCGGATGATCAGTCTGTTATATCAGGATTCGGTTACCGGCGGGAAAAACTGGTGTTATTTTTTGGAACAGAGCAGAAAGATTTTATGCCGGCTGCGCAATACGAACCATACCTATGCGGTCGTAAATCTGCATATGATCCGATATCAGGATTACTGTGCCTGCAACGGAGTCCGGGAAGGGGAAGCGCTGCTTAAAAAAATCAGCGGTTTTCTTCAGGTGAACATGGACAGGGGCGAGACATTTGCCAGATTTGCAAGGGCAGATTTTGGACTGCTGCTTCGATGCGCCGACGCGCAGCAGTGTCAGAAACGATTAAAGAAAATGCTTGTGGAACTGACCGGCGTAAAAAAGGATAAAATGATGTCTTTCAGCGCAGGTATTTATTTGCTGCGTCCGGCTGCAAACCGCAAATCGCTGCAGCGAAGACAGATCGATATCAATCAGACCTATCACTTCGCGAGCGCTGCCAGAGATTCGATGCGCGGCAAAGAGGGCGAATACATGAAAGTGTTCGATCAGCAGATTCTTCAGGAGCAGCTGTGGAAGCATAAGGTGGAGGAAAAGATGGAAGCGGCGCTTTTGAACGGAGAATTTCAGCTGTATCTGCAGCCCAAATATCATCCGGTTACGGAAAAGATTCTGGGCGCTGAGGCGCTTGTGCGCTGGATATCGGAGGAAGACGGCATGATACCGCCGAATCGGTTTATACCTGTGTTTGAAGAAAACGGTTTTATTACCCGTCTGGATGATTATATGATTTCAGAAGTGGCAAAGCTGCAGTCTGAGTGGAAAATAAACGGACAGAAACAGATTCCGGTTTCCGTTAATATATCAAGGGTGCATTTTGTAAAAGAAGACCTGGCAGAGCATATCTGCCATCTGGTGGACGGATATGGAGCCGATCATGCCCTGATCGAGCTGGAATTGACAGAAAGCGCGTTTTTTGGGAATAAAAAGCTGCTGCAGACAATTTTAAAGAAACTAAAAATGTGTGGATTCTGTCTCGCAATCGACGACTTTGGCGCAGGTTATTCTTCGCTGAATTCACTCAAGGATCTGCCGATCGACGTGCTAAAGCTGGATATGGATTTTTTCCGCGGGGAGGATACGCTGCAGCGCGGAGAGATTGTCGTCAAGGAAACGATTCGTCTGGCGAAGGCTCTGGATATGAAGATTGTAGCCGAAGGTATTGAGAAAAAAGAGCAGGTAGAATTTCTGGCCGAGCAGGGCTGCGATATGATACAGGGGTTTTATTTTGCAAAACCGATGCCTGCAGATCAGTTTAATCAAATCATGAAGCGGGAAACGCAGCATACATAAGGAGACCATTTATGCATACACTTTTTATTATGATTCAATATATCGGAATTATCATACTGATCATGGAAGTGTTTTACGTCCTTGGACGCAAGCCGTCCAGACAGCAGCAGTATCTGCTGTTTTTAATTTTATCGTTATGTATCAGCTTTGTCGGTTATTTACTGGAGCTGGAGGCAAAGACGCGCGATGAAGCGCTGATGGCGGTAAAGTTTTTCTATCTTGGAAATCCGTATATTGTACTCAGTCAGTTTTTATTTGTAATGCAGACATGTAAAATCATGGTTCCCAAACATCTGGAAAGAATGATGATCGGTCTGCATACGACGGTCGTATTTTTTGTGCTTTCCTGTGACAAACATACGTTGTTTTACCGTAGTATCGGATTTGAGGAGGAAGGATGGTTCCCGCATCTTGTATTAGAATACGGAATTGTTCACAGGCTGTATCGTACCATTGTGTTCGTTTATGTTACGGTGATGACGGGCGTTTGCATTTATTGTTACATAAAAGCCAAAAAAGACATGGAAAAAAGGCAGTTTGGATGCCTGATCCTGATTAATCTGATTGCTACAACGGGATACGGAATTTATCAAAGCGGTCTGGTCGGAGAATATGATATTATGCTGGTAACCTATCTGATCGATACGATTCTATTGTCCGTGCTGATTTTCCAGGGCGGTATTTTTGATACGCTGTCGCTTGCGAAGGAGCTGGCGATGGACGCGCTGGCGGAAGGCATTGTGGTCGTGGACATCGATGAAAAGATTATTTATTTTAACCATAAGGCGGAGCAGATCTATAAAGGTCTTTCGATTGGAAAAGCGGAAAAAATACTGGAGGATATGGACAGCTGCATTCTGGATAAAAAAATACTGGAAAGAGACAGAAATATTTATGCGGTCAGCAGCTATATGATTGAAAAGAAAAATGTCTATTATGGAAGAATGTATGTGCTGACCGATATTACTGACAGCCATCATTATACGGAGCGTGTGAAGGAACAGGCGGAGATCATGAAGGAACTAAAAGAAAAAGCGGAGTTTGCGAATCAGGCAAAGTCAGCTTTTGTATCAAATATGTCTCATGAGATACGTACGCCGATGAACGCCATTGTAGGACTGACGGAAGTACTGCTGCGCAAAGACCGGGATGCAGAAGACGAAAAATATCTTTTGAATATTCAAAGCTCCGGAAAGGCGTTGTTAAAGCTGATTAACGATCTGCTGGATTTTTCCAAGATCGAAGCCGGCAAGTTTGAAATTTCCGAAGATACGTTCGATATTGCACAGATGCTGCGCGATATTCAGATTATCGGGGCAACCAGAATCGGGGATAAAAAAGTTACGCTGGAGATGGATGTGGACGAACAGATACCGCGTCTGTTATACGGAGACGGACTGCGCATCCGGCAGGTAATTATTAATATCATGAACAATGCGGTCAAATATACGGAGGAAGGTTCCGTAACGATTACGGTCAGACAGCAGAAGCGTGAGATGGAAAAAATACTGTTGTATGTGTCGGTCAAAGATACCGGACAGGGAATCCATGCAGAAGATCTGAAACGTCTGTTTGACGCGTTTACGCAGGTGGATATCAAGAAAAATCAGGGTAAGGAAGGAACCGGCCTGGGACTTGCCATATCCAGACAGCTGGTGGAGATGATGGGCGGCGAGCTCAGCGTCGAGAGCGAGTACGGGAAAGGCAGCGATTTTTCATTTACGCTGTGGGCTGGCGTTGAGAGCGAGGATACCGTAGGTAATTTTACAGAAATAAAAGGAAGAAACGCAGGAAGAAGAGGAAGAGGAGAATGTCTTTACCTTTACGGCGCCGGAGGCGAAAATACTATTGGTAGATGACAATGAGATCAATCAGGAAGTGGCAAAAGCCATGATGGAGCCTTTTGAAATGCAGATCGATCTGGCCTCGGACGGGCAGCAGGCGCTGGATATGCTGCGCAGCGAGAAGTATGATCTGGTGTTTATGGATCACTTTATGCCGGTGATGGACGGAGTGGAGGCTACAAAAAGAATCCGCGGCTGGCAGGAAGATCCGTTTTCGAATCTGCCGATCATTGCTCTGACTGCGGACGCCGTACAGGGCGTACGGGAAGAGTTTCTGGAGGCGGGGATGAATGACTTTGCTTCAAAGCCGATCGAAATGAAAGACGTGTCCCGCATTCTGAGGCGGTGGCTGCCGAAAGAAAAGCTGATAAAGAACTGATACAGCTGTGATGCGAAAACGAAGATATTAGGAAAAAGGAGAAAAATGAAATGAGAATTCGAAGAGCGCAGGAGAAAGATATGGACGGGATAAACAGGCTGCTGATGCAGGTATTGATGGTGCACCATAACGGCAGGCCGGATTTATTCCAGGGAAACAACAAAAAGAAATATACCGACGAGCAGCTGCGGACAATCATTCACGATGAAACGACTCCCATTCTGACGGCGGTAGACGAACACGATCAGGTGCTTGGATATGCGTTTTGCATCTTTAAGCAGTATGTAAACGATAATATTCTGACAGATATTAAAACCTTATACATCGACGATCTGTGCGTGGACGAAACGCTCCGCGGACAGAATATAGGCAGACAGCTGTATGACGAGGCGCTTGCACTGGCAAGGCAGGCA
>OFHA01002539.1_pt1 | contig 10555 bp, 12 predicted proteins | sample 1521891 | NCBI WGS metagenome assembly OFHA01 (sample SAMEA3504089, study PRJEB24116) | mouse gut metagenome | biome: mouse gut; feature: mouse-associated habitat; material: faeces | place: Denmark | collected 2011 | reverse complement strand
CAGCAACTATGTGGCTTTCAGACACTTTCACGGCTGTGCCGTGAATAATCTAGGTTAATTATTTGATTCTCACCTTCATCCAAAACTTTAATTTCATCATATCCATCCATTATTATAACTTTATTTTCCAAATCTCGTTTACTACAATGCAATATATTACAGATTGCTTTAAATAAGCCATTATCTAATTCATCTCTTTCCCAGTCACGAAATCTTAAAATAATAATATTATCATTTTCTTTATATTCATTAGCCACCCACGAAACTATACTTGTTTTTCCTATGCCCGGAGCACCAGTTATTAACATATTTGCCGATCTATCATACTTTATAAATTTTGATATTGCCTTCCGCATCGTATCTTTTTTAGCAAAATTTATTCTTCCTTTTTGCGTGTCATTATGTTCTAAGCGCGGCATAATAAATGTATCTGCCAGCGTCAAAGGTCTTTCATCATTATCTATATGCAAAAATAACCTGCTATTCCAATTATCTATATAATCTTGTTTTTTATTATTCTGAAATTTAATGACGTTATCTCTAATAATAGCATCTTCTTTAGCACTATTTATCGTATCAAATTTAAGATCCAACTTATCTATTTTTGTCTCCGCTTCATTCAGTATTTTAATTATTTGTTCATATACATAATGATCATATTGTTTATTTTGCTCCAGTAACAATAATAATATTGTTCGAAACAGCTCACTGTACTCATTCTTACCAAGTGTTTCATACAGCAGTATTTTAAACTGTATACACTTGTCTTCATCAACATTTGAGCCAAGCATCCGTAAACATGATTTTATATGTCCTAATTCATTCTCTTCACCATCTTTAAATGATTTCAATAAAATTTCTGCTGAATAATATATATTATCCTGATTGCTCTTAAACTGATTATCAGCAATACTATTAAGCACATCTACAGTTACATTATATATTCGTGATTCTAAATTTTGATGATTTGCTCTTTTATTTTTTACTGCTTTCTTAATTTTATCCCATGATACATCCACACAATTATTAACAGCTTTTGATACAAAACCACTAAATATAATTTCCGATATAGGTGTCATAACTGATTTATCCTCCTTATATTAGATAACTACAATTATAACCATTAAGCAGCATTATATCAACAATAACCGTAAAAAAATGAGGCATACCAGATATTCCTATCCGATATGCCCCGTAAAGTCAATTATTAATCTCTAATTTCAATCTCCCAGTTCACCATTGCCTCGTATACCTTACATGGCAGTTTGTCTTTATAACTTTCAGCTACTTCTTTTACCAGTTTTTCTTTGCATTTCTTATACTCCGCAAATGCTTCTTCTGGTGCATCAAATCTTCCTAATTTTTTATTTGTCCCCATATAATTCATCTCAGCACTGTATTTGTTTTTTTCTTATCGAAATGGACGCACCACATAATTATTTTCTATATTTCAGTATTAGAAATCTTCTCGTATCTTTTGCATTGAAAATAATATACATTGTCCTTATCATTTTCTAATTTTTCTACCGCTCTTATATCTATACCACCATCAGTACCTTTCTTCCCAAAATAATCAAACTAATCCCATCTTCGCATTCTGTAAACCATAGCCAATATTAATTCTTCAAATCGAATGGGATCCAGGTCTTCAAAATGTAATTGATTTATTGTCCTTGTTACCATTATATCCCCTCCAAATTCACTTTTAATATCTATATATAGCCACACATAGAATTTATCACAATCGTCGTATAGTTTGTGAAATAACACAAATTATACCTTTACATATTGGACATATACTATCTTCCATCATTGCAGGTACTTTACTATGACAATTTGAACATTCAACTTTTGAACACAAAAATACATTCTCAGTATACCCAGCATAAATTGATTTTGCTTTTTCATCATGTCACGATGAAAATGTTACATATCAGACTTTTTCCTAATATTATACTTTTTACTCATAGTAATTTTCTCCTTCATATTTATTTGGCAAATCGCCTATGAATAAATTATAGCATTGCAGAAACAAAAATTTGTACCAATTTTAAATTGCGAGATTAATATTGCATAAGCATAGATGATTTCTTTATCATCTTTCATGTTTTAAACTATCAGGTAAATAATAATTCATGTAATGCACTTACCATTTCATTATACGATGGATTTTTTATATCTGTTACGATTTTTAAAAGTTTTCCTATTGATGAAGCAATATCTTGATATTTTCTTAATTCAGCAGGAAAATCCGCTAAATTTTCTATTTGTATTTCCTTTAAACGCTTTTTAAGCCTTTTGCATTCATCTTCCCAATGACCAATATAATTAATTTGCTGTTCTATTATGTAAATTCTATTATCTAACACAATCGGAAGTATGTGCTTTTTAAAATCATGCATTTTCATGAGTTCTAAAATTTCATTCATACAACTTGCAGATTTTAAATATTCATCACTAATAATCATAATGATATAGTCATTATCAATAATTGACTGCATATATTCTTTTATACTTGTCCAATATTTTAAATTATGCGTATCTCTATTGATGACACATCCTGCATCTGTTAAAATACCATCTAATTTATCTGCTATGCCCATATCATTTTTTGTATAAGATATAAAAATTTTTGTTTTCTTTCCTTCCTTATTTGATAAATCTTTAATTTGACTATTTGCTTTAACGACACTGATACCCTTCACATCAGCACCTAAAAAATTTGTATCTACAGAATTAAATGTCTCTAATTCCGTATAATGTAAATATGCATATTGAAATTTTGCATTTACTATATTGGCTCCAGTTAAATTTGTCTGCTCAAGATTTGCATGAGTAAAATCAACACCAGATAAATTTGTTTGATTGAGGTTTGCACGATATAAATCGGCTTTAGTCATTTTACAACCTGTTAATATTGCACCTGATAAATTGGCATAAGATAAATCCGCATTACTCAAATCACTTTCAGATAAATCAACATCATTCAAATTTATTTTTGATAAATTCAATATAATATGAGAAATAGATGCATGTTTTATATAAAAAATAAGTTCTCGCTTATTTTTTATAGTTATATTATCTATTTCCCATAAGTGAATTATTTCAAGCATATTACAAAAAATGTTTATTTCTCCTTGTATTGCACATAATAATGGTCTATCCGAGAAATAGCTCATTCCATGTTGCAAAACCAGTTCAAAAATTTCCAAAGTATTTTTGAAATAATCTTTAATTTTATTAGAATTAATTTTATAACGTAAAAATATCAATATCTCTTTTGATAAAACATTTTGTTTAAATATATTACTTATTATATTGGCTATTTCTTTTTTCTTTCCATTTATAAGCGGATCATTTAGTTTATCAAAAATATAGCTGGCTACATAATAATCATAAATTGATTTATGAATAAATTCAATTTTTTTACCTTTAGCTATCATTACTTTCATTTCTACAAAACGAATGTCAGAACCACTAATCCTTTTAACTATAGAAAAATACTCCTCTTGTTCCAACCAATTTCTATTTTCCTCAAACATTTTAAATGCTATTTGACAATATAATAAATAACTATCTTCTTTTACACGCTCTAGGTTGTGCATATTTTCAAATCTTATTTGTGAAATCTCTCTATTATAAATACCTGCATATAAACCAAAAACATTTTCAAATAAACAGTCTATATTATAATTTAAATTTCCAAAACCACATGATATAAAAATGTACAATAAAAGAGGATTTCCTAAAATAGCCAGATTATAATTAATATCTAACAATGGATCAATATTTAATATTTTTTTATAATACATACTTATCTGATCCTTTGAAAATGGTTCTAAGGTAATAACATTTGATTCGTTTATACTTTCTCTTGTAAGTATTAAAAATCTAAAAGAATATTTCTTAGCAAATTCTAAATATTTCCCAACGCTATTAGGTGAATCTACTACCACAATCACATTTTTATAATTTGAAATCAAATCAATAATCTCATTTTCACTTCTATCAAATCGTATAAATACAATATTAGAAATATCCTGATATTTAACAGCAATGTAAGATGCTAAACTTGATTTTCCTATTCCTGGTACACCCCGAATTATCATGGTATTGCCAATTTCTCTTATTATAAAATCGTCTAATTTTTTATTTAAATCATTATATCTAATCCCATCAAGGCTATAATCCGGCAAAACAAATGTTTCAGCTAATGTAATACTTATATCCTCTTTATTTTGGTGTAAAAACAAATTTTCATTCCATTTACAAATGTAATAACTACTATCTTCATTCTTTATGTTTCTACTTTTGGGATCAGAAGAAGACGATTTTAACATATTAGATATAATAGCTGAATATTTTTCCAAATTAAATTCTGTATTCATAGCAATTACTCCATATTATTTTCGATTCAATAAAACATCTACAACTTGTATTTTTACATCTTCAATCTGCGGATTATTCATATCAGCAACTAAACTTAAAAATTCACCAATTGAGCTTGCAATACTTCTATAACGTTTTAATTCATATATTATTTCAGCAGTATTTACTATGTCTATAGTCTTTATCACTCTTTCCAATTCTTCACATTTTTTTTGCCAATATTCTATATATCCTGCACGTACAAATGGATCATAAATTGTTTTATTTACTACTGCTGGAAATATTCTATCTTCATACTTTTTTTCTTTCATTATTTCCATAACTTCAAACATACAATTTGATGATTTCAAGTAAGCATCGCTTATCACCAACACCGCATAATCTTGTTCTCGTATACTTTCCATAAATTCACGAATGCTTTTCCATACACCAATATCACGAATATCTCTTTTTACGCTGACATTCGCATTTTTAGATAAATATTCATCAATACTATTAGCAACATCAGTATCATTCCAACTATACGAAAGAAAAATCGTACTTATTTTATGTAATGGGTCTATCCCTTTTTTTATTTTGTTATTCATTTTATACCTCTTTCATATATAACATAATTGTATCCTGTCCTTTATTATAGCATCATATTGGCTTGCGTGAAATATAAATCATATTGTTTTGAATACATCTATAAATATTCTATATATTATCTTATATTTGTCTATACTCACTCTGTAACATTATCGAATATAAAAATACCTTATCTATAACTTATCTGTAACGCCTTGAAAATCCAAACATTTCAGTATTGTCAATAATTCTGACACAAAATCTCATAAATCTTTACTTCCCTTATAAAAATCCCATGATTTCCCAACATTCACACCGAAAAACACATCGAAAGACATAGATTCTGTATTATTCCTATCAATTTAATAGTTTTATGTCAAAATAAAATCTGCCATTTTCTCAATATTCCCATAAGAAAATTGCAGATTATTTATTACTGGAATGCTTTTAAATTTGTTGCTCTACCGAACCTCACGAATATTTGTGTATCTTGTTCATATTATTTTTTTATTTATATAAGCACAGCTCCCAAAAACCTTGATAAATCAAGGAAATAGTGCCTTAAAAAATATTCATTTTCTTTTCTATCGAACTAATTAAAAATCAATCAACCCTATTTATAATCTCCTATACTCTTTTATGTTACTCAGCATCCTCTTCTTCCGCATCATAAACACATTTTCTATTTACATATTTATCAAAAACAGAATAATCATAATTCCTATCCGTCCAAGAAACAAGAAATACTTTCCCTATTTCTTTAGCTTATACTTATCGCAATGCTGGCAGTAATGAGCATGATCCGCTTTCCTGCCCTTTCTCTTTTATCGCTTCTTTTACAATATCCTTAAAATCAGATGTATTGTAATCATGATTAAGCGTTGTGAAAGTTTCCATCCGATTACTCTAAAGAAAATCAAAATAATTTTATGTGGTTCTGTAATGCGTTCTCTATATCCTTACTCTGTAAGCCGATATACCGCTGTGTGGTTACTGTAGATGAATGTTGTAACAATATCCTCACAAGTTCTATATTGTAGTTATTATTTACATAGATACTTGTAGCAAAATATTTTCTGAAACTATGTGTAGATACATTTTCATACCCTAAATACCTGCATATTAGCTGTAAATGATTTTGTACAGTGCGCTCCGATATATCAAACAACTTAGCAGCAGAATTGATATTATTTTCAAGCGCATAATTTTGAATGAAGCTGTATATTTCAATCGGCACTGTAAATTCACGTTTCTTTTTGGTTTTCTGTTCCACAATATTCAGTCTGTATCTGTTTCCATCATGAATAATTCCCGAAAGCCTTAATTGTAATATATCTGATATTCTTAATCCCAAATTAGTTTCCAGTGATAAGGCTATTGCGATTCTTTTATTTGGTTTAACAATATGACCATCTTCACAAACAAATCCCGTCTGAAGAGTTTCAATAATATTTTTATATTGTTCTTCTGTGAGTGCTACCGTCTTCTTATTCATTCTATCATCACCCTAAAATTGCGTATTTTAGTGGATAATTTTTATTCCACTCAACAAATCCCATAAATAAAGGAAACTTCGTATTCACTGACAGAATACGCAATAAATATTTTCTTGCATTTTTCACCATTCCAACCTACAATTTATATATAATAAAAAAGTTCTGAATTTTCCAAACTACACACAAATTTTTTTAAGGGAGTTGATCACAATAGACATAGAAATTAAAGACCATAGCCGATTAAAAGAATTTTTTCAGAATTTCCATAGTAAAGCTGAAACCACAGCATTTTCCGACTAAACGAGTTAGACTGATTCCAAAATGTTAAGTTTTTACATACTCGCTACAGCTTTCCGCTTTAATGCCTTTCTCCGCTCAATTTCTTTTTCCGCTTCTTTGCCGGAATTGTTGTAATACGCAACTTTTTCCGCCACTGTCATATCTTTTGTCCGTTCATAATTCTGTTCCCTGATCTTATGAATATCATCAATGGTAAAATCAGGACTAATAACCAATGCTTCCATAATCATCCCTCACTTTCTAATAATACAGATGGATTGATAATATCTATTCCCTTGTAACCTTCCAGATTAGTAATCGCTCGTACACCTCTAATTGTTTTTATATTTAAAATTTCAATTACTTTCTATGGGTACATACTTTCTGCTGTTTTGGCACTGACAGAAAATTTCCACCAGTGCCAACTAAATCATATGATCTTATTCAACATTTTATGTACGATTTTCCATTTAACTCTATCTTTATGCCGCCTCTCCATTTGATACAGAAATATATCTGTTATTCTTTCCATAAAATCCGATAGTAAAGTCTTCTGGAACTGGCACTCTATGTTCAACACCTTATTCTCAAGGTCAACGTCCCGCAGCGTCAGCTCGCAAAACTCTGCCAGCCTTTCATAAGGTTCCATTTTCTGACTGCAGCGGAAAATACAGTACAATCCGGTAATGCCCTTCTTCCATATCCACCTCTGCTGTCCCGCCCATCTGCTCCATCATTAAAGATATGTTTTTTATTCCTATTCCCGTCCCTTCCACGTATTGTCCAGGCTCCGCCATACTGTTTTGAATGGCAATGCCCACTCTGTACGGCTCATAAATCACCCATATCTTCACCTGCTTTTCTTTATCCCCATATCTTTCAATGTTCGAAAAAACATTGTTTATTATTCTTCCCAGATAGTCTGTACTGAACCGGACAAATACAGGTTTCCACTGCAGGCTTTTGGCATTGACAGAAAACCCGCAGCATTCCAGCATGGCACACAATTCAGAAAGATAATCCCCAAAAGCGCTGCTTATTTCCTCCAAAGATTCCAGCGCAGCTCCCTGGCGAGAATCAATAAAAAAATATTCAAACATCTGGTCAGACAGATGTTTGATCTGCAAAATCTTGTCATACGCTTTGTCGATATATTCACGGTTGAGCCTGCCTTCCCTTTCCTGCTTCTTAATCACTTCCATATATGCCAGCAGTCCGGTCAGCGGAGTCCTTAAATCATGCGACATGCCAAGGACAAGTTTTTCCTGTGCCGCACGCAGTTCCTTTTCCATCTCCCTTTTTTCATACAGTTGTCTGCGCAACTGGTCCAGACCATAGGCAAGCTGCCCCAGCTCATCCCTGCCCTTTACCGTAACCGCTTCCTGCAGGCTGCCCCGTTTGATGATATCTACTTCTTTCTCCAGGCGCTGTATATAAGCCACATTCTCCTTCATCCCGGAAATGACAATCCCAAGACAGGCAGCAAACCCAGATACCACAGAAACTGCAAGGAGCGCCCGGTAATATTTTACATCAAATCCGGTAGAAATATATACGTCTGCATCCCCGTCAGCAAAAGCAACATGATAATATGCCCTCCATTTACTGTCCGGCTGCTCCTTCCTCCCCGGAAGTATCACGCCCGGATAGGAGGCATCGAACAGCAGCCACCCTTTTCGTGCAACTTTGAATTCACGGATCCCCTTATCCTCAATCCAGGGAATCAGTTTCCGGACATCTGTGGCGCCCAGTCTGCGCCGCCTTGCATATTCCCCAAGTTCTTCCACTAATTCCGCCTCTCCCGTATAATAGGTAGAAAAATACTGCTGAAGCATATTCATGCCTCCCAAATATAACAGAAAAATCATATATGCTCCTACAGCCAGTCCGCTTAACAGGTCTTTCAGCATTTTTCCTGTCAGGCTGGCAGACTGATTCTCGTATCCCGTCATCTGCATCCACCGCTCCTCATTAAATTTATGCTTTTATCCAGATATCCCGCAGAAAATTCAGGTATCTCTGGATTGCGCTTCAGGTTTTTTCCAGTACAGCCAGTTTCCGGTACAGCAGACTGACTGCCCATGCCTGTCCTGCCATTCATTCCCTCATTTATCATTGCCTGACCTTCCCTTTTTCATATGTATCAGTGCCATAATCACCAAAGTAAGAAAAACCGCTATGGACGGATTGGGAATATTGGTAAAGAATATGCCTCCGCTTTTCACGGTATAGGTAAAAATAGCAGGGAAATCCTGTCTGGTATCAATATGTAAAATATACGAATTGCCAGAAAGGGAGTTATACAAAAAATGGATAACCACGGAAAGCCATACAGAACCAGTCTCAAAAGTAATCAATGTAAATGCCAGCCCCATAAGAAACGCCAGCAGAAACGTTTCCGGATAATCTGATTCATTCCATGCAAAACTATTATAAAAAATAAAGCTGGCTGCCGCATAAAAGAAACTGGAAATAAGAATCCCCGCTTTATTTCCAAAACCTTTCTGCATGATGCGAAATAACATTCCCCGAAAAATCATCCCTTCCGTCAGGGCAGTCCTCAATCCTGAGCTAAATACCTCATGGAATAAAATAGATACCAGCCCATCCTGTGTATAGCAGCCTGTCTTAAATTCGCCTTTTGTAAGTATGAAATATGCAGCGTCTACAGCTAATGGCACGGCAAGAGCCGCCATACACTGGCGAAAAGCCGGAAACGGTTTCCCGAGATATATTTTCTGCAGAGACACCTTCATCACATACTTCGAATACAAAAAAACAGTAATCCAGACATTCAAAATATCCAGGCATGTATACAATGCTGTCAGGAAAACTGCCGAACTGCATACTGAAACTGCCATTCTAATTAACTGATGACAACAAGAATCCGTAAGAAAAAAAACGACGACTGCTGCAAAAGCATGCAATACCGTTTTCATTTTAACTTGCATATATGCCTCCCATTGTCCAGGCAGACGCAAAAATCTGTCTGCCTGGTTTTTCACCCCATTGTCTTAAGCGGATGTCTGTATACTGTTATACCTTTGCAAGATACTGAGCCGATGCGTACGCTGTAACCCCGTTAAATCTGACTTTAGCCCAGCCGCCGCTGATAGAATGCACATAGACTCTGGTCCCCTGTGTATACGTTCCTACCAGGCTGTAATTTGTACCAGGCCCGCTCCTGACATTGAGTATATTAGCCGTAACGTAGTAATATGCGCCGCTCCTTGTATCTGCCGTCATAATATCTGTATCCTCTGTCTGGACAGTTTCCGCCACATCTTCTGATGAAAGAACGGTATCCGCATTTTCTGCTGCAAATGCATATGTCGTCGGTGCTGCCATGATAGCGGCTGACAGTGCCATTGCCGCGATTTTTAAAATAGGTTTCTTCATAATTGTTCTCTCCTTGTCTGTTTTCTGTTTCAGGTGGATCCTCCCTGAACTAACTATAACTATAGCGCAAAATTCTTACATTTCAACTTAACCATTTCTTAACAAATCTTAACTTTCATATCGACGGCATACCGCAGCTCCCTCCGAGCCGGTATCCTTTTCCCCATACATTTTCTATAATTTCAGGAGCCTGTGGATTTTCCTCAATTTTCTTCCTCAGCCTGCGGATATGCACCATTACCGTATTGCCTGATGTATAAATAAAGGGTTCTCCCCATACGCTTTCATACAGGTTTTTTACAGAAAAAATTTTCTGCGGATGTTTCACCATAAGCAGCAAAAGTCCGTATTCCATTTCTGTAAGGTCCGTCTGCGACCCTCGCACAAACACCTGGTTATACTTTGTATGGATGCGGATACATCCC
>OFHA01002533.1_pt1 | contig 10596 bp, 8 predicted proteins | sample 1521891 | NCBI WGS metagenome assembly OFHA01 (sample SAMEA3504089, study PRJEB24116) | mouse gut metagenome | biome: mouse gut; feature: mouse-associated habitat; material: faeces | place: Denmark | collected 2011 | reverse complement strand
CCACCGTATTCTTTCGCCTTTGCCAGTTCCCCCGCGCCGAGAAGGTTTCCAATCATTACTCCCGCGCCGCCGCTGACGCCGCGAATCAGGCAGGATAAAAGGCTCTTTGCAATGGTTGTGATGGAATTTGCCGCCACCGCGTCGCTTCCTAAATGTCCCATAATCACGGAGTACAGCACGTAGGCAATCCCCCATACCAAAGACGCCCCCAAAACCGGCATGGTGTACCGCCAGAAATCACCACGCAAAGCCTCGTCCACTGCCCGGAGCATACCGCCCCAAATCACCCGCACGTGGCCCGGACGCTTCGTTTCCAGGTAGCTCCAGATAAGCTCCACCAGCCTTGCGCAGACCGTGGCGTAAGCCGCTCCCCGAATCCCCAGCGCCGGAAATCCCATAAGGCCGAAAATCAATAAAGCGTTCAAAACCACATTCAGCGCGACCGCAGTGGAACTGATACGGGAGCTTACCGCCGCGTATCCCGTATTTTTCAATAAAATCAAATAAACCTGCGAAATTCCGCACAACAGGTAAGATAACGCAACCGCCCGAAGATACATGGCGCCGCTGGAAACAAGAGCCGCGTCGCTGGTAAAAATCCGCATCAGAAGCTCCGCCGCTATCGTGAAAAAACCGCTGAAAATCAGGTTTGCACGAAGCGCGATGGGCATCACCGATTCAATGGCGCCTGCGTCCTTCTTTCCCCAATACTGAGCCGCCATGATTCCGGCTCCCATGGCGATTCCGGTGACAAACAGACTCAGAACAAACTGTATCTGACCGGCCAGCGAAACTGCCGACAGGGAGGTCTGGTCTACCGCCCCCAACATAACCGCGTCCGTCGCGCTCACCAACGCAAGCATAAAATTCTGGATTGTGATGGGCAGCACCAATACCCGCAGCTTCTGATAAAACTCTTCCTGAAAATCAATTTTCTTAAACATGACTCTTCTCCATTCTTTATTTTTCATATATAAATCCCGGCTTAATGTCTGTTAAGGTATAATTTCCTCATAAATTCGCAAATGCCGCCGGTAATTCGTTTCACCGTTATGAACCTCGCGGGCCCTCTTCCTTGCTTTCCCGGAAATCCGCTCCGCCAGACAAAGGCCGTTTTCATCCGTACCGGTATCCCACAACCGTTCTATTGCCTCCGCCAGTTTTGCCGCGTCCCACGCCGGAAACAAAAGGCCGTCCTCGCCGTCCCTAATCATATCCGGAATCCCTCCGGCCATAGACGCCGCCACCGGTACGCCAAGAAGCTGGGCCTCCCCCACCGTGTTGGGCGAATTTTCCAGAACGGAGGCGCACACAAAGACGCTGCTTTTCAGATACCGCGCTTTCATCTCCTCCCCGCTCAGTTTTCCCAGCATCACCACGCGTTCTTCCAGCCCATACCGCTTTATCAGGGAAAGCAGGTATTTTCCGTAAGCCGGCAGCTTTAATTTTTCTTTTAGTGTCCTATGGGAAATCACGCTGTTACCCGCTACGTACAGCTTACAGTCGGGATATTTCCCTGCAAGCAGCGCCATTGCCTCCAGAACGAAGTGCATCCCCTTTAAAGGGTAATCCCCCTGTCCCAGAAAAATGCTGTGAGGCTCGCATTTTCCCAAATGCCACTCCCCCTCGTAAAAAGCCTCCCGCAGCGTTTCATTCATGGGATAATACCTTGCACCGGGATTTATCCGCGCCGAGCCTTCCCTGTCAAACCGGGTCCTTCCCGTAATATTCCCGCAGTTTCTTATCGCCTCCGCCTCGTTTTCCCCGCGGCGGATAAATTTTTCCTGCTGCTCTCTGATGGAATCCTTTCTGATAAAATCCCGGAACGTCACTTTCCGCCGCACCGCCTCCGGCAGTCCCGCCATATAAACTTTCGCAATCTCCCCGCAAAGTCCCTGAATCCCAATCAGCGTCCGCTCCGTTTTTCCAAAAGCCCTCGCCGCCGCCAGCGCATGGGGAAATTCCGTTCCGAATATGTGAATCATATCCGGCTGAAAATCCCGGAAAATCTCCCGGAAATCCTCCTCCATACCGGCGTCATAAATCTCGGGCGTATTTAAATTTTCCGCAAAAGGATAGCAACTTACGCCATTTGCGAAAAATACGCCTGCTGCCCCCGCTTTTTTCTGAATCAGCTCCTGCATCTGCCCTTCACCCATCGGAAAACATACCCCCAGCGTAAAAGGCGTTTCCTCCCGCTGTACCCGCTCAAAAATCCCCGAAAGCCACCCCTCCCGGTTGCTGTAGGGCATATTCAGTTCCCGCCCGATTGCGGGCAGCATGATATTGCAAATCCATAAAATTTTATGCATGATTTTCTCCGGCTGTGTAAAGTTTATTATCCTTTCGTGCGGGTTTTCCTGCGATACAGCAATCCTTTCACCCTGTTATATATCCCCGCCGTTCTTTCATTTCCCGCAAGATACGTCCGAAGATGCGAAAGCGTCAGCAGCATAATCAGCCTGAATTTGAAAAGCTGTCCGGCAGACATATATTTTCCGGTAATCTCTCTGTGTTCTTTTGCGGAAAGCCGCCTGTTTTCTCCGGTTTCGGAAAATCCGCCGCCTTCATAGTCCGCAATTATCATATTATTATAGAAGAAGTCCGTACCGGAACCGGAGTCTGCATCTCCGCTGTCTTCCCGCCTGCTCTCCTGCGAGCATTTTCTCTTTTCAAAAAAACACCACAAAAACTGCTCGTAATCCGCCCGGACTTTGTACTTCGTCTCAAACGGATGAGCCAGCAAAAGTTCCCTCGAATAAAAACATGCCTGATGGCAGGGTACGTTGCGGTAGCACGCGAAAGCGTCTATATTGGGATTCGAGGCAACCCTCTGCCCTGTCTGCCGTTCCCTGATATCTCCGTAAAAAATTCCCGTTCTACCTGAGATGAACTCCGCCATTTCCTCCAGCACCGTTTCCGAAGCAAATTCATCCCCGCAGTTTAAAAAATAAACATATTTTCCTTTTGCTTCTTTAGCTGCCTGGTTCATGGCGTCGTAAATCCCGGCGTCCTTTCTGCAGATGACAGTAAGCATTCCGGGGTTCTTCTCCTTTTCCCAAACCCTTTTTAAATTATAAGCATAAGAAAGAGAGCCGTCCCCTGACAGCCCGTCCTTTATAATAACCTCATAATTATGGAATGTCTGATTTTCCACGCTCTCCAGGGTACTCTTTAACTTATCACCCGGATTAAGGCAGACGATGATAATTGAAAACAAAGGTGTGATTTCTTTCTTCATTTTCTATAGCTCTCTGCTTCATAATTCTTCAAAAAACTCTTTATTCCCAAGAAATTTCTCTGTTTTTGCGATAATTTCTTCCTCACTTTTCCCATCCTTTTTCATCTTTTTTACTGTACATTCCCAGATAACCAGACACTTGATTTTATTATTGTAAAGATTCAGCCTGACCGCGCAATCTCTTTTCCTGTTCGCTTCAAATTTCTTCTCCCAGAAATCCTGTCTTGATTTAGGCATATAGGCAAATTTACATCCACTATGTCTGTGCCAGAAACATCCGTTAATAAAAATCGCCGTATTATATTTTCGCAGATAAATATCCGGATGTCCATATATTTTATCAGAATTGAGACTGTACCTGTACCCACGGGCAAAAAGTATTTTTCTGAAGTACATTTCCGGTCCGGTATTTTTTGAACGGATAGCCGCCATATTCTTACTGCGTTCCTCAGGGCTCTTAATATCCATTTATTTACCCTCAATCATCTTCACATACTGAACAAACCGGGAAATTGTCCATATTCTTTCTCTTCTGTCTTTTGGATAAGCTGTAATATATGGTTTTGGGACCACCAATATTACATTTTCCGACTGCATCTCATCCATCTGTGTTCCTGAAATCCCCTGCTGCAGTGTACAAAGGTATTTGGGCTTATCTCTCAACCTGTCCGCCTCATTTATCACCTGCCGCCACCGGTCTTTACAGGTTGTTTTTGCTGCAAGGGAAATCAGATAATCTGCCGAAAAACTATAGTCATGATATGCTTCCTGTGACGGGAAAAGAAAATCCGGCTTTTTATTTCCTTCTGTCACCGCCTGTGATGCATAATCTATCCCATTACTGTCAAATATGGCGGACAGGTGGTGTTCCAGACTTTTCCCCGCACGGCTTTTTCTCCGGTTTAAAACCATATTGGCAACTCTGACAAATTCATCTACTGACTGAAATCCTTTTTTGAGGATTTCCCCGTACCTGGCATGCTCTAATGCCCTGAAAAGAGTATATTCCATATTTGTCCAGTCTATAATTTTCTTATCAGGATTGGATATAATCTCCTCAACATGATTATAAACTTTATGCTCAATGGCTCTGGCCGCTTCCGACATGACTTCCGATGTCGGGAAATCCACATCAAGATTATCCAGGAAATCCGAAATAGCCAGTTTTTCCTGCGCTTCCAAAGACATTCTTTCCACATCTATAAGACTGTTGGTTTCTGTTGGACTGATTCCAAAAGTATCCAGAAACTCCTCTATTTCTTCATCGGTTTCCAGAAAATACCCACTGTAATCACTATTTGTCTGTCTGGTAAATACAAATAGTGCGCCTGTCTGCTCCGGTTTCAGAAAAGGGAACCCTCTGCCAAACTTTGTGATTCTCAGTTCATTTTTACTTTCGTAATATGTAAAACAACTATCTGTTATAAAATCACCTTGCCATTTGATTTTTATAGTTCTCTTGGGAATCCTTTCCTGTTGCAGCTCCCAATCGCAAAACAGCATTTCCACCGCAGATTTCGAAATTAAAATTCCCGACTGATGTCCTCCCGTCGCCCCCGTATCATTTGCAGAAAGAAATTTGCAAAATCCTTTTTCACTGTTTAATACTGACTGTATCGCCTGACCGGCATATCCCGCTGACACTCAAATCACCTTCCTTTGCAGTACCTCTTCCATAACCTCTAATTCTTCTATCTTTTTCACTATCAGCTGTGCCACATTCTCCATCAACGGTACCACAACAGAGTTTCCGAATTGCTTATACGCCTGCGTATCAGACACGGGAATCCGAAAACTGTCCGAAAATCCCTGAAGTCTTGCACACTCACGAGGCGTTAATCTTCTGGGATTCCTTCCTGATAAAGGTCTGCCTGTTCAATCAGAATTTCCGAACCATCTTTATAGTACCGGGCACTGATTGTCCTGGATATTCCGTCTAATGGCGCTATCCCATAACCAAAGCCATTTCCTGCCGCCTTATGCTTCGCAGCATAATTTTGAAGATATGTCCATAATTTGTCTGATAATGTATATTTGTCATCTACTTCCTGTTCCAGAATATCTCTTATTACCGGCCGGTGTTTCTTTGGAGTCAGCTTAAATTCAAAACCAAAATCCTGTCCATATCTTTCCCTGTCAAATCCTACAATAAGAATACGTTCCCGATGTTGCGGAACATAAATCTGCCCATCCAGCACATCACTGAAAACCTCATAATTTAACTCGTCAAGGGATTCCAGTATTATCTGAAAAGTTCTGCCCCTGTCATGGCTACGCAGATTTTTAACATTTTCCAGCCCCGACAAATCCATCAGTTTTCCTTCTTCCCCTAAAATCCTGATGGAATCCGGGTTTAACAGATACATATCATCCATATCATTCCGCGCCCTGTCAAGGAGCACGTCATCATAAGTCTTATCCTGATAATCCGCGGCTGTATAGGTTATATACTCCACATTCACGCCCAGTTTTTCTTCTGCCATAATGATAGTCTTATCAGCAGCGCTTCTTGCAGTGTTTTCTACATCCGGCATGGTTTTTTCCATAGGACTGAACAAATTGACGATCCTCTTACTTTTTTCCTCGGTTATAATCACATTTACTCCATCTTTATCCTTTCCTGCACATGCAGCTACAGTAAGTGCGGCTATCCCTGCAACGCAGAGCATCATAATTTTTCTTGCTTTTACATATTTCATCATTACTTTATATTCCTCTTTTTATATACTGCTTAATTACCTGCTTTAATAACGATACGTCAATCGGCTTTGCAAGGTGTACATTCATACCGGCTGCCAAAGCCTCTTTTTCATCTTCGGCAAAAGCATTTGCTGTCATGGCAATAATAGGTATCTGTGCTGCGTCTTCACGCTCTAACGCCCTGATTGCGCGGGTTGCATCATAACCGTTCATAACTGGCATCTGCACATCCATTAAGATAGCGTCAAATTCACCTTCACTGGAATTTCTGAAACGTTCCACTACTAACTGACCATTTTCTGTAATTTCACAACTGGCGCCTTCCATTGATAAAATCTCCGTCAATATTTCTGCATTAATCTCGTTATCCTCTGCCGCAAGGAAATGAAGTCCTTCAATACTGTCACTCTCCAATGTTTCCTCTGCATTTACCCCCGATTCCTGCGCTTGGATTTCCATGATTTTTTCTTTCAATGCAGAGACAAAAAACGGTTTCGGTAAAACCCCCGTCTTTTCTGCCCGGAGTGCCTCCTCCACTGCTTCCACTCCATGATCCGTCATAAACAGAACGGGTACTGTCCGGGACATAGCTTCCCGGATTTTTTCTACTGCACGCACACCGTCCACTCCCGGATCATCCCAATCCAGCAGAATGATCTGATACCCATCTTCTCCACTTTCCTTCACTATCTTTACGGCATCCTCTGCATTAGGGGCTGTATCCACACAAACTTCTGTATCCTCCATGAGCGCCTGTATGTTTTCAATGTTTTGTATGTCGCTTTCCACATACAAAATCCGTGAAATGCCGCATTTTTTCCAAAATTGTTTATCCGCCTGTCCCTCCGGTATACGGAACTCAAGTTCAACCCTGAAAAGGCTTCCCTTATCCATTTCACTGGTTACATCTATGGTCCCGCCCATCAGTTCCACAATATTTTTGGTAATGGCCATACCAAGTCCAGTCCCCTGAACTTTATTCGTGGTACTGTTTTCCGCTCTGGTAAACGCATCAAAAATTGTCTTTAAATATTCCGGCGTCATTCCATATCCGTCATCTTCCACTTCGATTCTGATATGTTCAAACTGGCTGGAACGCTGCTTAAGCCCGATGATACGGAACCAGATGTTGCCGCCCTCCGGCGTATATTTTACAGCATTTGATAGAAGATTAATTAAAATCTGGTTTATCCTTGTCTCATCGCCTAACAAATATTCGTGTTTAATTCCTGCCACTTCCACATGGAATTTCTGATCTCTTGCTTTCGCCATAGGCCGGATAATTGCATCCACGGAAGATACCAGATCATTTAAAGTAAATTCCTCCACTGTAAGCACTACTTTTCCGCTCTCAATTTTGGAAACGTCCAGAATGTCATTGATCAGGCTTAACAGATGCTGGCCGGAAGCCATAATTTTTTTCGTGTACTCCTTCACCTTATCAGGATTTTCCGCATCTTTGGCGAGCAGTGTCGTAAATCCCAGAACCGCGTTCATCGGTGTACGGATATCGTGGGACATATTGGATAGAAACATTGTCTTGGAATTGCTTGCAATCTGCGCTGCCTGCAGAGCCTCCGCAAGCTGCTGATTGTGTATCTCTCTTTCCTCTTCACGCTCTTTTCTTATCTTGATCTGCTCCCTCTGATTGAAGTAATATAAAATACAGCACAGAAAAAAAGCAATCAGCATTATCATGACAACAAATAAAATATTCTGGTTTACCGTTCTCCCTTCCTGCTGGATCGCTTCAACAGGAACATAACCGATTAAATATATCGTACCACCATTTACCATCCACATATAATTCAGGGAATTTTTCCCCCGGATATCGTGGTAAAACATGATACTTTTACCTTCTTCCAGACATGTGGCAACCTGCTCTAAAAGTTCTTCTTCCCAAATATCATTGGCCCGGTAAAAGTCTTCCAGGTTCAAATGCCCCGCATTCCTCTCGCCCATTCCTTTAGGCTTAAGCACAAGCCTTTTCGTATTGGCATCCATAATATAAAGCATCGCCCTATGGGCATAAAATCCATTAGGAAGAGAATCATCCAGGGAATCATAAATATATTCTATATAAAGCGTTGCGGTTTTCTCTCCATCTTTTACCACAGGACATTTCATGGTGTACGCCCATGTACCCATGTGATTCACATAAGACTGGGAAATTTCCAGCCCTTCCACCGTTGCTCCTATGGAAAAATCCAGGCCTTCCTCTGAAAACACTTCCCCGGTATTGGAAATGCCCTCTGTCTCCCCTTCCCGTATCAACGATATCTTAATCATTGTCTGGTTCTTTTCGTAAGAAAGAATATACGCCTCCGGATCTTCCAGACCGGCAATCTCCTTCGCCATCAGCTTTTGGAACTCTGCCTCTGTATTTAGAATTGCCTCTATGGTACATTTTAGCATGTCAAGACTTTCGCTTAGATTCTGAACTGCCGATGCTGACATTTCTTTAGAAATCTTCCGCGATACAGAAAATACTACAACTCCTAAAATACAAAATACCAAAATAATAGAAAGAAGCAAGGATATTCCTTTATCAGTCTTTTTTCCAATTTGCTCCTTTTTCATTTTTATCCCCCCAATACTGCGCACTTACCTGCAATACCGTCCCAGATAGTATGAATGATGCCCCATCAGGCATCTTTTCAAACTTACAACTCTTAAATTGTATTTTCTTCTCTTTAACATATCCTATGCCGGCTGGCAGAATCCGCTTCGGTTTCTATGCATGCTTTTATTATACTTTTCATATTACCATAAATTCATGCTATATTTCAACCGTAACAAAGTAAAACGGACCAGTTCCAGCATATGAAAAACGGCTGTCCAATGTTACAGATCCTTGCCACCACTCCTAAAGATTCCTTATGTTCTACAGCAACGAATGTCTCCTCCGCCTGACATCCTTATAGCAGCAAACGTAGTCATGCTTTGCAGGCTGCTTATTGCAAAAAACCTGTAAACATGATTGTTTACAGGTTTCATTCAATTACTATTTCACCTCCCCGAGTAGGGCTCGAACCTACAACAACTTGGTTAACAGCCGAGTGTTCTACCTGTGTTACGGTTACATACCGTAAAACCTCTTTGGCAAATAGCTATAAACAAAATCGGATTTCTCATTCCATATTTGCTTCCCACCATATTTTGTTTTTTAGATAACGTTCTATGATATCAAACCGCCTAAATGCTGCCGCCATCGTTCGTCCATCTATCCTCGACAGACTTTCATTGTTAAAATAGTCTTTTAAGATATTCACCATCGCCTGTTCTGCCTTACTGTACATCAATTCCTTGTTTTGATCAAAATAATTCTTTATTTCATAAAAATTAATATGGGTGATTTCTTGTAATGTAATACCCGCCCCTTTTAAAATTTGCTTACCTATCATATATGCCATAAAATATTGACTATACAATCGATGCTCCTTAATTCCGTCCAGTTCACTCTCTTTCTTTCTATTATTATCACAATAACGAAATATCAGTACCGCAACCACCATCTGAGCAGCATTCAAGTTGTCAAAAATCAATGAGTAGTATTTATCAAAAAATTAATTACGTCTGTATTTTGCCAAATGCGGACGTTCCCGTCATACCGCGAAAACAGCCTCTGCCGCGACTGTAGGTAAAATACTAACCCTCACTTATTGAAGTATAACATATAGCTCAAAATCCGTAAATAAATTTCCCTCAGGCTTTCAAATTGACTTACAATTTCCCTTCATCAGGCACAAATCATTGTCAAACAGTCACATCAGGAAGGAATTGCAACGTGCTCCCATTTCATTTATCAGTTATTTTCACTATCCATAAGTAACCATAATGAAACATAGCCCGTCCTTTTCAATGATAGGGAACATCTGTCTGCCACCCTTTATTAGATGGCCTCCGTGGCCAAAATGCTGCCGCCGCCCCATTCGGAGCAGAGCTGCTGGTATGACATGTTAAGCTCAACAGAGATTTTGTAATCCCTCCCAACCTCGATACGCTTGAACAAATGGCAGGCAATCATTTTCTTCTGTGCTTCTTTCCTGAGCTCCATGAGCTTCGTCTCTGCCTCGCTGATCCGTGACTGCTCCAGTATGTATAGGATCTGGTCGTATGTATCATCACTGCGGAGCCGCAGCGACTCCAACTGTGGGGAAATCGAACCGTCCTCCAGCCTCCCAAAATAGAAGGAATCCCGAAGAATACGGATCACTTTAATGCTTGTGAACTTTCCCCCACCGCTGGGCTTGTTAATGCCTTTTGCGATTCCTTTTTCCAAAGAGTCATACCCATAGGAATCACGAACACCTCTGCCAGAACAAATGCACACCAGATGAATGACAGCTCCCCAAAATGTGAGACAGCCGCAATCAGAAGCGCTGGTAAAATAACCTGCCTGCTTAGTGTAAGCAGCATACTCTGGACTCCCATTCCCAATCCCTGAAAAGCGGATGAAAATGTAAGGCATACATTGGAGAGAAGATAGCTTACCGCCATGATCCGCAGAGCCGCCACGCCTATCGCAAGCATTTCTTCCGAAGCATCAAACAACAAAAGTACCTGTTCCGGCACGATTTCCATAATGAGAAAAAATACACTGTAAAAAATAATGGAATACAGCATCGCCCACTGGCAGGTCTGATATATCCTTT
>OFHA01002531.1_pt1 | contig 10598 bp, 13 predicted proteins | sample 1521891 | NCBI WGS metagenome assembly OFHA01 (sample SAMEA3504089, study PRJEB24116) | mouse gut metagenome | biome: mouse gut; feature: mouse-associated habitat; material: faeces | place: Denmark | collected 2011 | reverse complement strand
CACGGGTACTGAAAAAACGCGGCCACACTCCTGTCATTTATGAGAAAAGCGACGTACTGGGCGGCACATTTATTCCTGCCAGCGCAGAATCCTACAAGGGCAAGCTCCGAGAGCTGCTCGCCTGGTACCGCCGCCAGATGGAACGGCTCAAGATCGAAGTACGCCTGAACGAAGAAATAAAAGATCTATCCCGCTTTAACGGCGAGCCAATCATCATCGCCACCGGGTCCGTTCCCCGCATCCTAAAAGCCATTCCAGGTTACGAGCGGATGATCGAAGCCTGCGAATATCTGAACGGAAAAGAGGTAGGCCAGAAAGTCGCCGTAATCGGCGGCGGCCTGACAGGAAGCGAGATTGCTTATGAACTGGCCCTGCTGGGCAAAGAGCCAATCATCATCGAAATGAAAGACGACCTGATATCTCAGAAAGGCGTGTGCTTAGCAAACAGCTCCTACTTACGGGAGTGGTTCGCACTGCATAAGGTTCCGGTATATCTGGAAACCAGCCTGAAAGAAGTAAAAGAAGGCGCCGTGGTATGCCTGGATAAATGGAAGAAGACGATTACCATCCCTTGCGACAGCGTCATTTCCTCCGCAGGATATATCGCCAATCCGTTAACGTCGGATCAAAAGAAGAAACAGGTATATCTGGTGGGGGACTGCCAGAAGGTAGGTAATCTGCGCAGCGTTATCTGGGGGGCTTATGAGACGGCAATGAATATCTGAGAAAAAAGGATGGGGCTGTCGCACTAAGTAATTAGTGCGTAGCCTCTTTTCTTTGCAAAAAATTACGGGGCTGTCGCTTTAACGATTAATAAATCGTGAAGCGGCAGCCCCACAATAATTCCCAGGCTCAAACTTCCTTTCTTGGTTCTCGATACCTCAAGATAAAATTCATCCATCGAAATCCGGCCCTTCCCGCCGCATCCATCGAATACCAAAATTCCTCTGCTTTCAGGTCAGGCGCTTTCTGAAGGATTTCCTGAAAGAGCATTTCGTCAAATTCCAGAAAGTATCTTCCATCCTCACCTATTCCCGTCTGAATCCCATTCTTCCCCGATGCATATACGATTCCGCCCGGCCTTAAATACTGATCAATGCCGGCAAAAAAACTCAGCAAATTCTTTTTGGCCAAATGCAGTAAAGACCCACATGCCCAAATTGCGTCAAACTTTCTTACCGGATAATACTTTTCTATCGGCAAGCATACAATTTCTCCGTCAAACTGTCTCTGTATTTCTTCGCAGAGTCTTCTCGACGGCTCCAGAGCCGTTACCTCAAATCCCTGTTTTTTCAAATAAACGGCGTCTCTCCCACTTCCGCTCCCCAAATCTAAAACCCGGCTGCCTGTAGGGAGCCATGGCAGGAAGCGGCTGTATGTATCTGTCATATCTGCCTGAAATGTCTGTGTAAAATACTCTTTCGCATGGGTTTCATAATAATTCAATACGCATTTCACCTCATAATCCAATTGTTAAATCCGGCATTCTTTGCCGACTGATAGACTGGCAGGGTTACTTCTGCCAGCCTTTCCGAGAATTCTTCTTCGCTAAGTCCCCGACGGTACAGCCTGCCCCGGATTTCCATATTATTCAGATGCTCCTTTGCGCACCTCTCAAATTCCTCATGCACCCGCGGAAATCTCCACATCATCTCGTAAGATGCATATTCCGTCTTACACAACAGCGGAAAATACAGCCCCCAATCCGGAAGATGATTACTCTTACTGCTGTTAATGCTTCTCGTCGTAGGATGCAGGTTCCAAAATTCGTCATGCGCCACATAGGACCATGGCACAAAGTGATCTATGGAAACATCCTTTTCGTTCAGTTCTGTATCCGCGTAAATCTCATGAATCGGATGCATATGGATAATCAGCTTCCAGTACCTCTTTACCTTATCTAACTTTCGCTCTTTCGGTGGATAGAGCTTGTCCACAATCCCCGGAACACTTGGATTTCTACGCTGCAAATAAATAATCATGTTCAACTCGATCCATCCCTGAATAATCTCACGATTCTGCTGAATATAAAAAATCCAGTCCGGCTGAAGTTCTATTTTGGTTTGAAGTCCCTCAAATGCCTGAAAATAATACATCAGCCGTTTTTCCTGATTAATTCGCTTAGCCAGATTTTCTTCCGTTCGCTTCCACTCATCTCCGCGCATGGAAGCCATGAAAGGCGCCTGCAGACGATAAGGAACATTCCGCGCCAGAGTTCGCTTCATTCCCATGACAGTTCTATCCGTGCAATTTTCCAGATACTCCAGAAGCGCTTCTTTCTTCTCACTGGACTTTATCGCGCTAATTTCAGCCAAACGATTCACTACTTTTTCCAGCGTATCGTTCGGACCAAGATTCAGGTGATACTCCGTCACCATATACCATGCATCCGCAATCATTTCATGAATCAGCTCTTCATAAGTAAAGACGTCCCTGCCCTGCATAATCCTGGAAACAATCGCTTGAAACCAGAACAGCTTGTAGCATTCACTTTTATTGTCAAATAGACGCGAAAAATGCGCAATATCTAATTTTTCCGAATATGGCAACTGCAAGTTTTACACCTCTTTTCCCTTTATTCTTATTATATCCCGCTTTCAACCAAAAGAAAATCAATTCCTAACCTTAGACACTATAATTTTGCTAATGACGAACTTCGGAACACCTCCCTGTTCTTCTCGAAAAACTCATGAAAGAACCTTATATTCTCCAATTCATACCACTTCGCTTCTTCCATACAGTCCGAATCCAGATTATAAATCTTCGCCTTTAGCGTCCCCAGCATGAAAGGCGAATGCGTTGCAATAATAAACTGACAGCCTAAAAAACGCGCCAATTTATTAATCTCTTCCGCCAGCATCACCTGATTCCGAGGCGACAGCGACACCTCCGGCTCGTCCAATAGATACAAAGCATCCGGCTCAAAAATGTCCATAAGAAGCTGCATCGCCGTCTCTCCATTGGAATACTTTTCCTGGGCAAACTGCAGTATTTCTTTTCTCTTTCCAAAAGCATCCTCCGCAGCCGCCCGACCTATGCCCTTCTTTTTCATCGCTTCATAGATATAACCTCTTTCTAACGCTTCCTCCTGCTGTACCTTCTTAATCTCAAAAAGAATATCCTCGCTCTTTACATACAGGCTATTCTTCGGAACAACTAACCTCCGGCCGAAATCGTCTTCACCCACATCAAACTTGCTTTCTCTGACAAATTTATCAATGTAATCCTTGCCATACGCATAGGTCTCGCATCCTCTGACGCCCGCCTTCTGCGCGATGATATTCAAAAGCGTAGATTTACCAGAGCCATTATCTCCGTAAATGATTGTAATGGGAGCAAACACCATCGGGTAAATCTCTTTATCGCGGAACACACAATATGGATATACATTCGGGTTTCTCATCCTATGTTCCGATACCATAAAACTGCTCAAATATACCATCTCTGCCTCCTTTCTTTTTCCCGTAAATCTATGTCTGTCTACTGTGTCAGCCCAAAATCCCAAAGACTTAACTGACTGCCCCGTTCCTTTTCCTCAAAAGTATTCAGATATTGAAAGATCTGCTCATTGTTATGAACAATTCCCCCTTTTTGACACTTCTCGTAAAACAGTTTCATCAGACGGCTGCTGTCTGGACTCTCCGCCACATACTGATTCCCGTATGTACGAATATATTTATCTTTCAACCGCGGAAATAGCCGGTCTAACTGGGTGTAGAAATACTCTCTGTTTCCTTCCCGAAGGGTCAGACCCATGCCGAAATAAATTACGCCGTAGACCTTTGCTTCTATACACATATCTAGGATTCCGGAAATGTTATCTTCTGTATCATTGATAAACGGCAAAATGGGAGTCAGCCAAACGACCGTCGGTATCCCTGTATCGCGGAGTTTCTTCAAGACCTCGAAGCGTTCTTTTGTCGTACTCACATTCGGCTCTATTTTCCTGCACAAAGCTTCGTCATAAGTGGTCAGCGTCATCTGCACGACGCACTTTGTCTTATCATTTATTTTCTGCAAAAGTCCCAAATCCCGTAATATACGGTTCGATTTTGTAATGACGGTAAATCCAAACCCATACTTCTCTATCAGCTTCAGCGCTTTTCTGACATTCCCTATTTCCATCTCCAAGGGTATATAAGGATCTGTCATGGCTCCCGTGCCTATCATACATTTTTTTCGTTTATGCGCGAGAGCATACTCCAAAAGTTCCATTGCATTTTCCTTTACTTCAATATCTTCAAAGGCGTGTTCCATATGGTAACACCTGCTTCTGGAATCGCAGTAAATGCATCCATGAGAACAGCCGCGATACAGATTCATTCCGTTTTTTGAAGATAGTATTCCTTTTGCAGTTACGAAATGCATGTTATCCCTCCCCAATCAATCCGCGTACTTTTTTCTTTATCTTCTGGCCTCCGTCAAATTTCACTCTAGACACGATATGCCGCCCTTTCTTCCTATCTCTGCATAAGTGGGAATGCCTCATCCGTTTAGAGCGTCAATCTCCATAAATTATCTAAACCGATTCCTCAAACGTTTCCGCTGGTTCCGGCGCCGCAGCCTGTCCCGTATCGAGCAAATGAGCCACACTCTTAATTAGGCCGCTTTCCTGCACCGGCACCCCTTCTCGTACAGCAATAGTATAGCACATAAATCCTGACTCGATATGTCAATATTTATTATGCTTTACTTTGTTATATTTTACTTTGTTACGCTTCACCTTATCCTGCAGCGCATTTGTTACTGAATGCACAGTACTTTGCATTCGCCGCAGTTCCCATAAAAATACGTAACTTTTTGCAAGAAGACCTCCTGCCTTTTCCTTGACAAACACTAAAATGACTGGATTCCGTTGCTGTTTACAGATTAACGGCGAACAATAGCCTCGATTTGCATGAAAAATGAAATAATAAGCGATTAAATTAGAATTGCAGATAGAATTATGGTAAAATTAGCTGTAAGAACACCCCCGCTTCGTTATACGTGACAGGGTATAAAATATAATATTTAAATAAGAATATCTAAAACAGAACAGGAGATGATTGCATGTGGTTTATACTTGCCCTACTGTCGGCAATATTTGCCGCCCTCACTTCTATACTTGCAAAAATCGGCATTGACGGTGTGAATTCTAATCTCGCAACAGCAATTAGAACAGTCGTTGTTGTCTTTATGGCATGGGGAATGGTATATCTGACAGACGCTCAAGAAGGAATTTTCCATATCGACAGAAAAAGCTGGCTGTTCCTGATCTTATCCGGACTGGCCACCGGAGCTTCCTGGCTATGTTATTATAAAGCGCTGCAAATCGGAGAAACTTCAAAGGTTGTCCCTGTAGACAAGCTGAGCGTAGTCATTACGCTGATATTGGCGTTTACTTTTCTGCATGAAAAATTCACAATGAAATCCATTGCAGGATGCATTTTGATCGGCGCAGGTACGTTGCTTATGGCTTTGTAGGACTAGTGTAGTTGGATTGAGCTGCTCATTAGCGCTTTAATTTGTATCTGCTCCGGTCATAAAATAATTGAGAAGGCAGGAGAACAAAACGTAACTAAATTACTAATCCCATCTTCCAACCTCTTCTTTTGACAAAACACCTTCTTCACAATGGGGGCAGATAATCTCTTCCTCTGTCTGGATTGCAGCAGCGTTTCCGCACTCCAGACAGGTAGACGAATAAGTGCGACCGCTTTGATGCAAATAAATCGACGGAATTGAAAATAGTTTCCGGCAGCGCCGACACACCGCCGGATGATAGTTAAATTCAAAAGAAGGAAATTCTTCCCCACATGTATCTGTAAGGATTTTCTGCCGGGTCTCTTCTGAGAATTCATTCAGAACATTTTCCAGAACCCCGTGCGCCATACCATGGCCGATGTGAATCTGCCATGAATTTTCACAAGACGGGCATATATATTCAATAATTTTACCCATAAATTCTCTCCTCTTTTAAAAATATGCACTTTTATGCATTCAACACTTGAAGAACCGATGTTGGCTGCTGATTCGCCTGAGCAAGCATTGCCTGACTGCTCTGCACCAGAATTGAATTACGTATATGCTCTATCATCGCTTTCGCCATATCTGTATCGCGAATACGGGATTCCGATGCCGTTAAATTTTCTACCGTATTGCCAATGTTGTTAATCGTATGTTCCAATCGGTTCTGAAGCGCTCCATAATAGCTTCGTATGGAGCTGAGCGAATCAATTGCCGTATTCACACTGTTAATTGCAGTGAGAGCCGCCTCACTTGTCAGCACGTTCGTTTCTGTAAGGCCAAGAGATGCCGGATTCATCTGGTATAAATCTACTTTAATTAAATTGTCATCGATCCCTTCGTCTCCAACCATTAATTGAAGGCTTGAAGCCCCGCTTCCACCAGTTCCAATTGCTCCTGTACCATTGGGCTTTGTTGCGATGTCTTTCACGGTAAACGGCTGTTCCGGCAGATTCGGATTATTACCGATAAGCGAATTCCCGCCGTCGCTTAAGTTCGCAGCAATCACAGAGCCTGCTCCATCTTTGGATGCAACGGCAAGTTTACGGACAAACTCTACAAAATTTGCCGTTGGATTTTTAAACAAACCGTCCAGCTGAGCCTGACTCTTAATTGAGGTATGTTTTCCGATTGCCGTAAACACGCCATTCTTGCTATTATTCGTCAGCTCGGCGAATATCTTATCCATTCCGGCCGCAATCCCCGTGCCGGTAACTGCACCTGCGCCGTTGGCTAGATAACCGATATACGCGCTGGCCAGATAACCGTGTCCATATGGCCGTCCTGTCACCGTATATTTTTTTAAATAATTGGCAATTGCGGCATCCTGAGAAGTATCATTTTCATCAGTCAGTTTCTTTGCAATTGCTTCCAATTCAGAATTCCAATTTGTCGGAAATCCCCCGCCTGCAAGCTGTGCGGTTCCTTCTGAAAACCACTCAGGGAATTTTGTCGCGCCGTTCCGGCCGCTCATACCATCCGTCATCGTATATTGCATCACGGAGTGCATTAACTCATGGGCAATGGTTGATTCTAATTTTTCACTGTCAACAGACGCATCCGAAAAATCAGAGGAATCGACTTTAATCAACATATTTCCCGCCTTACCTGTTTGATAAAATGAAAACTGCGCATAGGCAAGGATATTTCCGGTCCCGTCAATATTTTCAATTTTGAGTTCCATCCCAATCTTATCCGTCCCAACCGCTGCGTTAAGCGAAGGGAATGCGGACAGAATCTGACTTATAGCATTTGGGAAATACTCTTCGGCAATTTTCTTTGCAAGCTGATCATAGCCTTGGGCCGCGCGGGTTTGACCACTTGCGGACGCTGCTCCTGCACGTTCCACAGAGTTCACTTCGCATGTCCTGTTTTTCAAATCCACCGTGAGATTGTATGTAGTAACGTTCTCCTTTACACTGCCTGAACTTCCATTTGGAAAAAGCTGAATGCCATTAAACTTTGAGGTAGTTCCAATCCTTGTAATCTCTGTTTTTAACTGCTGCATCTCCTGATCCATCATGATGCGCTCTTCATCGGTATATGTTCCATTTGCAGATTGTACTGAAAGTTCCATCATCCGGTTCAACATGGAATGAACTTCCGTTGTCGCGCCTTCCACTGTCTGTACCAAAGAAATACCATCCTCTGCATTTTGTTTAGCCTGCTTTAATCCAGTAATTTGCGCCCTCATTTTTTCAGACACAGCAAGACCCGCCGCGTCGTCTCCAGCACGGTTGATCTTGTAACCCGAACTAAGCTTTTCCAGATTCTTGGCTACCGCTCCGTTATTTACATTCAAGTTTCTGTATACGTTCAAGGATGTTATATTATGCTGGATCCTCATCATTTCACCTCTTTTTCCCATTGTCTGCCCGACAATTCAATAATAGCCTCTTTATTAGCCAACTCCTCCATTTACGGAGGATATTCGGCTGTAAGCCTTACCATACTTTTTGTAACTAAGTCTCTATATAACTATATAACAAAACCATTAGAAAATCTAATAACCCCTCTTTTTTGGGTGATAATCGCAGTCTTTTTCTTAATATTCAATATTCATCGAAATATATAATTATATATCGACACTTTTATACTAGTTATTAAGCTTATTCATCACCAATTTCAAATGTCAGTAATAATAGTAATCGTGCAAACGCCTCCTACAGTCCTCTGCTCACCATATCTTCTCTTGTTATTTATATCGCTCAATATAATATACTCCGCACTATCATATCGCTTTGCCAGCATTAACCCCATTTCTCTCGAACCATTCTTGTATCTCCATACGCCTTCTTGACATCTCAAGAGTTCATTCACATCTGCCTGCCACAAATCATGGTCTGCTCTTAACCCCACTGAGTTGCATAAGATCTATCGCAAAGAATCTTGAAAATAATTTGGAAATCCCTTTCTTTTTCTCATTTCTTCCAATTCCTTCTCTTCTTCATCAAGTTCTTGAACCTGCGCGTCACTTGTTCCCGAAAGAGCTTCAAGCATCTTGCGTATCTCATTTTGGGCAATGGGACCTAAACCTAAAGACATGCTCACCATTAGGACGAGTAAGAATTTATATAACTTTGCTTTCATTCATGTTCCTCCAATTCAATCTCCGCTTTGCTTCATTTTCATAATAAATATGTCGTCTATCTCTCCACATTTGTACATACAAAAAAGAAGCCATTATTTGATTCTAAAAACAGCTTATATCTACCATCACATTTACACTGATTTGAAAAGGAGTTGATTCAATTGTCCATACGTATCTTCTGATTAATTAATGTCCATCCATTAGGCAAGAATATAAATAAAATCAAATAGAAAACGATAATACGAATAAGAAGCCAGCTAAATTTTTTAGGGATAGCTGAGAATATAGATGCCAAATATATGTTCTCAATTGTTGGCTTAACATGATAATTATTTTTGTCCAAAAACGAAGACGTATAATAATTTGTATTATTACTGTCTTCCTTCGCAATACTTTCCGAAATCCTCCCCGTCTCAATTACTGTTATATTATTTAGTGATTCATAAGAGCTATAAGTAACACAAGAGAATGCATTCATAGTTAAGCACATGGCAAAAAGAAACATAACATAATAAATTTTAATATGAAACAAACGAATTTCTTTTTTGCTTATTCCCATTATAATTCCTCTCTTACCATTACTACAACGAATACCTTCTACTTAAACTACATTGTTTTTCATTCCACAACTTGAAATGACAGAAAATTAGATTATTTACTTTATTCAAATATTTCCATTCTTAATTATATCAATCATTAAGATACGTTACAACTTTTTATATGGATACTTCTAATACGCACGATAGTATAAGACCTGCGCAATTTCCCCTGCCGTTTACGCCTCTGACAAATATATTTGCTTTTTGCCTTATTCCCCTCTTTTTTGCCTAATCAAAATTCCTTATCAATCGCTCGTAGATTCAGCATGGAAATAATTTGGTTCTGCATCTTTTCAACACTTTCAACCCTGACCCCGCCAATCTGGTTTCTTGTCATTTTAAAATCTATATCGGGCAACATTCTTTCAAAAAGGCTATTAATTTCAGGAGATGCTCCCATTAAAGCTATTGTAAGAGACTTCGCATCAAACTGTTTGAACGCTTCCTCTAATTCCTCCTCGGGTATGGCAGATATTTGTTCAAAATCGGCTATCCTCTGCGGCGTTATCTTAGGCTCTAATATATCGTTTATTGTCATATCATACAGCTTAGAAATTTTCAGAAGAATCTCTAAATCAGGAATTGTTGCTCCGGTTTCCCATTTTGAAACTGCCTGTCTTGAAATATCCAATTTTTTTGCTAAACCCTCCTGCGTAAAATGATGGCTTTTCCGCAGGAAATGTAAATATCTTGATATCATAGTTATGTTCATAAATCTCACCCTCCTTTTTGCTATTATAAATCATACAGAAGAAAGATAAAAGAATCAGGTAAGTGCGAAAAAGCAAATGCCAGTTGCCCTGGTGCAGCGTCTGTATTTTCCTCTATATGTTATCCACATTCTGTCTTAATAGTTTTCTTTTCATACTCACAAAAAAGGCTTCAAGAGTTTCATTTCTCTCAAAGCCTTTTCTATAATTTGCATATTTCATTATTCAAATCCGTATATTTTTATACGAAATCTGCCATTTTTAACCCTCTGCACAACTTTCTGCATCAAATGATGTAAGTTTGATGTAAGGATGTAAATCAGGGGTCTAAAACACTTGATGTTTTTTATCCTGCTTTTCGCCTTAATACAGCTTCGCACCCGCCGGGATATGGTCGTCCACCATCAGAAGATGAAGCCTTTCCTCCCCTTCTTCCTCATGGACTGCGCTTATTATCATTCCGCAGGAATCAATCCCCATCATAGCCCTCGGCGGAAGATTTGTAATGGCAATCAACGTCTTACCAATCAACTCCTCCGGCTCATAATAAGGGTGAATCCCGCTTAAAATCGTGCGTTCCCTATCCGTCCCGTCATCCAGAGTAAACTGTAACAGCTTCTTACTCTTAGGCACGGCAACACATTCTTTTACCTTTACCGCCCTGAAATCCGACTTACTAAACGTCTCACAATC
>OFHA01002526.1_pt1 | contig 10615 bp, 8 predicted proteins | sample 1521891 | NCBI WGS metagenome assembly OFHA01 (sample SAMEA3504089, study PRJEB24116) | mouse gut metagenome | biome: mouse gut; feature: mouse-associated habitat; material: faeces | place: Denmark | collected 2011 | reverse complement strand
CGCCACTCGGTCGTGTCGGGTATTGAACATCAGGTTCTTGAACTGGTGGCTCAAATCCGGAATTTTGGATTTATGTCATTATCAGAACTTTTATGAATTTCCTAAATTTCGCATCAAGTTGCTGATTCTTATTTTGTTGCATTTTAATATAGTTCGGATTATTTATTGAGTGAGTTGTTATGAAATGAGGCATTGTACTTATTACAAGCACAATACCCCACATTCGTCATTTATGCAAACCCAAGAAAACCTCAAGTTCCATTTTACCTTTTGCCGATTTCCATTTCTTACCAACGCACCTCTGGTTTTCATCCTCAAGCGTTTCCAATGCTTTTTCCTCTTGTTCGGTAGTTATGTCAAGATATACCATTGTCGTTTGGATATTCTCATGCCCAAGCAAATAAGAGATTTGGGCAATGTTCATGCCGTTTTCAAGCCAATGGGATGCTTTGGCGTGCCTGAACTGATGCGCATGTATGTCCAAAGGAACGTCACTACATTTGCCATGCGCCATCTTTGCGTACCTTTTCAGCATTTTATTAACATTTTCCGCAGACATGGGTGTGTATATACCTCTGCTTTTTGAACTGAAGAGTAATGCTTCAGCATCGCCAGGATTAGGATGATACTCGGTAAGGTATTTCTTCAAATATTGAACAGGCTTTGCCAGAAGAGGTATTGGGCGTCTCTTTCGTCCTTTTCCTATGACAATTATGTGAGGCTTTGCGCAGTCCATGGTAATATTGCAAATCTTCAGCGTCAAAAGCTCATTGATGCGCACGGCAGTCGAATACAGAAGAAGCAGAAGCGTGTAATCACGAAAACCAATGGCGGTTCTTTGGTTTGGCATGGATAAAAGCGTGTCAACAGCCAACTTGCTGAGCCCGATCACTTTCCTTTTTGGAGTTTTTTCATTCGGCACATTCTCCGCCTGCAGGAACACTGAAACGAATGATATGTCATTATCTGATAGGTATTTCAGAAAAGCGCGCAAGGCGGACAATCTCACATTGCAGGTTGCCGGGCTACAGTTACGGACTTTTTTCATCCAAACAATCCACTCCTCAATGTTTTTCTTGCAAAAGCAATCAGCATTCAACGTTTCGGGCGTTATGCCTTTTACCGTTCTGAGGAACTCTGCATAAAGCGTCATGGAAACATGGTAGTTTCTTAGGGTATGTCGGCTGCACGCCTTGATGGAAGGCACATGGTGTTCAAGCCAGTCATGCAGGCACGCGGCAATCTGCATGGCCTGTGGGTTAATCTTCTTTTTCATAATCGTCTTGCGTTAATTGTTGGCTGATTTCATTGTCGGTACACGCCATTATGTCCGAAATCGCCGGAGTCAAAGAGTAGTAAGCCAATGTACTTTCTATTTGCCTGTGCCCCATACTCTTGCTTAGAGCCAGTAATTTGTCATGTACGGCAAATCCTTGGTGTGTCCAGCTGTTTATGTTCTCTATGGCGTAGTTGTGCCTTAGTTCGTATGGGATTGCGCGGGATGAATTGCAGCTTTGCCACAGCACCCTGAAGTGGTACGTTACCCATACAGGAGGGTGCGGCTTGTCATCCGGTGTCGGGAAAAACACCCTACGGTTCGGAATCAGCCCATCTATTTTTCCGTCATAAGTACGCATCAGGGGCAACATTGTGTCATGGAGGACTACATAATGCTGGTCATACCCTTTGCCACGTTTGATGGATACCACGCCATTTTCAAGGTTTACGTCATCGCGTTCCAGCAGGATGGCCTCGGTTGTCCTTATTCCTGAACTGTACAGTAAACGGAAGAACACCGGCAGTGTCATGCGCTGGATGGCCGCGAGTCTGCCACGCCTTGGCTTTATGTTGTCGCAAGCGTCAAAGAAGCGTTTCAATTCATAGTGTGTAAAAGGATGCGGCGTATAAGTCCTCGGCACAGACCTTGGCACTTGCGGCAAGTCAATTTTCGTCATTCCACGCTTGTTCATGTACTTGATGAAGTCTAAGACAGGATAGACACGTGACACGCAGGAGTTTGTGCATTCAGTCGGACGTTGCCTGCACCATCTGTCCACGATTTCTTGGGTAAGCTCAGTTTGTCCCGGATATTCCCTTGCGCAAAAATGATCGAACAGTATTACGTTCTTGACATAGCTATGGCTGTTACGCCCGGAAGCCTTGCGGTATTTTACATACCCTTCTATAGCGTTGGATAGGAATGAAATAGTTTTCATACGTCAAACACCCCCTTTCCTACGGGAAAGTATTCTATGCTCAATGAACATTCCTTCAGCCTCTTGAATTCCGCACTAAGGTAGCGGTCGAGAGAATCCGGGGACGCATGACCGAGGGTGGCACTTATGACAGGTTGCTGCACACCGCCCTGTAACAGGGCCGTTGCCACATTGTGGCGGAACAGATGCAGACTCTTTCTCTCATTTTCACCTTGTCTTATTCCTGCTTTGCACATGACTTTTGAGCATATAGCATCGAGATTGCTTGTATGAAGCCTTCTGTATGGCACCTGTACTGTGAGAAAAACATATGGTTCCGGGCTTCGGGGACGTTCTTTGAGCAGGTAATCAAATACAGCGTTTCCTACCACGGCACGGAGTGGCAATGTCAGGGGCTGTCCCGTCTTTGCCTGAGTGATTTTTATCAGGTCGTGTTCCCAATCGAAGCTGTCAAGCGTGAGTGCAGAGATGTCACATCCACGCAATCCCGTGTACATGGCCAAGGTTATGATGGCTTTGTCCTGTAGAGATATTGTGCTATCGTGTTCTAAAGTATGCCTGATAGCAGTCAGTTCTTGCTCCGTAAGGTATTGAATGTTTTTCCGCATATTGGGTATGGACGGCAGGTATGCGATTATACGTTCAACGGATTTGCCATAGTGAGGCAAACAGGCTTTCAGCCCATATTCCACCGAATATTTGAGCGAATGGCCCATTTTCGGTTTTATGTCTTTGGAAAACACTTCTAATACCGCATCTTCTGTTATTGATTCGAATGAGTACACTCCCATTTCCTGTAGCCGGAAGAAGAACGAAGATAGCGCATACTTCACATTTATTGAAAATTTGCAACGTCTGTCTACCATGTTGAAAGCCATGTCCGTTACATCCTTGTATTCTGCGCCGAGCAACTCATAGTGGTGAGGCTTGCTGTAGTGTTTGCAACCATCGGGTAATAATCCATTCTCAATGTATTGGCAGATTACACGCAACAGGCGTACCTTGTTCCTGTAGGTATACTTGTTGGACCACAATTCTTTTAATGTCGGTTCAACGTCGGAGAAACTCTGCCATTTATAATGGTTAGCATTTTCCGATAGCCACTCAGCCATTTTCTTCACATAGCCTATGTACATGGCTGAATAACCGGTTTCTTGTAAATAAGAAACAAGCCCCTCGACTTTTTCATTCAGATTAAATATGTCCATAATCGCATCTTGTTTAAAAGTTATTCTACAATTATGACGGAATATAATCAGAACTGTTTACGGATCAAAACAAATGATTACTAAATAATTGAGTAATTTAATAGGAAACTCATAAAAGTTCTGATAATGTGATAAATCCGGAATTTTGGATTTATGTCAGTGTTTCAAGAATCTGATGTTCAATACCAGACATGACCGTGTGGCTGGACTTGGCAACTCCGAAGGAAGCCAACGCTCACTGAATCTTCTCTATGCCATCCGTACCATCCAAGAGAGGACCGGGCGCGATTTGGGTGCGACTTTTCTCAGCGGCACCACAATCTCCAACTCATTGACGGAGTTGTATCTCCTGTTCAAGTATCTGCGGCCGAAAGAACTTGAAAGGCAGGAGATCCGGTGTTTCGACGCATGGGCGGCAATCTTCGCCAAGAAGACAACCGACTATGAGTTCAATGTCACCAACAGCATTGTAGCAAAGGAAAGATTCAGATACTTCATAAAGGTTCCGGAGTTGGCGGCTTTTTATAATGAGATAACGGATTATAGAACCGCACAGGATGTTGGTGTTGACCGACCGGAGAAGAACGAGATTCTTCACAATATCCCGCCCACGCCTCAACAGGAGGAGTTTATCCAGAAACTAATGGAGTTTGCCAAAAGCGGTGATGCCACAATATTGGGTCGTGCGCCATTGTCTGACACTGAGGAGAAGGCGAAGATGCTCATCGCCACAGATTATGCAAAGAAGATGGCTCTTGACATGAGAATGATTGACCCCAATTATTCTGATGACCCGAACAATAAGGCGAGCCACTGTGCCAAGATGATTGCCCAATACTACCATAAGTATGACGCTCAGAAAGGCACACAGTTTGTATTCAGCGATTTAGGAACTTACAAGCCGGGCGAATGGAACATATACTCTGAGATCAAGCGTAAATTGATTGAGGATTATGGTATTCCTCCGCATGAGATAAGGTTTATCCAAGAGTGCAAGACTGAGCGGTCACGAAAGGCTGTCATTCAGGCTATGAATGACGGCGATGTGCGGGTGCTTTTCGGCTCAACCTCCATGTTGGGAACTGGCGTAAACGCCCAAAGGAGAGCTGTCGCTGTCCATGAATTGGAATGCCCGTGGCGTCCGAGCGACCTCGAACAACGCGAGGGTCGCGCTATCCGTGCCGGCAACGAGATTGCCAAACTGTATGCTGATAATAAGGTGGATGTGATTATCTACGCGGTTGAGAAGTCTTTGGACTCCTACAAGTTCAATCTTCTTCATTGCAAGGCTACGTTCATAAACCAACTTAAAAGTGGTGCATTGGGAGCGCGAACAATCGACGAGGGTTCTATGGACGAGAAGAACGGCATGAACTTCTCAGAGTACATGGCGATACTCTCCGGCAACACCGATCTGCTTGACAAGGCAAAACTTGAAAAGCGGATAGCGGCGTTGGAGAGTGAACGAAAGTCGTTCAACAAGGGACGTGGCGATTCCGAGTTCCGGCTCCAGACCATAACCCATGACATTGCCAACAACGAGGCGGCAATAGAGCGGATGAAAGCCGACTGGGAACGTTACGACAAAGTGGTGCAGCATGACAAGGATGGCAACCCAATCAACAATCTCACGATTGACACCTGTAACCTCTCCGATGAGAAGAATATGGGTATCCACCTGCAAGGTCTGGCACAACGTACAGACACCCACGGACAATATCAGCGTGTGGGCGAGGTCTATGGCTTCCCAATCAGCATTATCTCTGAAAGAGTATTGACTGACGGCGTTGAGAAAGTGCAGAACCGCTTTGTTGTCGAGGGCAACTACAAATATAAGTACAACAACGGCCAGTTGGCGATGGCTGACACCCACGCCGCCTGCATGAACTTTGTCAATGCTCTGGAGAAAATCCCCGGCATAATCGCCCAGTACGAGGAACGTACCGCCAAACTCAAAGCGGATGTTCCCATACTTGAAGGCATTATGGCTAAGACATGGGGCAAGGAGGACGAGTTGAAGCAGTTGAAATCCGAACTTGCAGCTCTTGACCGCAAAATCGCCGCTGAATTAGCACCTAAGCATGAGAACAAGGAGGACGGCGAGGAGGTAAAGCGAGAGGATTCTCCTCACACTGTCCAGACAATTGATGCGCCGACACCGGACACAGACAATAAAAAGTCAATGGTCGCGGAGCCAACCACCACATACAAAGAACGGGAACCGTTAAGTTCCCGCATCATTATCGGTGGTTGTGGCGTAACTCCCCCCGGAGGTTTCCGAGCTGCCGGTCCCAAATTGTAGATAAATTGAATGGCGACACTCTTGATATGTAGAGCGTCGCCATTCAAATCCTTATCTATAATCCTTTGGAATACCCTCTGCCTTAATCCAAGCATAGAGAGTCGAGCGGTTTATGCCGAGCAACATTGCGGCCTGAGCCTTGTTGCCTTTAGTCTGCCTCAATGCCCGCTGCACACGATAATGACGGGTATGGGATTCTCTGTTCTTGGGAATCTCATTCAGGACTATATCATCTTTCCCTAATGTTTCACCACGAAACTCATAACAAGCGCGTGATATTGTGCTGAACAATTCCCGCACATTGCCGGTCCAGATATGGTTGGTCAATTTGTTGATAGCACCTTTTGTAAGGCGAGGGGATTTGATTCCCGACTCTGCGCAGATCTGCTTAATAAAGCACTCCGCCAAAGGAATAATATCGTCCTGACAATCTGAAAGAGGTGGAACAATCACAACATTGCTGTGTATGCAATGAAACAAGGCTTCGGAAAAATCACCGTCCCGTACTTTTTCAGCGAGATTTACTTTTGTCGATAGGATTATGCGTCCGGTAAACTTGATTTCCTTTGTAAGATTCTGAGGAGTGAACACTCCGCGTTGAATTACAGTGGCAAGCACTTCCTGAACGTGCAACGGCAGCATACAAACTTCATGAATGTAAAGAGTGCCTCCATTGGCTTGAGCCAACAGTCCTTGCTGGTTGCGATACAAAGGATGTTTCACACCTGTTTCCTTGCCACGGAATATATCCATGCTTTCAGTCGCGCTCAGATAATGTGCGCACTCAGCCACAACGAATGGTCCGGAGCGGCGAGGGCTACTGTCATGAATCACTCGCGCTATCGCACTTTTTCCTACACCTTGGGGCCCTGAAAGGAGAAGCGTAGAATTTGAGTTGCTCTCAATATTTATCCTTCTCGAACATCCCTGAAAAGCATTGCTATTCCGTTGAAACCATCTTTGGTCTTCTCTATGGCACTTTTCTATTGCAATTGTAAGTCTGTCAACAACAAGTGAATCAAAATAGAAGCAATGGTCAGCACCTAACTTATACACCTTATTATATATATCCGGCGACTCTGTCATGGCCACACCAACTTTTTTAATTCCTAAAATGGTGTCATTCGTCCATTCAAGCAGTTTTATACCATCACAGTCTTTACCTGAGACTGCCACTATCAGCATAGTGCAATCACTTCGTTCAAGAATTTTCTTTGCAGTGCTGATGCTGTTGGTGGTCTGTATTTTTCGTCCCGGTTTGGAAAATACCTCTTCCATTTTTTTACCATCCTCTATCTGGGAACTGTAGATAAGGAGGCTCCGATTACTCGGTGGATCATTGTCTATATTCATAAGACTTTCGGGGAGTGTTAAAAATGATTTTGCCATTATAACAAATGTGTATAGGGTATTTGTTCGCCAAAACTGAGTACAAAGATACAATTTTTATTTTAGAATGACATACTGTTGCACAATTAAATATGGCTGATATTGCGTGAATTTATGTAGCATACACAACATAGTGTTGTGTTAATACAACACTTTTAACACACTCGACAATTCAAATGCACGGAGTTATATTAGATTTATATTACAGGTTGATAGAGTGTTACAAATATTTTACATCGGACATTGAACTTTGTTGAAATTAAATATATTGAGAAGGGCATAACTCAAAAACGATATTGAAATGGAAATATTAACCCTCCTGAACAGCCAGTTCTTTCACCAGTTGGAAGAAGGCGATGAAAGCAACATCAAGGCGCTCTACGCCGATATGAGAGCCACAATCGTGGAATATGCCCACGGCAACAGCCAATGGCGAGTGATACACACCGGCCTGTCGATATTTATTTCCGAGGTGACCGAAATCCTCGGTTATGCCGATGGCTTGTTGAGCCGATATGCAAAGCGTATCCTTGAAATAGCCAAATGTCTGCTCAATCAGATAGAAATGGCTGTTTCAGCGAAAATCGCACTGGATACAGTGGCTGAGAATAATAAAGTGACTGATACAACATCAGATGTGACTTTCACCGGTAATTATGCCGACTTCTGTGAACTCATCCACCTTATAATAGCCTGTAAATTCATAAATGGAGGGAGCAAAGCATACCATCTCCATATCAAGAAAGGACTTCATGCACTTTTCGGTCTTGACTTCGACCCGAAGAAATATCAGAACGCAAGAGACGGCATAAAACGCCGCTGTCCTGCTAAGGGGATCCGGGTGACATACTTCCTCGACAATATGGTGGATGTCGTAAATGCCGAACTTGCAGCATAATAGCATACTCAAATGCTGATACACACTTATGAATCCAAATGATAGCTAAAGAGTAACTGCCTGAAAATCATCAATCGAAGAATATTTGACACAATAAAACATCAGCACTTATCCGATGCTTACAATGCCCGGAAAAAGCCGCAGTAACTTTGCATCGTAAAACTTAAACGACACCCGATATGAATACAAAACCACCAGATCAACCGAGGGACACAACACCTTTATCCAAGTGGATGATGGACACCATGACCATTGTGGTCTATTTGTTGAACTCCATTGCCAACTCAATGATAAAGCTCGTAAAAAAATCTGACAAGCCTCAGCTTTCCTACAAAGGTAGTACTATAATAATGCTTGAGGATCTTGCAATAGGTCTTAACAAAACGACCCGAACAATCAGAAAAATGCGAGCTGAAGGGAAAATGGAATACTATATCAGCAATGATGGCCGAACCATATTCATGACCCAAGACCAGTTTGACGATTACGTTCTCCAAAACTTCGTCAACGTCACCAGAGATAATTATCGCGCCGCAAGTCCGGCGTAATGTTTAACCAAATAATTTTAATGGAACAAAACAAAGAACAGCAACAATCTGAAGTGCTGATTGCCCGCAACAACGAAACAGGGCAGGTCGGCGTAGTCGTGGGACAGAATCCCGACGGCACCCCGAAAATGGCGGATGTAAAATCCGCGAAGCTCAGTGACCTTGTGAAATTTTCCAAAGGTCAGAATCCCCTCGAAGCCTTCATGTCGAACTTCATCCGGCAGGCAAAGAACCCATCGCTATTCGGTTTCTTCAAGATTCCTGAAACTGAGTTCGACAAGATCGGTCCGGCGATGTCCGATATGCTCCAAGACCCTGTGGCTAACGCCGACCTTCTTAAACCCTTTGAGGTTGACGCTAAATCAATGGCAAAGGAACAGACGGTTACTGAACAGCATGACCAGACTCCGGCAAAGGAGACTTCTACCGCAATCAAGATGGCACCGGTTGACCCCAACAAAGTTGACTGGGACACCATCGAAAAACAATGGGGCATCAAGAGAGATGACCTCGAAAAGTCCGGAGCAATGCAGCAGATGGTATATAACCACAAGTCTCCGCAGCTTTTCACCCTGAGACCGGAAATCGGCGGCGAGAAATTCGAGGCACAGGCCCGGCTCTCGTTCAAGTCCAATCCTGACGGCAGTTTTACCCTCACGCCTCATTTTGTGAAGCACGAGCCTCAACTCGACAAAACTTATAAAGGCTATACCTTCACGGACGAGGATAAGGCTCAGCTCCGCAAGACAGGAAATCTGGGCAGATCTGTTGACCTTACTGACCCGAAAACCGGGGAGGTCAAGAAGTCGCTCGTCAGCATCGACCGTCTCACCAATGAGATTGAAAGTATCCCCGTGGATAAAATCTACATCAAGAACAAGGTCGCCAACATCGAACTTGACATGAAGCAGATCGGCATCCTCAAAGACGGAGGCATAATCAGAGAGCAGCATATCGAGCTGCCCAACGGACGGAAGTTTACCGCCGACCTTCAGTACAATGCCGACAAGCGCGATGTGGTTTTCGTCAACTCGGAACAATACCGCCAGAAGCGGGAGCAATCTCAGGAACAGGGTGGACAGCAGTACAACTCATGGCTCGACAAGGAGGGCAACATCAAGAACCTCACCAAATGGAAAGGTGTGCCGCTCTCCGAAACCGCCCAAGCTGACTATCGTGCCGGCAAACAGATTATGGTAGGAGAAATCCCTGACCGAAACGGGAATCCCTGCACGGTCTATCTCCAGTTTGACCCTGAGAAGCAGCGTCCGAAGCAGACCTATGTCTATCCCGACAAAGAGAAGGTTGTCGGCATAGCCAGCGAGAGCAAGACGCAATATGCTGTCAACAATGAGGGTAAGACCAACGAACCCACAAAAGGGGTTAAGGAACCGCTCCAAAGGGGGCAGACCGAACCCAAAAACGAAGAGCAGAAGAAACAGCAAAAGCCAAAAGGCCCCAAACTCTGACCTTCAACCACTTTATCCGCAAGCTCTGAATTGAGCAGACCGCCATTCCCTCGCGTGCGCAAGCGATGATATGGCAATCCTTCCGCCGACATGGGGAGGTCGCGAACTCCCCGTGTCATTCTCTCCAAACCTCCCGGCTGAGAGTGTCAGCCTTCAACAAACCCAATTTACAAACTCTAAAAAATTTTCAGACATGAAAGTCATAATTACCGAGGCCGCTCCCGTGGCTTCAGCCATCGCCCGCGCCCTTAACGTAACCACCAATGTAGCCGTCCCCGGCGTAATCTACAACAATGACATCGCTGTCATCACCGTCACTCCTGACTTCATCCGTCCCTTCGGACTCGGAGTGCTTCCCGGCAAGGACGCTCTCCCCATCGTACCGGAACGCTACACCTACGGTATCCGACATACTCCTGATGAAAACGGCCGTTACGGAATCTCGACCGAGGACAAGACCTACGCAGACTATATCGGCAAACTTATCCGTGGCGGCGATGAGGTAATTTTCGCTTCCGACGGCGGAGCTGATGCTCAGGGACGTTTCGCCAACATCTGCCGTTTCTTCAAAGTCGGCGCACCCAC
>OFHA01002525.1_pt1 | contig 10623 bp, 10 predicted proteins | sample 1521891 | NCBI WGS metagenome assembly OFHA01 (sample SAMEA3504089, study PRJEB24116) | mouse gut metagenome | biome: mouse gut; feature: mouse-associated habitat; material: faeces | place: Denmark | collected 2011 | reverse complement strand
GTTGGAAAAGTAGATATCAAGTTAAGCACAGACCGGATAGATGAGAATATAAAGGAAGCACAGAAATCACTCAATATGCAGATTGTGGAAGATTGTGAACTATATACACCTATACAGCAGGGAGCACTAAGAGGGAGTGTTCATTATCCAGAAGGAATCTATGGGGGAGAGATCGCATGGGGAGATCACAATGCTCCTTATGCACATTACATATACAGTGGTTTTTTGCGCACAGATGAAACAGGGAGGGTGTTTGTAGGAAAAAATGAGAAGAAATCTGTATTAACAGACACACCTTTAAAATATCATCATCCCGGAACGGGCAGCATGTGGTTTGAGACAGCAAAGAAGTCACACGGTAAGGACTGGATAGATCTTGCAAAGAGAAAGGCAGGTAAAGGATAAAATGCTAGAACCAGAGTATTTTCAAGATAAGTGTGACAGAATGGTACAGTTGTATCATGAGCTGGAGGATTACATACTGAATGATATTGCACAGCGGCTCTTGAAATCAGGCATGTCAGGAACGGCAGACCGTCTGATATGGAAACTTGAGCAGATGGGAGAACACAGATCTACAATATTGGCAAAGTTGTCCCAAATTTCCAAAATGAGCAAACAGGAACTTAGGGAACTGCTTCAGGAAGCTGTACTGACTTCGTGGAAAGATGACCTGAGTATATTCAACAGACTTGGCATTGTCGTTTCAGAGCCGTTGAAGAATCGAGCTGTAAGGGAAGTAATGGATGCGGAATATTACAAATGCAGAGGTGAGCTTGAAAACCTTACAAGGACAACGCTGGATAAAAGCCAGCAGGATTTGATCAGGCTGCTTGATGAGGCAGAGATACGTGTTGCCAGCGGTGTTCAAAGCTATTCAGCCGCAGTATGTGATATTCTTGATAATTATGCATCTGGTGGCGTAAAAGTGAATTATCCGACAGGGACGGAGCGCACTTTGGAAAGCGCGGTCAGAATGGCGGTAGTTACATCTATGAATCAGACAAGTGCACAGATTACAAACCAGTACATTGTTGAGGGAAACATTGAGTATGTCCTTGTATCTGCGCATCTAGGAGCACGTCCGCAGAAGAAAGGACAACCCAGTCTGGCAGGACATGAAAACTGGCAGGGAAGAGTATACAGAATCAGAGGCAGTGAAGAGGGTTTTCCCAATCTGGTAGAGCAGACGGGATATGATATCACAGAGGATGGAATCGGTATAGTTGTTAATCCGCTTGGGCTGCATGGCTACAATTGCCGCCACTCGCATAAGCCTTGGGATAAGGATTTACGAAATCCCTATCTTGATGAAGATGGAAATCTTGTTATTGACACCAAAGAAAGCCGCAAACTGTATGACTTACAGCAAAAACAACGAGCTATGGAACGCAGTATAAGAAAAACAAAACGGGAGCTTCTGGCAAAGCAGCAGCAGATCAATCACATAGCTGAAACAGATATTAGGGAGATATTACAGCCAGAGTATGATAAGCTGGCATACAAACTTCGGCAGCAGAACAAAAAGTATAACGAGTTCTGCAACACAAATAACCTCCAGAAGCAGTACGACAGAATTAAGACAGCAGGTTTTAAACGGAAGCAGGCGGCAATGGCAAACGGGCGGGCAACAGCATATGAAAACCAGCAAATGAAAAATAAGCCTTAAACTTTCAAAAACTCTATCTTCCCAAGAACTAGAAAATATGATAAGATATTTATGAGGTGAACAATATGAATGAAATCGCCGAACAAATTGAAAAGTCTGCTCAACAGATCGCAAAATTAATTGTGAGCGGCAGCAGTGTTGAAATCCATCCGGCAAAGGATGGAAAAATCAAGATCTATGAAGTTAAAAAGAAAACCATAAATAAATAATTGGTATGCAGGAATGGCTGCATACAACGGCTAAGCGGAGCCAGTTTGTAGAGTAAGATCTATAAGCTGGCTCCTTTTTCAATTACGGGATATAGCTCAGTGGCAGAGCACGCGGCGTTTCTTTCCTTAGTTTGGCGCTGTGGTGTTGCAGGTTCGACTCCTGTTGTCCTGATTGCCAGCTATGGATAAAATAGCAGCTCATTCACACCGGACTGACCGGGAGAAAAACTTTTAAGAAAGAGGTAAGTAACTATGCTGATACTGGAAGAAATGAAGAAATTGGGAATTGAAATCACATCGGAGATGGAAAAGAAATTTTCAGGGGACTGGGTAACACAATTTGAGCTGGAGAGAAAAACAAAAAAATTAACAAAACTTGAGGAGGATAACAAAGAGCTGGAAAAGCAGTGCGGAGACTTGGAAAAGGAACTGAAAGATCTGAAAGATTCAACAGAGGATGTGGAGTCTTTGAGGACAAAAGTTACTGAACTCACAACGACACTTGAGACAGAACGCAGGGAGAGGGCAGACAGGGAGGAACAGGAACGCCTGACCACGCAAGTGACAGAATTTTTTGAAGGAAAACACTTCGTGAATGAAATCACAGCAGATGCGATCAGGAAAACACTTGTGGAAGAGCTGCAAAAGGATACAGCAAAAGGGCGCAGTATTTCAGATCTCTTTGATGCCATTGTAAAAGATGATAAGGGTGAGTATAAGCCCAATATCCTCATCACAGACAAAGAACTTGAGGCACAGAAGAACCGTTCTCAGATTGTGGGTAATAATATCCATCAGCAGACAGGAGCCAGACTTTCAACGGCAGAGCTTATGAAGATGAAAAATCAAAATCCAGATATGGATATTACACCATATTTGAAACAGTAGGAGGTAAGAGATGGCACTATTTGATATGATAAACTTTAATGGTGAGGTATTTGATGCCCTTTTAAGAGAAACACCGAATCTAAAACTAAACCAGCTATTAAAAAGCGGGGCAATCGTCGAAAAACCAGAGTATGCTTCACAACTGCCTGACCAGAAAGGTGGGCATTATATCGTTACACTGATAAAACAGCGACTCAAAGGCAGTACCTCAAACTATGATGGAAAGACGAATATTGGTACTGAAACAAGAGGCAACTATGCCATGGGACGTATTGTGATCGGGCGGGCGCAGGGCTGGACAGAAAAGGATTTTAATACGGATATTTCAGGAGATGATTACAGTGCGGCAGCAGGGGAAGTAGCAGAATTTTGGGACGATGTAGACCAAGGGCTGCTGATTAGTACACTAAAAGGTATTTTTTCCATGACAGGCGGAAAGAATGCAGAGTTTGTGTCAAAGCATACACATGATATCACAGATGATCCAAATCCTAATTTCAATGAGACAACACTGAATACAGCAGTACAGAAAGCACTTGGAGACAATAAGAGTAAGTTTGCAATGACAATCATGCATTCACAGGTAGCAACAAATATCGAGAACCTGAAACTAATTGCCTATATGAAATATACAGATGCGGAGGGTGTGGAAAAAGATCTTACGCTTGCAACATTAAATGGAAGAATGGTATTGATTGATGATGATATGCCGCTGGAGACTGTAAATGTACCAGAGTCAGCCAGTGGAAAAGGAGACGGCTACAGTTATAACGTGTACACAACCTATGTGCTTGGTGAAGGGGCAATTGAGTATACAAACTGCGGTGTAAAGACGCCTTCAGAAATGTCAAGGGACGCTGCCAAGAATGGCGGGGAAACCACATTATATACAAGACAGCGGAAAGTATTTGCACCATATGGGATTTCATTCAAAAACAGCACAATTATATCGCCGCTCAATACGCAGCTTGAAACTGGGTCTAATTGGGAACTTGCAAAGAATACAGATGATAATTCGGCCTATCCTGAAAAGGCGATTGCGATTGCACAGATTAAATCAAGAGGATAGAAATAGGAGGGAGAATTTGGACATGGGATACACTACATATGAATTTTACACTGATAAATATTATGGGGACACTGTGCCCGAATCCTCATTTGAGAAGTGGCAGCAGAGTGCATCTGACAAGCTAAATTATCTGTGTTTTGGGCATATCACATTGGATGATGTAGAGCAGTATGATACAGAAATTCAGAAAGCAGTATGTGCATTGGCAGATGTGTTGTTTAAGCTTGACGAAGCGAAACTTCATGCAAACAATCCAGAAAAAGGCAATATCAAATCAATGACTGTTGGAGATCAGAGTGTCAGCTTTGGCAGTAATGATACAGAATATACACTGGCAATGTCAGATACCAAAAAACAATATGATCTGATGGTAGATGCAGTCAGTGTTTATCTGAGTCATACAGGGCTGCTTTATGCGGGGTGTGACTGATGGGACTGGGATTTTTATATAATGATACGGTGACGCTGTACAACAAATCAATAGACAAACAGACTGGCGAAGAGCATTGGTTTCCGACGCTTATTGAAGGGGCCAGTCTTTTGTTCAAATCTACTACTGTGGATAAAAATGGCAAAAAATCAGCAGATGAAGCAAAACTTTTTGTGGATACCTGCACACTGCAAAAACCGTATGCGAAACCGAAAGAATGGAATGACATGCCAGATGACCAGAAGGCAGTTTCTTTTACATTTAACGTCTTGGAGGATTTCTTTGTGGAGGGAAATACAATGGATACAGCTATTTTGCAACAGGGATTTTACGAATGGATGCGGAATCATTATGATAATGTGTTTAAAATTGTAAAGGCAGAACAGTATAAAAATTTAATGCCACATTTTGAAGTAAGGGGTGTTTAGTGATGGACAATACAGAAGCCTTGTCAGTTACGGATGCGGAATCAATACAAAATGCCGTGTTGCAGCTTATATTAAAGTATCCCGGATATCCAGCTTTCTTCGAACCGTCTTTTGCAAATGTAAAATGGAATGATATTAATACAGATACGTCGATTGGATTGTATGCACTTCCGGGAGCGGTCTATCTGAAAAGATATATTTATGGCGGATATAAAGCACAATTTTTCTTCGCGGTCAGATACCGTTCAAGTCCGCAGAGCACACCAGCGTGTATCAGCAGCCAGATCATGCTTGAAAATCTGGCAAAGTGGCTGGAGAGCTGCCATATACAGTTTACTGATAAAAAGATAAAAATGGAATCAATCGTGAGAACATCACAGGTATACGGCCCTTCACAGGATGAGAATAGTATGGACTGTGCAGTTAATCTGCGTGTGATATTCGAGCAGGAAGAATAGGAGGAGGATATATGTCTAAATTACCAAGGGGTGTCTATGCCGTATGGCTGAGCTTTGATAAAAATAGATGGACGCTGATCGGAAAAGATATGGAAGAGTTTGCATATGAGCTTAATCCAGAGGTATCAACATTCAAGAATATACTTGGTGAATCAACTGCGACTCATAACGGCTATACGCCTTCAGGCGATATTCAGTATGCAGCAAGAAGTGAGGACGCAATCTATGAAAATATAAAAGGAATCGCAGATAATCTGTATTCAGATGATGAACACTGCCGGGCATATATGATCAGTGCGATATTGGACGAAGAGGTGAAGGATTCAGAGACGACAGTGCTTACAGGTACAGGATACGAAGTAGCCGGACTTGTGAGCGTGACCAGCGTGGGCGGGGATACATCAGGGCTTTCCATGCCGTTTACGTTTACAGAAGATGGCGCGCGGACACAGGGAACGGTATCAGTTAGTAAGAAGGTGCCGACATTTACAGCAAATAATGGCAGCAGTGCTGAACAGACGGCTGATTTTTAGTATGGTGTAAGTATTGAAATTTAGAAAGGATGTTTGTGGTGGAGGCAGTAAGGATAGAAAGTACATCAAAAATGGAAGAGATACGGATTGAGAACCGGGTACAACTCACCAAAGTTTACATAGGCAGCGGCGATGATTTCATCATTGTATCAGGTAATGACAATTCGATTGTCAAACGTTTTTTGAATGCAAGAAATAATTTTATTGCTCTGGCAGAAAGTTTAGAGAGTAAATCCAACGAGATCATAGAAAAATATGATGCAGCAGAGGGAGAAGAAATTGAGTTCTCTCCGTCTGATATAGACAGAATGTATGAACTTGAGGGAGAATTTGCAGTTCAGGCAGAACAGATTATGGACAGTGTTTTTGGGGAGGGAACAACAAAGAAATTTTTTGGAGATGTTTATGAAGTAATACCAAATTTTGTTCCATCTGAGGAAAGCTTCATGGATTTTTTCGATGCCCTCAATCCTGTCATTGAAAGGCTATCTGAACACAAGGTGAAATTAGAGAAGCTGGCAAGCCAGAAACGCATGAGTAAATACCAGCCACAAGATCATAAGAAGCCGCAGAAAAAGGGTACAGTTAAATGATAGGCGAACTGCCAGAACGTTTGATAATTGGTGAGACAGCTTATGAAATCCGTTCTGATTTCAGGAATGTGCTACAGGTATTTGAAGCATTCCGAGATTTGGAACTTTACCAGATGGAAAAGTGGATTGTTACGGTTTATCTGCTGCTCAAACCGTTTACCTGTGCAGAGGATGTAGAGGAGGCAGTGAAAGAAGGCTTTGACATAAATGAAGCACTCAGACAGATTCTGTGGTTTATCTCTGCCGGAAAAGAACAGAATGATAGAAATGAACTTCCTGTGTATGACTGGGTTCAGGATGAACAGATGATATTTTCCGCAGTCAACAAAATCGCAGGAAAGGAGACCAGAGAACTGGAATACCTTCATTGGTGGACTTTTCTGGGATACTTTAATGAAATTGGAGAGGGTAGTTTTTCTTTCATCGTAGGAATCCGAAATAAGCTAAACAGAAAGAAGAAATTAGACAGCCAAGAGAGAGAGTTTTTATCTCGAAATAAAGAGCTTGTGCGGATTAAAAAGCTAAAGACAAAGGCAGAACAGAAACAGGAAGCAGCGCTTAAAACATTGCTGGATGAGGTTCTGTAATAAAAATAACAGGTCTGCATAAAAGATTGTAGGTGACGGCTAAAGGGTGCCAGTAGATGCGTGAAAATCGTATCTGCTGACATCTTTTTTGTTTGATGAGGGAGAAGTGAAGCGGATGGCGGAATATGATGGCGAGATAAGGATAAATACAAAGATTGACACAAGCGGAATTGTACGCAGCATGTCAGAAGTAAGACTGGCTATCGAGCGCGGTATATCTGGTTCAAAACCTATGCGGAATACAGAGCAGGAAGTGAAACAGCTTGGAGATTCATATTCAAATACAGCGCAGAAGGTTTCTGAGCTGAAAACTACGATGGAGGCTCAGAAAAACACGCAGTTCCCCAAAGAAACAACTTCTCAGCTTATGACGCTTGAAAACCGCATTGTTAAGACAACAGATATAGTTGCTTCTCTTTATGCCAAAATGGATTCTTTGAGAGAAACAAAAATACCCACACAAGAATATAAGGAGATTGAATCAGATATCTCTAAGGCAGAGCGGGAACTTAATAAGCTGATTGAAAAACAGGCGCAATTGGAACACGAAGGAAAAAACAGCGGTTCAGCATGGGAAAATATTAATCAAAAAATTCTGGCAACAAAAGATTACATTGCACTAGCAAAAAATGAATTGCAAGATCTTGTTAATTCTGGGAAAGCATTTACTTTAGGTACAGAAACAGAAGAGTATAAAAAAATAGAAGCGGATGCAAAAAATTATAAAAATACCCTCGATGCATTAATTCAAAAGCAAAGGGAATTAAATGGAGAACTGCAAGAAGCTGCTGATATCGCAAGACTTAGAAAAGCAAGCGAAAACATAGATCGTTCATTTGAACGCGATCGCGAAGAAGAACGAAGAAGGTTAGAAACACCGCCAGAACTATTACAGCCACAATTTTCTATGATGGACCCCGGAACATTTCAGGAGGGGCAGAAAGAGATACAATCGCTTGTTGATGCTTTAAACAGACAAGAGTTGGGGAGCGAAAAAGAATCAAAAAAACGTGAGGTGGAAAAGGCAAAACTTAGAGAATTAATAAATGAGGAAATACGCCTTGCGGAGATAAAGAGAGACTCTACAGTCGTGGATGAGGAATTAATAGAACTTTTAGAACGTCGCAAAGAAGTCTTACAGCGAATAGCTGATTTGGAAAAAGCTGACAGAGGTGAAGGGTATCAAGAATATTATGATGCACAAGGCGAGCTTTCCAACATAAACCAGCGCATAGGTTCTATTAGACAGGAAAGAAGCGAAACAGATGAAATAAGATCTTCATATGTACATTTAAGTGATGCTGTTAAAAATGCCTTTAAGACTATGGCACAGACACTTACAGATATTCCTGTAGAGGGATTAAAAGTCGGATTAAGAGGGGTTATAGTACTTTTTAAAAGTTTAGAAAGTGTGTCAGTATCTGTTCTAAAGAGGACTGGAACTGCAATACAAGAATTTGCAATTTCACCATTGAAACTATTGGAAATAAGTGCTAAGAAAGCTTTTTCAAGCATTGGAAAAAATTCTAAAGCTTCCAATAATATGTTCAATAAAGGATTTAAAAGTATTCTGAAATATGGACTGGGAATTAGAAGCACATATATGCTTATTAATAAATTGCGAAAAGCAATAAAAGATGGGTTTTCCAATCTATATTATGACAAAAATATACCAGTTTTTAAGAGTCAGGTAGACAGTTTAAGGGCAAGTATATTAACTATAAAAAACGCGTTTGCCGCAGCATTTCGTCCAATTGTAGAAGTAGCAATACCATATATACAGCGGTTGATTGAATATATATCGAGTCTGCTTAATGTAGTTGGTCAGTTTATGGCAGCGATTACAGGACAAGAAAAATATACAAGTGCAATAAAACAGACGACCGCAGCTATTGAAAAACAGAATAAGGCGCAGAATAAGCAATTGAGCAACCTCGATAATCTGAACAATTTAACATCAGATAAAGGCAGTAATGGCAAAGACACCACTGGAATGTTTGAGGAACTACCAATTGAGGAAAAATGGAATGATATAACCGACAGACTTAAAAAAATGTGGGAAAATTCTGATTTCTTTGATTTGGGAAAGAATATCGGAGAACGGTTGAAAAATGCACTTGACAGTATTCCGTGGAATGAAATAAAGGAAAAAGCACGTAAAGTAGGGAAGAGCTTCGCAACACTTATAAATGGTTTTTCAGAAGTTGATGGACTTGGTTATTCTATTGGGCGTACATTAGCAGAAGCCATAAATACAGGATTTGCATTCTTAAATGAATTTGTTCACCAAATACATACTGATTCTATCGGAAAGTTTCTTGCGGAAATAATAAATGGAATAACACAGCCTATCGAGTGGAATGTAATATATGATACTTTTACTACTGCGGCACATAAAATTGCAGAACTTATAAATAATTTCTTCTCTCCTGATGATTTGGACTATGAATCTATATCCAACGCAATATCTAATTTTGTGAATACGATTGTAGACAGTCTTTATATTTTAATAACGGAAACCGAATGGGGTGAAATAGGAGAATCACTTGGAAAAACTTTATCCGATGCGTGGATAACTATAGACTGGTCAAAAGCAGGAGAAACGATTGGGGAATATTTTAAAGCGTTTTTTGATTTTGTTGGAAAAGCAATTGAGGCTGTTGACTGGTGGGCAGTTGGAGAAAGTGTCGAAGCTTTTCTTTGTGGTATAGATTGGGCTGGTGTTGCTGATTCGTTTTTTGAAGCAATAGGGGCAGTGTTTGGAGGATTTTCCGCCTTTTTTGGAGGTTTATTAACAGATGGAATACATTCTGCATTGAATTTTTTTGGAGACAAAATAGAAGAAGCTGGCGGAAATGTAGTTGAGGGAATACTTGTTGGAATTGCAGAAGCATTAGTTGGTATAGGAGAATGGATAAAAATACATGTATTTAATCCATTTTTTAACGGATTTAAAAAAGCTTTTCAAATTCACAGTCCATCAAAAGTGATGATCGAAATGGGCGGATATATTGTATCAGGTTTATTAGAGGGATTGAAAGAGAAGTGGAAAAACGTTGTGAACTGGATTACGGATAAAATAAACTGGCTGAAAGACAAACTAAGCGGAATCGCCGGAAAGGTAACATCTGCCTTCACAGGTGGAGGGAACAGCAATGCCAAGACCAATAAAAGAAGCGCACTTTTCTCCACGCCGGCGGTATCCACGCCCTACGCAGCAAATCCAGCTTTTGCCGCACTAAGCACCACACCTATACCGAAGCTTGCAACAGGTGCGGTCATTCCGGCGAATAAAGAGTTTCTCGCTGTACTTGGCGACCAGAAACATGGTACAAATATCGAAGCCCCGCTTGAAATGATAAAGCAAGCAAATAAAGAAGGACTTTTGGAGATATTAAATCAGCTTGGATTGCCGTCAGGCGGTGGTGGACAGGAAATAAACTTGAATTTAACAGTTGAATGTGATGGGCACCAGTTATTACACCTTATGCAAAAATTAAATAGGGAATATTTCAAACAGACTGGGAGGAATGCATTCATATATTAGGCAGAGAATGTCTCGACCAGACTGGACAGAATGTGTTCATACAGAAAGAGCACAGTATTCCTGCTTGACATTTTATTTATGTCAAAACACAAAGCAATATGTCAAATACTAGTGACAGGCTAGTGACAAAGCACCGTGAATTTCCCCGTATATTTCACAAAATAATCACATCTGATTTAAGCTTCATTTAAGCTTCACATTCTATACTCTCC
>OFHA01002522.1_pt1 | contig 10624 bp, 8 predicted proteins | sample 1521891 | NCBI WGS metagenome assembly OFHA01 (sample SAMEA3504089, study PRJEB24116) | mouse gut metagenome | biome: mouse gut; feature: mouse-associated habitat; material: faeces | place: Denmark | collected 2011 | reverse complement strand
TGCCCAGATTAATGAGAGGGGGGATATTGAGTTATGTTTATAAAGAAACTTATAATATCAAATTTGACTAATATCATTCGAGAAATAGATTTTTGTTCTGGACTTAACTTAATTATTGATGATACTCCAATAGAAGATAGTAAATTAACTGGAAATAATGTTGGCAAAACAACTGTTTTAAAATTAATTGATTTTTGTTTAGGAGCAAAAGGTGATATAATTTATACAGATACAGAAAATAAGAAAGAAGTATATGATGTTGTAAAAAACTTTTTAATTAATGAAAGTATAGAAGTGACGCTCATTTTAGCTGATGATTTGAATGATGAAAATTCAAAACAATTAGAAATTAAGCGGAATTTTTTGACACGAAAAAAAGCAATTAGGGAAATTAATGGTAATGAGGTTCGAGATAAAGATTTTGAAAATGAACTAGAGAAAAATATTATACCAAATAAAAATATTGAAAAGCCTACTTTCAGACAAATTATATCTCATAATATTCGCTATAAAGATGAAAGTTTAAATAATACATTAAAGACACTAGATAAATATACATCGGATATAGAATATGAAACGTTATATTTATATCTATTAGGGTGTCCGTTTAATCAAGGTGCTAAAAAGCAAGAATTAATTACTAAAGTCAATCAAGAAAAAATGCTTAAAGAACGACTAGAACAAAAACAAACAAAAACAACATACGAAATGGCATTAGCCTTAATCAATGATGAAATAGAAACTCTTAACGAAAAAAAATCTTCTTTTAATTTAAGTGATACATTAGAAAAAGATTTAGAACAACTTAATATGGTAAAATATAATATTAATAAAACAAGTTCATTAATTAGTAAATTAGAAATTCGTAAAAATTTGATAGAAGAATCTAAAAAAGATTTGGAAGAAAGTATTTCATATATTGATTTACAACAATTAAGGATATTATATGGAGAAGTAACAAAAAACATTTCTGGTATTCAAAAAACATTTGAGGATTTAGTGGCATATCATAATAATATGATTGTAGAAAAAGTAAAGTATATTTCTCAAGATTTACCTGATTTAATACAAAAATTAAAAAATTTACAAAATGAATTATCTTTATTAATAACGCAAGAAAAGGAATTAACCTATAAAGTGGCGAAAGGTGATTCATTTGAAGAATTGGAAAAAATAATTAGTGAATTAAATGAGAAATATGAAACAAAAGGAAAGTATGAAACCATAATTTCTCAGTTAAATGAAGTTGATAGTAGTATAAATCATCTTAATAAGCAAATTGATAATATAGATAACTATCTTTTTTCGGAAGAATTTGAAACTAATTTAATGGAACAAGTCAAAAAGTTTAATAAAGAATTTTCTGATATTTCACAAAAATTATATGGAGAAAGGTATGCACTTACATTTAAAAAAGAGACAAATAGGAAAAAGGAGCAACAATATTATAAATTTAATGCTTTCAATGCTAATATGAGTTCGGGTAAAAAGCAGGGAGAAATTTTATGTTTTGATTTAGCATATCTTTTGTTTGCAGATAAGGAAAAGTTACCATGTTTACATTTTTTACTAAATGATAAGAAAGAACTTATGCACGATAATCAATTAATTAAAGTTGCAGAATTTATACAAAATAAAAATATTCAATTAATTATTTCAATTTTAAAGGATAAATTACCAAAAGACGTGTTGAATAAATCACATATTGCTATAGAACTTTCTCAAAATGACAAATTATTTAGAATTGAAAAGAATTAGATATATTATATATTTAAGTTAAAAAACTATTATGTAAATTAAGATGGATTATTAGGAATTTAGTGACAAATAGTAGAATGGAGATTTACTATGGATACATCATGTATGATAAGGGAATTATGCAAGAAAAAGAATATAAGTCAAGCGGAACTTGCAAGGCGTATTGGTCAATCACCTCAGAATTTTCACAAAAAACTAAAAAGAGGAACAGTTTCGCTTGATGAAATTATAGCAATTTCTAATGTTTTAGATGTTAGATTTGAACAAGCGTTTATATTTCCAAATGGTGGGCAAATAAAATATAGTACTTGATAAAAGTTAAGTACTCTTAAAAGTAAGATAATAAAATGGACATAGGTATTATTGCCTATGTCCTTCTTTTGTATTACCTATATAAGTAATATATATTGTATTTTGAAATAAGTAAATAGATTATATTTTATCTATATTTATGTAATATAAACAATTTACTTGTGCAAATGCTAAAGGATAATCTTCTTTTCCTTCATTATAAACATAAATACCAGCCTCTGTGCCAAGAAGTGCAATATCAGCAGAATCGGAAAGTAGTGCTGTCATGGATTTATCAGCGCCCTGTCCTATTGAAACACTAACATCTAACCCTTGTTCCTCGAAAAATCCCAATTCTTGTGCTACATATTGGGGAGCATAAAAAACAGAATGTACAACTTCATTTAATCGAACAGGCACTAATACGGTTTCTTGATTTTTGGAACAAGCTGTAAAAAGTGAAAAAGATAGTATACCTGTTAAAAAAAGTGCTATTGCAGATTTACATTTTTTCATATACGATACCTCCTGAAAATAGCTTGTGAAATAGTTATTACAATACTATGTGTCATAATGAGATATGGTACATTGTCCCATAAAATATAAACAGGAGTAATATTTGATGAGATATAAAAAAGAATGGAAAAGGAATTTAAAATAGAAAAGTTGGATTTTCTGCTAACAAATAGATATACTGTTCTGACACTTTAGCACCGCATAACCGATAGAGAGGTTTTCCGTAGGATACTGTTACAACCTCTCTATCGGTTAATGCGGTCGCGAGTGGCGCAGAACATTATGGTGTAATGTGCATAATGTACCACCTTGGAGCAACTCCAAAGTAAATTGTCCGAAAAATCCAACATTAATATGACAATATAAAATAATAAGGTTAGATTTTCTGCTAACAAGCAGATATACTGTTTTGACACTTTAACCACCAGTGCACTACCCGGGGTTTATCCGCTAGGATACTGTATTAAACCCTGGGTAGTGCCACTGGTGAGTGAGTTGCGCAAAACATTGTGGTGTAATATGAATATTGATACTACTTTGAAGCAACTCCAAAGCAAATTGTCCAGAAAACCTAACCATAAATAACAATCATTTTTTATACGAATAGGTTGAATTTTCTGCTAACAAATAAATATACTGTTTTGACACTTTAACCCCAGCGGGGTACTGTAGCTTTTATCCGAAGGATACTGTAATAAAGCTACAGTACCCTTGCTGGGAGTGAGTTGCGCAAAACATTATGATGTAATGTGTATTTCTGTGCCACTTTGAGGCAACCTCAAAGTAAACTGTCCAGAAAATTCAACCTTATATTATAGAATATTATAACACGGTTATTTTAAATGTCAACTTTTTTTACATATTTTTTATAATTTTTGATGATATTACTTGAAAAATAATACAATAATCTGTATAATTGACATAGAAATATTTATAAAATAAAAAAACAATATGTTTGTAGTAATAATTTGTAAATTCATTTCACATATTGCTTTTGCATTTGTTACTGTATCATACAACAGAAAATATATCAATAGAAAGGAAGGGATTTCTATATAATGGCACAAAAAAATTTTGTATTAATGTCTAAAATTACAGAAGAACAAAAACAAAGGCTTTATAAACCATGTACAGAACCTATTCGCAAAATAATGCTTTGGGGAAAAGACAAAGAGGAAAATCATTGTTTGCTTGTGTTGTATGGTAAGCATGAATTTGACAAACCAGTAAAACATTCTGAACGCTCTTATTATGCAGAAGCATATTTGCTGAAACCAGATATAACATATACACATTATGCTGTATTTCATGGAAACAATAAACATTTTCCTTCTATTCCAAATACTTATTATAGAAAAGAACAAGAATTGCTTTGCTATAAAAAGGGATATAGAAAAGCAAAACGTCGATGGGACTATGACAGAGAAACACGCAGATATTGTGAGACTTTGATTGTTAATGATAGGTATATTGTGAAAGAATTTTACCAAATGGAAAAAGATATTTCACTTGACTATTATCAAAATTTAAAATACGAGGATTATGTTAATGTGATACAATCAAATGGTGTGACATTTGAAGATTTTGAAATCATTGAAGACCCGAGTACATTGTTTGGTGTTGAAAAAGATAGTATTTATTATGACATGGTGTATAATATGTTTTCAAAACAAAAATTATATACTAGAATTAAAAAAATGAATGAATTGATAAAAAGCAATCCTCCTGAAGAAGTGTATGAAAGTATATTAAATGTGGCAAGTGTAGAAATTGCCTGTGGTATATTTCAACAGCTTACTATAGACAAAAATCCTATATTGCTTAAAAAAGCAAAAGAAATAAAAAGCAGTAAAGAATTATGGGCAAAAAAAGAATATCATAATGGATTGATACGTTTTGTAAAAAATTATATCAATGTATTTGATGAAAAATTGATACAGAAACAAAAAGAATGGATATATCAAACATTGCCTGAAATGGATTTCCATATTACAAGATTGAAAGTTTATGGCGAAGCTATGACTGGAAAAGAATTACAGGAATATATGGAAAATTATGGTTCATCTATATATAATAATACTTGGCTTGTAAATTATGGCAGAGAAAAATTATATCATAAGAATACTTATACAGATGGTACAAATATAAAAAATATTGCTTTTAAAAATACATTGCAAATGGTAAAAGCGTATGATATGCCTGATGCATTGGGTAAAATTGCTTATTATATTGATGCACCAAGAACAAGCAACTATTTTAAGGGAAGCAGCAAAATAGGTGCATACAATTATTATCAGCGCTATATCAGAAGAATATTTGACAACTATAAGGCAAATGATGAAACAAAATTTATAGAGGCAGCAAAAGTATATCTTTCCAGTTGGCAGAAAGAGGAAACACATAACAGTTCTCCTTATTTCTTCTACCACTTTTTTGAAGGAGAAGAAAACAGTCAAATATGGAACAGACATATAGAAGATGTCATGTATATTGTGAAAAATACAACAGATGATGAAATATTTGATTTTTGCTATGAAATATTGAAAAAGCCAGAAAATCAAAATCAAATTGCACATTATGATATCAAAGAATTAATTATATTGTCACAAATTCCTCATACTGAAATTGCACAAATATTTGAAAAATTGTTAATGCCTAAATTGAAAGCATTAACAACATTTGATGCAGAAATTATGCTGACATTGATGAATATAAAATCAGAGGTATTGCAAAATACAGCAAAAGAATATTTTAAAAATACACATGGCAAATTTAGCCCACAAGATATTGCAAATATATTATGTTTGGATACCATAGAAAATTGGTATGAAGTAGTCAAAACAAATATTGATGTATTTCGTGCAGAAGAATATATTGCATTTACAAAAGCATTGACTGAAAAAAGTGAATATTTTATTACTATGCAACAACAGCAAAAATTACCTGAAAATATTGTGGAATTGCTACAAAATTCCGTTGAAAAACTGCAATATGCTACAATGGCACAAAAGCAAAAATTGATTGAAAATTTTGCTAATTTGATATTGAGCAATGTAAAAATACCTGATTTTATATATGATATGGCAGAAAGTATATTATTCTGTATGTCATATGAACAGTTAAAAGAGGCATTCCAATCTATATCATTTGAACATGGCGCATTGACAGAGAAGAAACGTAATACTATAGCAGTTGCACAATCTATACAACAAGACAGTATGATAAAAGATAGCGTGATACTATCTATATTAGATATTGGTTCTGCAAGACTTGTCAAAATGCTCACAGAAGTAATACAAAAGCAACGACAGGAATTGATAGAAAAACCAAATACATTACTTTTACTTTTTGAATGTAATGTATATGCATTGAATCAAACGGCGCAAACTGTTTTTGAAAATATGGAACAGCAAAAAAGAGAAAAAATGCATATGATGTTGTTGGATTCTCCTGTAGAGAGTGTTTATCAATATGGGTTGAAAAAATTAGAAGAATGGTATGGAGATAAAATACCACAACAATTTATATCTCGTATGCTAGAACATACTTGTATTGTAGTAAAACAATTTCTTTCTAAAAAAATGGAAAAAGCATTTTATAATTTGGAATATATACAACCTGATTTATATATTTATTATGCTAAAACATTGCTTTATTTGCCAAATAAAGCAACAAAAAGTAAAGAATACATATATAATAGTATGACTAAATTTTTACATTATCACCCACAAAAAAGAAAAGAAATAGAAGAAATATTAATTGATATTGGAAGTACAAATGTAAAAATAAATGCAGAAAGAGCACTTGTTGCATTTGCTCAAATACAGAAGGAGGAATATACTTTATGCAAGTAAATTATAAATATGCAAGCCCTTCTCAATGCAGACAAGTGGATAATCAAACAACATTAGGATTTAGTCCAGACTTGTCACGTGATGAAAAAGTTTCTTTTTTGGGCAAATTAAAACACCCTTTGCTTTTTAGAGATGCTATGCTTATGCTGAGAGATATTGTTGTTTCAGATATGAGCAAAAAACAAAAAGAAAGACCAGAATATTTTGAATGGTTAGACCAAGAAATTGAAAGACGTATACAAGCACATAAAGAATATGCTCCAAAAATTAGACAAGCATTAAAGCAAAAAATGGATGTTTATGAGGGTGAGTTATTAAAACAAAATACAGAAATTAAAAAATTGTTAGATATACAAAAAAATTTGAAAAAGCAAATTGATCAATATGATGCTTGGAAGGATTATTATAAAATAGAAAGAGACTTTTGGCAGTTTATAAAAGATAGAGATTATGATTTATGGTTTGTACTTGACCCTGTTATTACTGTACATAAAGACCAGGTATCATTTGAAGCATTTTCTATTGATGAGTCTACATATGGCTGTTTAAGCGTTGCTATGAACGAGTTTGATTTATTGCAACAACCACAATTAGGTACAACAAATATTGATTTTTCTGCAAAACTGGAAAAGGAAATGCAACGTTTTCGTACTTATACAGATGTAACATTATCTGTAAATCCAGAAGGTTTTGGTATTGAAAGTGATGTTGTACCTGAATATGTAGAGAAAAAAATTGATTTGCCTGAAACATGGATAAAAGGGTTTAATCAAGTATCCTCTGCGGCAGCATTAGAGGGTATAGAATTAAAATTAACTGTGTCTGATATGTATGATATTTGTGCATTTTTGAGAAAACACAAAGAGAAAAAAAGCCCTCGCTATATGAAATGGATATTAGAACCTCAAAAAAGGGTGCAAATTGTTTTTGAACCTTTTGGAACAGTGCTGACATTAAATGCTGTTTATGAGGGAAAACAAAAAAGAGAAGAAAAAATTTGGGGTAGAAGGCGCTGGCTTGTTGTTGAAAAACTATTACCATTAGCAAATGCGTTTTATATAAGATTTTTGGGGTTTGGTATGCCTCAGTTTATACGTGCAGATATGGGTACACTACAAATGACAGTTGGTTTTTCTTCTTGGAGTTCTAATGACTGGGTAAAAGGCACTGCTTTTAATATTATGGCTGGATTTACAGGAAATGGCATATATAAAAATGTTTATCCATTATTAAAAGAAAAACGTGCTTTGTCTATGCAACAAATATTTGAACATTTTAAAGATACTGCAACACAAGATAAAATAAAAGCAGGTATTGGTATGCTTTTTAGAAAAGGTGAGGCTTATTTTGATATTATCAATAATCAAGTGCGTTTTCGTCATTTATGTAATGAGCCAATACCAAAGGAACTTTATGAAATTACAGATATTGAAAAACAAGTTGAAAAATATAGTAAAAATACATTTAACAACATGAAAGTAAGATATACACCAAAAAAAGAATTTATATTCTCTACATCCTACAATGAGGGTAAATGGAATGCTCCTAGCCATGCAAAAATTGTAATTGACCAAGATTCCCAAATTGCAAAATTAAATTGTGACTGCTATACATTTAGAAAAGGCGCAAAAAATATATCAGAACCTTGTGCGCATATACTTGCGCTTTATGTTGCGTCTTTTAAATTGTCAGATAAATTGTCAAAATTGGAAAATCTGGAATATGACAAAGAATATAAAATCAATGATATTATGGAGATGTTGCTATAATGGATACGAGGTCTGAATATAGAAAATTAGTAAATGAAAAGGGTAAAAAAGAATTTACATTTTTAAAAATGCAAGAATATGGTTTCTGGCCAAACCATTTACCAACACCTTATGAGCGTCAGCAAAATGAAACAGAAGAAGATTTTGAAAACAGAAAAAAATTACTTGATGAATTTCAAAAACTTTCTGATGTCATTTCAAAAGCTTATACAGAAAAAAATGAAATTGAAAAAAAACTCTTTTCACTTCAAAAGGAATACCAAAATACATGGGATTATGAAAAAGTACGTGCTGTAGTAGCACAGGAAATTATGAAAGAGTCCATTGCAAGACGTGCAGAAAGAAAAGCAGAAAGAGAAAGACAAAAACAGCTTAAAACAGAAGCATGGCAAAAAAGAAAAGCAGAAAATATATTGTTTATAGGTAGAGGCTATTCTAATATTCTGCATAAAAAAGAAACAGATGTTGCAAAACTGGAACAACAGAAATTGCCAATTATACAAACGGATAGAGAACTTGCAAATACTTTAGGTATAGAATATAATACATTGCGCTATTTAGCCTATCATAGAGATGTTGTTACATTTGATAATTATTACCGTTTTGATATTCCTAAAAAAAGTGGAGGTATAAGACACATTGCAGCACCTAAAATACAGCTAAAAATGGCACAAAGACAAATATTAGAAAAAATATTGCAAAAAGTAGAAGTTTCTGATGTAGCACATGGATTTATAAAATCAAAATCTGTACTGACAGGAGCAAAAGTACATCATACAAGCCCTGATTTATTAATCAATATGGATTTAGAAAACTTTTTCCCAACCATTACATTTGAACGTGTGAGAGGATTATATCAGCATTTAGGCTATTCTGGATATATTGCTTCATTGCTTGCTATGATTTGTACATACTGTGAAAGAATGCCTGTTGAAATAAAAGGAGAAACAAAATATATTAAAACATCAGAAAGAATATTGCCTCAAGGCTCACCTGCAAGCCCTATGATTACAAATATTATATGTCATAGAATGGATAAACGTATATATGGCTTGTGTCAAAAATTGGGTGTAACATATACACGTTATGCAGATGATATGAGTTTTAGTTATATAGGAGAACTAGAAAATTTTGCCATAGGCAGTTTTTTAAATAGTATTCAAAAAATAATAGAATCAGAAGGATTCCATATCAATAAACAAAAAACAAATATATTAAGAAAACATAACAGGCAATATATTACAGGTATTGTAATCAATAATGATGAAATTGGTGTTGCCAGAAAATGGGTTAAAATATTGAGGGCATCTATTCATAATGCACAAAAATTAAAAAATGCTGGTGAAGCAATACCCCACAAAACAAAAATGGAAATTGCAGGAAAAATTGCATGGCTGAAAAGTGTTAATGAAAAGAGATATCATAAAATGATACAACAAGGTATGGAATTGCTAAAAAGCTGATGGCTAGCAGAAAATGAGGAGTAATATATAATTGTTAAAAATCTAATATTTGAAACACTAAATGCAATAGAAATTTATAGTATAAAAAACCACGTCTTTTAGACGTGGTTTTGATTTATAATACAAATATAGCTAAAATAATTGCTATTATGATAATCACAGCAATAATAATGAAAACAGCAGAATTGTTTCCACTTTTTTGCGTTTTCATTTTTTTAATTTCTGTATTGTCATCATATGTATGTTTACGTGGTTTAGTAGTTTCTGGTTGTGTCACAGTAGTCTTTTTGCTTTGTGTAGTATCTTTTGTACTGTATCGATTTACAGTTTTATCAATATCTGTAATTAAACTTAAATTTTTATCAATTAATTCTCCACAATTTGGACAAAAAAACTTATCATCATCGTTAATGATAGTATTGCAATGTGAACATTTTCTGGACATAATAGTACCCCCTACAATCATTATTTTTTAATATATTTTAGTGTTAATAGTGTAAAAAAGTTAATGGATATTTAAGAAATATAAATTTTTATAAAATGAACATTTTGAAAATAAAGATAAAGATAATGATGATGATGATAGTAATTAAAAATGGGTGTCCTTCTTTTTTTTTGTTTTTCTTCTTTTTTTTCATATCATAAGTACTAACATGATATTTACCATAGTTTTGCCTTTGTACTTGTTTTTTGGGCGTATTGTGTTCATAATCATATATTGCTTTATCGATGTCATCAATTAAATTTAATTCTGGGTCCATAAATTTTCTGCATCTAGGACATCGAAACATATCTTCTGGATTAGTATACCCACAATGCGGACATTTCATATTTTATTCTCCTCTAATATTTTTAGGTTCTGTTACGTTAAAATGATATAGACAACAGCTCCTTGTTGAAAGTACAATAAAATTAAGCAAAACATATTTTCTCCCAGAAAGGAGCTGTTTCTATGCATAAATATAAAAATTAC
>OFHA01002521.1_pt1 | contig 10624 bp, 6 predicted proteins | sample 1521891 | NCBI WGS metagenome assembly OFHA01 (sample SAMEA3504089, study PRJEB24116) | mouse gut metagenome | biome: mouse gut; feature: mouse-associated habitat; material: faeces | place: Denmark | collected 2011 | reverse complement strand
TGGTGCGGCTGTTCCGGGACGACAATTCGCTCCGCATGGTGAACGAGGTTGCAAAGGCGGTGTTCCATTCTGATTGCCGGGTATATGAATGGGTGGAAAAGAACCTGCGGGATGACCGCTATAAATCCGTGGAGGACGTATTGCGTGACGCAGTGGACTATGGGAAATATTTAAAGGACGTCTCCCATAAACAGAAAAAGGCAGGCGGAAGGGAGGAACGCTGATATGGAAATCCGGGCAATGGAGCAGGAAGAACAGAAATACACTTACAGGCAGAGTATGCAGATTCAGGGGCAGACCGGGAGCATCGGGTATCTCCGTGGCGATTTTGGGAGCCGGGGGAATGAATTTTACACCACATGGAACGACCACAGGCAGTCATTGAAAACGGAAGAATTTCAGGCGGAATTTGACGGGGTTATCAATGCGTTGCGTTCTGAAGAATACGGGCTTTTAGAGAGCCGGAGCAGAATGAGAAGTTATGCAGGAAGTTTCCCCGACAGTGCATTTCCGGGGAATTGCGGCACAGAGTACGGCTTCCGGGTGGATACGGAGAAACACGCCTACCTGATACGGTGCAACCCCGTAAAAGGGGACTATAATTTCTACTGTTTCTGCTATGTAAAAGAATGGCTGGACAGCCATATGAAAAAGGCAAGGCAGGGCATACGCTTCATTGATCCACATTACAAAGAGCTGTTCCGCATCCCGGACGGGGAAAAGATTCTCATTACGACCGGGTGGGGCGAAAAGAATGAGCGGGTTTGCAGGTTCATTGACGAGTACCACAGCGAGATTGGCAGCAATTTATACCATATCTGTGAATTTGCCGAGCGCATGGAGCGGAGCGGGGCAACCTATGAGCCAGTGCAGGCAGAGCCACAGAAAACAAAGAATATAGAAAGGTAGGTATTTTTTATGGCACAGATGAACAATAAATATGTCCGTTCCCTCTCAAAGCTGATGGAGGCAGGTTTCGGGGACGAAAAATCAATCCTTGCCATGACGATGGACGACATCCTTGCACTGCCGGGCATTTCCGTGGCGGAGATCGTGATGATAAACGGGATTCAGAAAGCGGTGAAGGCAAACAAGGTCATCACGTTTTTGGGCGGCGGCGAGGTATAGCGGGAAAGGCAGGTGCAGACACATTGGCAAAAAAGAGATTTGACATTATCACGGAGCTTTACGCAGAAGCCGTAAAGGAAGTGGCCGCAACGCCGGAAAACTGGATGGCTTTCTTAAACTCTGCCTGCCGCAATTACCGCCTGCCCTTTGACGAGCAGTTGTTAGTCCATGTGCAGCGTCCGGACGCTACCGCAGTCTTACAGATGGAGGACTGGAACAGGAAGTTTGGGCGTTGGGTGAAGCGGGATTCCAAAGGGATTGCGGTCATTGACAAAAATGCAAAAACCATGCGCTTAAAGCACTACTTTGACATTTCCGACACGCAGGAGGGACGCTACCGCCGTCTGGTGCGCCCCGTTCCTTTGTGGGAGGTAGGGGAGAAATACAGGCAGGACGTGCAGGAAACCCTTGCAAATGCCTTCGGCGTGTCCGGGGAAATGTTAGACCTTGCAGGGACGATACTGGAGGCGGCGGAAAACGCAGCCGATGACAACATCGCAGATTATTTAAAGGATATTTTAGCTTACCGCACGGGCAGCTTTTTAGAGGAACTGGACGAGTACAGCGTGGAAGTGCAGGCAAAGAGCCTTTTATCAAGCAGCATAGCCTACATGGTAATGGTGCGGTGCGGCATAGACACGGAAACCTATCTGGATGCAGATGATTTCCGAAACATCACGGATTTCAACACGCAGGAGCTTGTAAACCTGTTCGGCACAGCCACCAGCGACGTGGCGGAAATGGCGTTGGGGGAAATCTCCGACACCATCCTGAAACTGCAAAAAGAGGAAAAAAGAAGGAGCCGCACATTTGCAGGGGAAAATGCAGGCAGGTATAATGAAAGCGGGAAAGACAAAAACAGCACTTCGGAAAGGGGTTTTGATGATGAGAGAGATAGCTTACAGCAAACAGGGGGATTACCTTCTGCCGGACATCACCGTACCGGACGAACCGGAAGTACACCTTGGGAAGTACGGCTCACTGCGCCGGAATTACCTGAAAGAGCAGCATTACGGGATATTCTTAAGCCTGCTGATGCAAGGGAAGCTGAACCAGCACCTGAAGGAAACGCAGGAGGAGGCGCAGGGCAGGATGGAGCAGATCGTGTCGCAGATGGCACAGTCGCAGGAGGTGACGGAGGAACTGAAAGCGAAAGACCAGATGTTGTGGCTTTCGATGATGAACAACATCCGGCAGGCGGCGGAGGAAATCGTGATGAACGAACTGGTTTACGCATAACGTCCAAAGAACCGGAGCCGCAGGCAGAAGGCGGTTTGTCGGCGGAAGGTGACTTGCCCACAGAAGATAAGCCAGCGGAAGTTTTAGCGGTTTATGACAGAAGCAGCGAGGACAGCTCTTTTCCTTTTTTCGGGGAGGATGAGGACATCAAATCGCTGCTTTTGTCTACCTCGCATCTGAAAGCGGACAAAGGGGAAATCCGGGCATTTTTTGAAAGCCATGAGGACGAAAAAGAACGGACGGAGTATATCAAAGGGATATTCAACAATGAGTACACGGAAATCACGCTGGAGGATGGCAGGCGTGTAGGATATAAAACCTACCAGAACGTGCTCCATATGTGGGAGGGGAGCTACCTTTCCCGCACTTCGCAGTCCTATTTTGACTGGGGTAAAATCGCAGGGTATTTTGAGGGTATGCGGCTTTTGGGGGAGCTGAAAGATAAGATGAACCCGCTCCCGACCGTGGAAGGGCAGCTTAGCCTGATGGAAGATTTAGCAGAGGAAAAGACCTCTGCTTTTTCTTTTTCCCAGGAAATCATTGATACCGTCATCAAGAACAGCGCCGATGTGAAGCCGGGGAAATACGGCATTTATGTCTATTTCCTGAAAAACCGCACGAACCAGCAGAAGGCGGACTATCTCAAAAATGCCTATGGATTTGTCGGCGCTTATCCGGTAATTACGGGAACCGGGATTGATATGCTTGCCAGCAGTGAAGGGATGCAGATTATAAAGGGTGAAACGGAAATCCTGCTGAAATGGGGAAAGGTTGCAAAGCGCATTGACGAGCTGATTGCCGCAGGGCGGTATATGACGGAAAAAGAAATGGAGTACCTGCCGGAGTATGAAAAAAGCGTCCTTACGGCTGAAATCTACCATTTTTATACGAACCAGCCGGAGGAAGTGGCGCGCCCCTATCCGTTCGGTTCGGAGTACCGTGCAGGCGTGAAGGCAATCCGGCCGCAGATTGACATCCCGGAGCGTGTGGAAGAAATCTTGACTGTAATGGAGGAAGTGCTGAATAATACCGCAGATTTTGACAACCGTTATAAATTCATGCAGAAGGTGTACCATGACCTTGCGGATTATCGGGATGGGAAATTCAGTTTGATTTCGCCCATATCAGCCGAAACAGAAACGCCGCCCCTGCCGGAACCGGAGCCGCCCATGCCCTTAGAGGGGGAAAAGGCAGAGCCGGACAGCCTTGCAAAAAGGCTCAATGAACTTTATAAGGAAACCGACCTGCGGGCATATGAGGCAAACGTAGAGCAGGGGGAATCCGAGCAGGAAACGATAGGACAGATTGAAAAGCAGCTTTCAAATCCGGATGAAGTCATGGCGATTTTAGACTATCTTATCAGCGTCCAGCAGGCAACGGAGCCGGATGTGGAGGCGTATCAGGAGCTTGCGGGACTGATTGAGGAAGTGCAGGGGCTTCCGGCCATGAACCAGCCCTATGACCTTCAGCCGGAAACCGTGGTGTATATCGGCATGGAGAAATATGAAATCCTTACCATGACCGACAGCATGGTGGTATTGCATGACCTCACCTACCCGCTGTTCACGAAAGATATGCCCCGTGAGGAATTTGACCGCAAGCTGCGTGAAAACCCGGCAAATGACCATTTGAAAATCAAACGGCCATTGCCGGAGCCACCAGCCGAAAAGAAAAACACGGAACCCCTTCCCGCAGGGGACGGGCAGGGAACCGCTTCACCAAAGACAAAAAAAGAGGAAATCCCGGAAGAAAGCCTTACCGTGGCACAGAGGAATTACCGTGCCCTCATGGAGCTTGCGCCGGAGGTGCTGCGTGGGGAAACGGAGTCAAAATCATTTGAAGCGGGGCAGTCCTTTATGCCGCTTACCGTGGAAAGCATCGGAAAGAACCGCATTGCCATCTCCCATTATTACACGCAGAACGGGGATTCCCTTGCCGATCCGGACATGGAGTTTGTGTTCGACCATGAGGCTAAGACCTTAAATGCAAGGACATTCCAGCAGGACAACTTAAACCGTTTTGAGCAGGTAGTGATAGACGGCGTTGTGGACGAGGAACTGGAGAGCGAATTAAATGATTTTGCAAGCCAGTGGTTCCAGAATATCCGGGAACAGGGATATTTGCCCACCAGAGAGGAAAAGCAGCTATCGGAAAGCGACGTCCCAATCGGCACGGAAAAGGAAAGCAATGAACAGGCAGACCTTGCGCCGGCGTGGGAGAAGAAAAAGCCGGCAGGCAGGATACGGGGCTTTGACCTGCACCCGGAAATCCCAAAGGAGCAGCGGAGCCAGTACCGGATTACCAATGACGAGCTGGGGTACGGGACGCCAAAAGAGAAGTTCCGGGCAAACATTGCCGCCATCCAGCTATTGAAGAAGTGCGAGGAAGAGGACAGGTACGCAACTCCGGAGGAGCAGGAAATCTTATCAAAGTATGTGGGCTGGGGCGGCTTGTCGGACGCATTTGACGAAACCAAATCCGCATGGGGATATGAGTACCTGGAACTGAAAACCGTATTGACGCAGGAGGAATACGCCGCCGCAAGGCAGTCAACTTTGACCGCATTTTACACGCCGCCCGTTGTCATCCGTGCCATGTATCAGGCATTGGAGAACATGGGCTTAAAATCCGGCAACATCTTAGAGCCGTCCTGTGCGGTGGGCAATTTCATCGGCATGAAGCCGGAGAGCTTATCAGACTGCAAGATATACGGGGTGGAGATTGACAGCATATCGGGCAGGATTGCAGGGCAGCTTTACCAGAAATCCACGGTTGCCGTGCAGGGGTATGAGGAAGCAGAGCTGCCGGACAGCTTTTTTGACGTGGCAATCGGCAATGTCCCGTTCGGCCAGTTTAAATTATCCGACAGGCAGTATGACAAAAACAACTTCCTTGTGCATGACTATTTTTTTGCAAAGACGCTGGATAAAGTCAGGCCGGGCGGCGTGATTGCGTTTATCACGTCATCGGGGACGATGGACAAGAAGAACCCGGCGATACGCAAATATATCGCACAGCGGGCGGAGCTTTTGGGAGCCATCCGGCTTCCCAACGATACGTTTAAGAAAAATGCGGGGACGGAGGTTACTTCTGATATTTTATTTTTGCAGAAGCGTGACCGCATGGTGGAAACGGAACCGGACTGGTTATACCTTGACACCGATGAAAACGGGATTACGCAGAACCGCTATTTTGTGGAACATCCGGAGATGGTGTTGGGCGAGATGGTGATGGAAAGCACGAAGTATGGCATGGACAGCACCTGCCGCCCGTATGAGAACGCCAGCCTTGAAACCCTGCTTGCAGGGGCAGTGGAAAACATTCAGGCGGAGATTGCGGAGTATGAAACGGACGAATTAGTGGAGGAAGAAGATAACTCTATCCCTGCCGATCCGTCCGTTGCCAATTTCTCCTTCACCGTTTATGACGGAAAAATCTACTACCGGGAGAACAGCCGCATGAAACCCGTGGAGCTGTCCGTGACCGCCGCAAACCGTGTAAAAGGCATGGCTGCCATCCGTGACTGTGTGCGGGAGCTGATTGCTTACCAGACGGAAGGGTATGCCGATACGGTCATCGAAGAACAGCAGAGGAAGTTAAACCAACTGTACGATGCGTTCCAGAAGAAATACGGGATACTCAATGCCAGGGCAAACAGCATGGTCTTTTCGGACGATAACAGCTATCCGCTGCTCTGCTCTTTAGAGATTGTGGCGGAGGACGGCATACACGCACGGAAAGCCGATATGTTCCATAAGCGCACCATCAAGCCGCATCAGGCGATGACAAAGGTGGACACAGCCAGTGAAGCATTATCGTTATCTTTGTCCGAGAAAGCCAGAGTGGACATGGATTATATGTGTTCCCTGACCGGGAAAAGTGCGGAGGAGATTGAGCGGGAGCTGTCCGGCGTGATTTTCCGTCTGCCAAATGTGGCGGGAGGGGAGCCTGAATTTGTTTCGGAAGATGAATATTTATCCGGCAATGTCCGGGAAAAGCTGAAAGAGGCGAAGCTGGCGGCGCTGGCGTCTGAAGCCTATCAAAGCAACGTGGAGGCGCTGGAAAAGGTACAGCCGAAGGACTTGACCGCATCGGAAATCAGTGTGCGGTTAGGAGCCACATGGATTCCCATCAGCGACGTGTCGGAATTTATGTTCCAACTGCTGGACACGCCCAACTACAACCGATGGAATATCAAAATCCATTTCTCCAAATTCACCGGGGAATGGAACATTGAGGGAAAGAGCAATGACAAGGGGAACCCGAAGGCGAACAACGCATACGGGACGCACCGTGCCAACGCCTATAAGATTATCGAGGATACGTTAAACCTGCGTGACACCCGTGTCTATGACTATATCCCCACCGAGGACGGGAAGAAAAAGGCAGTCCTAAACAAAGAGGAAACCGCCATAGCGCAGGGAAAGCAGGACTTAATCAAGCAGGCGTTCCAGGACTGGATCTGGCAGAACCCGGAACGCAGGCAGAGATTGACGGCATATTACAATGAGAATTTCAACGCCATCCGGCCGAGGGAATATGACGGGAGCCATTTAAATTTCTATGGCATGAACCCGGAAATTAAGTTAAGGCAGCACCAGAAAAACGGGGCTGCCCGCATCATTTACGGGGGGAACAGCCTGCTTGCCTATGTGGTGGGAGCCGGGAAAACTTATACAATGGTTGCGGCGGCGATGGAGTGCAAAAGGTTGGGACTCTGCAACAAATCCATGATTGTGGTTCCAAACCGCATCATAGAGCAGTTTGCCGCCGAGTGGCTCCAGCTCTACCCTGCCGCCAACCTGCTTGTGGCCACCAAAAAGGATTTTGAAACCAAGAACCGGAAGAAATTCTGTGCGAGGATTGCGACCAGCGACATTGACGCAGTTATCATCGGCCACAGCCAATTTGAAAAAGTGCCGCTCAGCACAGAGAGGCAGCAGCGTATGCTGGAGGAGCAGATTGAGGAAATCATAGACGGGATAGCGGAGGCAAAGCGCAACGGAGGGAGCAGGTTCACCATCAAGCAGATGGAGAAATCAAAGAAATCCCTGCAAACCAAACTGTCAAAACTCAACGACCAGAGCCGGAAAGATGACGTTGTTTTCTTTGAAGAACTGGGCGTTGACCGCCTGTTTGTGGACGAGGCGGACGGCTATAAAAACCTTTACCTTTACACAAAAATGCGGAACGTGGGCGGCATTGCACAGACGGAGGCACAGAAATCATCCGATATGTTCATGAAATGCCGCTATCTGGACGGGATAACGGGCGGGAAAGGCGTGATATTTGCCACCGGAACCCCCGTGAGCAACTCAATGGTGGAGCTTTACACCATGCAGAGGTATTTGCAGTATAACACCCTTGTGCGGAACCATTTGCAGCATTTTGACGCATGGGCGTCCACCTTCGGGGAAACGGTCTCTGCAATAGAATTAGCCCCGGAGGGCAGCGGCTACCGGATGAAAACGAGGTTTGCAAGGTTCTACAACCTGCCGGAGCTTATGATGATGTTCCGGGAAGTGGCGGACATCCAGACCGCCGATATGCTGAACCTGCCCGTGCCGGAAGCGGAATACAAGGTGGTGGCGGTAAAGCCCAGCGAGATACAAAAGGATATGGTACAGACATTAGGGGAACGGGCGGAGCGTGTGCGAAACGGCATGGTGAACCCCATGCAGGACAATATGCTGCTGATTACCAATGACGGGCGCAAGCTGGCGTTAGACCAGCGGCTTACGAATGAAATGCTGCCGGACGAGCCGGAGAGCAAAGTCAATGCCTGCGTCAACGAAGTTTACCAATTTTGGGAGGAGGGGAAGGAGCAGAAATTAACACAGTTATTGTTCTGCGATTTGTCCACGCCAAAGAATGACGGGACATTCAGCGTTTATAATGACGTGCGGGATAAACTGATTGCAAAAGGAATCCCGCCGCAGGAGATTGAATTTATCCATGACGCCAACACGGAAGTGAGGAAAAAAGAGTTATTCTCAAAGGTACGCAGGGGAGCCGTCCGCATCTTAATGGGCAGCACGTTTAAGATGGGCGCAGGCACAAACGTCCAGAATTTAATCATTGCCAGCCACGATTTAGACTGCCCGTGGAGGCCGAGAGATGTAGGACGGATTTTGCGGACATTCAAAATAAAAAAGAATGTGGAGGTAACAGACAATGGCAAAGACGATTTTTGAGGAACTGGGCGGCAAATATGAGCGGCAAGGAGATTACTTAATACCGTGCTTAATCGTACCCGCCGAAGAAGAACAGCCCATAGGCATATGGGGACAGCGGCACTTGGACTATCTGAAGCAGTATCGAAAGGTTACATACACCAATCTTCTCACAAGCGGCAGGCTCAACGCCTACCTTGCCGACATTGACAGGCAGGCGCAGGAACGCTTTGAAAGGCTCATAGAGGGCATGAAACAGGCACAGGGCATTACGGAACGGCTAAAGGCTGAAAACGCCTTAGAATGGGTCGGGAGGATGAACAACATACGGGCTTGTGCAATGGAGATTGTAAACGAGGAAATAATCTACGCATAACAGACAGGCGGCAGAGGGTAAAAGCTCTGTCGCTGTGCATTTGTTAAAAAATATCTGTCTACTTGACTTTTAAACACAAGATGCGTATAATAGTAATGTTACTAATAGGAATATATGGAGGTTAACGATGGACAATATCATTCTTGGGCTTTTACTTATGTGCAATAGAACAATCTATCAACTAAGGGAAAGAATAGATAAAGGAATCAATTTGATGTATAGCAGTAGTATGGGAAGCATACAGGCAGCTATAAGAAAATTGCTGAATTGTGGGTTTATCAGCTATGAGGAAATAGTTGATAATGGAAAGTATAAGAAAGTTTATTGCATAACCGAAAGTGGACGGCAACATTTTTTCGAATGGATAAATGCACCCATAGAAGAACAAAGTCCCAAAAGCCCAGAGTTGGCAAAGGTCTATTTTATGGGATTTTCGGATAAAAAAAATCGTGAAATAAGCATACAACAGCATTTAATATTTTTGAATGAAAAATATAATGTATTATCGGCAATATGTGAAGAAGCAGAAAATATCAAAATTTCAGAGGAAAATAAAGATATACTTAACTATCAGTTTGTTTCCGCTCTTTATGGAAAAGAACTGATTAAATTTAATATCGACTGGTTTGAAAGCTTGTTAAGAAAGATGAGGAACGGTGAAATATGAAACAATACCATTTAGAAGAATCGCCTATTGTTTATTATATCAGTAGAAAGGAAAGGGCTGAGTGGATACTTTTTATACATGCTGCTTTTGTAAACCACAATATGTTTCAAGCACAAATTGACTATTTTCAAGATAAATATAACATTCTTACCCTTGATATTATCGGTCACGGTAAATCAACAAAAGTACAAAAAGGCGATAGTATAGATAAAATGTCATCGTGGATAAACAAAATTCTAAAAACAGAAAAAATAGAAAAGATACATATTGTCGGGATTTCATTGGGGGCTGTATTAGCGCAAGACTTTGCAAACCAGTATCCAGAAGCCGTACAATCACTTGCTTGTTTCGGCGGTTATGATATAAACAATTTCGATGTCAAAATGCAGAAGGAAAATAGCGCATCACAGATACTTATGATGCTTAAAGCTATATTTTCAATTAAATGGTTTGCAAAGTCGAATAAAAAAATATCTGCTTATACTTTACAGGCTCAAAAGGATTTTTACGAGATGAATATTCAATTTTCTAAGAAGTCATTTATGTATTTATCTTCTTTAAGCAGTATGATAAATGTTCGGCAGACAGAACCGAGGAAATACCCTTTGCTTATTGGCTGCGGAAAGTACGATATTCCAATGGAACTATCCGCCGTAGAAATGTGGAAGAAAAATGAACCAGAATGTGGTGTGATTATTTTCGAGGGAGCTGGACACTGTGTGAATATGGACACGCCGAATAAATTTAATGCAGCTATGGAGGAATTTTGGTTAAGTGGAAACGGCAAATACTAAAAGTGATTGGATACGCTGCCCTGTTTGCGGAAATAAGACCCGTGACAAAATTAGAGAAGATACGATTTTAAAAAACTATCCTCTCTATTGCCCGAAATGCAAGCAGGAAACATTGATTGAAGCAAAAAATTTACAAATAACAGTCATCAAAGAGCCAGACGCTTAAGACGCAGAGCCGATGAACAAGTGAGTATGATATGCTCCCCTTATAGTAGACAGACAAAATAATAAAACTGTCGCTGTAAGG
>OFHA01002520.1_pt1 | contig 10627 bp, 5 predicted proteins | sample 1521891 | NCBI WGS metagenome assembly OFHA01 (sample SAMEA3504089, study PRJEB24116) | mouse gut metagenome | biome: mouse gut; feature: mouse-associated habitat; material: faeces | place: Denmark | collected 2011 | reverse complement strand
AAAATGCAAAAAAAAACCGCCTGCCATTTCTGACAAACGCCTTATGTATAATTCAAATCACCTTTAATGCTTGCTTTCATTAATTTCTATTATAAAAGTTCATCTTCAATATTTATTCCTAGCCTTTGCAAGCGTTCCTTTTGTAGTGCTTCTATTTTCTCACCAAACATAACATACTGCTTATACCAATCTTCTGGTACATAACCATGATTTTTTAATTCTTCTACTAAAACTCGATATTTTAAACCTTCATCATTATATTTCATGACAGAAAAATGTTTTCCCTCAATTTCAATGCTGCCATCATTAACTTCCAACGCTCCCCCATTCCACATTGCTTCATAAAAAGACCTGTCCCGAATCATAGAATCCCACTTTTCTACTTGAGCAGCTAAATTGTACCATGTGATTTCCCTTTTAAAGTCATCACGAAAATACCTTTTTAAGAGTTCCATATATTTTTTTGCATCTAATCCCACAAAATACCCAAGAGTCTCTCTAATCGCCTCTGATAAATCAAGGTATTGAGAACATTTTTCAATAAGTTTAAACCACAATTTATAATCTCGCTGATCTGAATCAATTTCCTTGATAACCCAGTAAGTATCCATTAAAACTTCATATGCTTGTTCTCTATCTACTTCTATCATATCTCCATGCGCTATCCTATTACGCAAATTACTAAAATCAAATGCAAAATAAACAAATTCAAAGAAATTTTCTTTTTCCTTAATCTTCTTCGCAATCAAAAGACTATAAAAATATTCCATTTATTATTTTATCAGCACACACACATGAAACAATACAGTCTCACATTGATTTCGATTATGTACAGTTTTCATAATTTTAATATCAGAATATGAAATATTATTAATCATAATATCTCTATCAATAGATATCTTTTCAAATGGATAACTATGCTGCTCAATATGTTGAAAATATTTATCACAAAAGATCATAAAATCAGCAATGGTAACATACAACAAAATAATATTAAATTTATTACCAGCTGTATCATAGTCATAAATTTTATCAATGTGCATATCTAAATAAGTTGTGTTTAAACTATTAAGGTTTAGTGCCTCAATAATTGCTACCGGAAAGTCCTTTTCCTTAATTAAAATATCTACTTCACCAGCAGCTTTCCCACCCGGAGATAATCCCCTTCGAGTTTGGTCTTTTACATCATAACCTGCCGTATCTAAAATATCTCGAATATAATCATTTCTTTGATCTTCGGTTGCACCATAATAAAGCGAATTTGCCTGCAACTTTATACATGCTGATAATACATCCTTTAATACCACTTTCATCTTACACAAATCTGCATTACTAACTTCCAAAACTTTTTCACAGGTTTTTACCTTTATTATACAAATATTTTTTCCCTCAACATTACAAACCTCATAAGAAATCTCGGTTTTAACTCGAACTTGCTTCATTGCATTTTGAACAATATTATCCATGTTTATGTTTTTATCAAATCCACATAAACAAAAATCACTTTTTTCTTTTACAACGCCAATAAAAACATATCCATATTTCTGACTACCATGAGCCACTGATTCTATAAACGTAGCTATTTGATTTGGAAATACACAAAATTGCTTGCAAACCACATCAGTATTTTCCGAAACAATTAACTCTTTAAGTTCTTCGCATGTCACTTTTATCTAACCTTTCGTAAGGGTATTCTATTTATCCCTGTAAGTTTTAACATTTTTCCAAAGGTTATTTGTTGAGGCTTCTCTATGCCATCTTCAACCCATAACTCATAATCTTTTTCAAAATCCAAAGTATCTTTTTCTGCTCCATAATATAGAATGACTTGTCCATAATCAGATGGACGTGTAATTAAAACCATTTCTTTTCCATACTTTTTTATAATAAATATCGTATTTGTTACTTCAACCGGCTCAGATACATCATATTCTTCTAATGTAGCCAAATAATCAAAAATAGTATTTTTTGCTCTTTCTAAAATATTTTTTACATATTCAAATTTATCTTTATCACTCTCCGAAACATGTACAAAGTTTTCTTTAAAAACCTTAAACTGCTGTGCATTTATAAATTCTTCTATACTAGAAATTCCATATTGAATCATAAGTTCCTCGGAAATCTCTATTTCTTCATCATCAATAATCTCTTCATTCTCTCGTGAATATATCTTTAAAATATTTTCTAAATCCCTTTCACTTTTTATCTTATACTTTTCTAATAAACTATCATATTTTTCAGCCTTCTTCATATTCTGTGCAATTTCTTCATCATCAATTAACCAATGCTTATTATCAATAATCTCTTTAAAAAATATTTTTGCCTTGTCCGGATTATCATTAATCCAACAAAATAGTCTGTTAAAGTTATATCGAACAGTTTCATTTTGATTTTTACTTAACCCTTGGTTCTGCTTTATATATTCAGTAACCTCTTGTACAACGTCTTTGAGTCCTTTAACCCTGCTCTCTGGAAGTTCTAAATAAATATCTATTGGTAACAAAATACTTCTCAAATCATTTCCCATTTCAGCTAAAATATCTTTAAAAATATCATCAATTCCTCCAGAATCTAAAAATACTGCTTCAATTGTTAGAAAGTCTCCATTTTGATTTGGTATAATAGGCTTTGTTTTTCTCTCAAACAAGTTTTTATGCTTATACTTTCCAAAATATTCAATTAGTTCTTTCAGCCACAAGTAAGTATCTTCTTCAGGCAAGCTTAAATGATATGCCAAAACAGCAACATTCTGGCAATCCCCTACCTCATTAGCTATCTCGGTACACCAATACTTTTTTGCTTCTTCAATGACTTCAAAATTTATTTTTTGAACTTCACAAACATTCAATAATTCTTCTGTAAATGCTGTTTTCAAAAGCTTCAATAGTTCCGCTTGTCCCTCTACTCTAATTTCTTTATTTTGTAAAGTAATTATTTTCGCCATTGCTTCACGTTCGGAAAATGAAGTATTATTCATCGCTTTCAAAATGTTCTCAAATAACATATCATAATTATAAATTTCACACGATATATCTTCCGGCAGTTGGATTCCTTTATCTAACAAAATTTCCTTACATTCATTATCTAGCAATGATAAAATTTGCTTATATACATCTTCAATGTCATTATCCCTATATAATTCGTTTATACTGCAAAATCGCCCTAATTGATTTGGATATATCTTAGCCGCTTTATATTCCTCTATATTTTTTAAATTTATTAATGCTCCATATAAATTATTTAGCCATGTAATAGCACTGCTGCTATTATTCAAATTTAATTTCAGCGTTTCTAAACATTCAAATTCTTCTATTATCTGAATCAATCTTTGCATATTGAAATTTCTACATTCCAACCATAATGAAGCATACCATTTATGAATATCCAAAAATGGTGCTATACGGTCAGGATATATTGGATTTACCAATTCCCAGACATGTTCTCTCTCTATTGTTTCATTGTCGCTTATAATAAATATAATTGGATCATCCCAAGGATCATATAGTGCTTTTCTTTCGCCACTTTCTGTATCAACAATTTCCGCATACTTTATATGTTGTTTACATTCTCCAATAACATCAGCAAACCAATCTTTAGACAACCAATCTCTTTGGGGTTGTCTTGGTATACGTACAACATTATATACTTGCCTCCAATGGTGCTCTGCCACATAGTTCAATAAATTTTTATAAGCATTTAACGCTTGCCTTATCAGCTTCTTGTTCTCATCAACAACTTTGTTCTCGACATCCGTTAAGTAAATCCCACTTCGTGGATCATTAGGATTAAAATATGCACTGTTTACAATAACCGGAAACGCAAAATCCTCTGTACCAATAAGGGGAAATGTACAAAATATCTTAGGAACATCCTTAGGATATTCGTCAATAAAAATCTCATTATTTTTTGCTTTAACAGGTATTGCCAAATCTATTTTTTCTTCATGATATAACAATATAAATAATTTATTTTTGTTTCCATTTTCGGTTATATAAATTGTATGCACCTCCGCCAGCCCCAGTTTACCTTTTTCTCCACGTTCTATATACAATAAATCATTTACCTTTATAGAGTTAATTTTTTCCACAAATGCAAACACATAAGGAATTGATGCATAAAAACTTTTTAGCCCACTTTTCGCAATCTCTATTCCTTTATCATCCAATTCATATAAAAACCGAGTATTGAAACCTCCAGTTTTCTCCAAAACAGAAATGTCAATCTCTTTACTTTCCTTAAGCTGTCTAAAACTTTCATTTACTGCCGCAATAACCTCTTCCTTAGTTTCGCCGCTTCTATCTAATAATATATGTATTTCCTTTAGTGGCTCATTCTCATCCTGCAAAAGGGCATCTACTATTACTTTCTGTGATAGCAAGTGGGTAGTTAAAAATCCTGTTCCAAATTTTCCTGTAATTCCATTGTCTGGAGATTGATTCCTTTCTTTTGAAGAAACCTGTGAAATCAAATACACAATATTCTCTGTCGTAAAACATTTTCCATCGTGTTTAAAAGATAAGTATTTCTCATCCTCGTTAAAATCAATTTCAATATTTACCATTCCACTGCTATCAGACACATCTTTAGCATTTTGAATTAACTCCCAAATCCATCGGCGAGCTGTATTCTCATCATTTTTTAATAATAAGTCCTGCATCATATCAAGTATCTTATTTGCAATGGCTGTGTCATGCGCACTGTTTATGGTAGCCTGTACCTTATCGGAATAATTCATTTTACCCATTCCTTTTCATTAATTTTTATATACTTTATACAAAATATTTTTATAACGAATTAACATATTTTTCATAATTTTTGCATTTGCATCCTCTTTTTAGCTATAATCTAATCCTTTCATAATTTCAGCAATACTTCAACCTCTGATATGATTTCTTTATCACCCCAACTATTGGTTTCGCCACTTTTAAACTTTTCATAGACCTTTAAAACAAATTCCTCACTTTGAGTTTTGGGAACAACCTTTTGCAGCAATGAATCCAAAAGACTTACGTTTTCAAAAAAAATTGCAAAATTCTCATCACCTATTTTATATCCATACGCATTTCCTATAGACTGAGTAATCATATCTCCCATCACTCTGAAAATATTTTCCTCATTAATAATCCGGGCAATATATTTATGCACAATATCTTCTCTATTTTCTTTTATTTTCAAATATCGTATAAGTCCCCACACATTGTATTGAACATAATAAGAATCAGCATATATATTTATCTTTTCTTCAATAACTTTTTCACACATTTCTGAAAATTTTTCTTTCAATATATCTTCTCTTCTTTTTACATCATCAGCACTCGGCGTCCTCGTATTCTGAAACCAATACAAAATCTGATCAATCATATACAACTTATCATATTTATCACTGATTTCATCTGCAAATTTTTGCATTGCACCTATCTCAGTTTCTTCTAAAAGCTTTTCTATACATATCAGCGCTCTTGATCGGGCATCCAATCCCATAAAAATATGTGAGGAGTCAATTTTGTTTAAACAATAAAATATTGCTCTCGCTAATATCATTTTTTTCTCTAATGGCACCAAATCCAAATAGCTTTCTAATCGTTCAAACCATTCCCGATGTGAGTTTGAAGTAATCCTTGTAATTTTATTGCACATATAATTATAAAGCTGGTTACCCTCCTCCATCTTTGCAACCTCATCCATCATATTGGATATTTCTTCACCTATTTTTAAATACTCATTACTACCATAAGAAAAATACAAATTAAAATACTTTGCGCTACAGATTCTCATATCTCTCGAAATATCCTCATAATTAATATCAGAATGCATATATTCTGACTTTAGTCCATTTTCATCTAAGATATGTTTCACATATGGAAACATTTGTATGAGCAATCCTTTAAATTGTGCATAACTAGCAAATAATTTTTCTAAAAAAGCTTTTGCATCAGAATTTAATTTTGTTTTATCCATACTCTCATAATAAATCTGTTTATTAATTATTCTATCATGCGAAATGAAAAATGCTTTATTTTCATTAATTTCAAAATACAATTTAGGCTGAATAAACCTTATTATTTCAATTCCTAACAAATCTCTTTTATACAAACTATTTTTTTGACAAAAAACACTCACAAAAACAGAATTAATCAGTCTCTTAAACATACGCAAATCTTTCACGTTTGCACATATAAATTCGATGACAGATTGTAAATTTAATATCTCATCTTTCTCCATCCCATAGGATTCGAGAATGTTATAAATACAAACCCCATATACTTTCCTCAACTGTTCTTCTTGTACTAAAGGAACTTTAATCTCCTGATTTATTATTTTTTCTCCATATCTAGGATTGATTTGTGCTGTATCTCCTAATATTTCATTTATTCGATTGCGATCATAAGAAAGCACATAAATAACATTAGGTAAATCAAAAACTGTACCGATCAATTTTAAAAGAAAAATTATATTGTTTCCTTCTGCTCTATCCAGATTATCAACAATAAAAACAATACTTTTGTTTGTCCTCTCCACATATTGCTTTAATCTTTCTATAATCTCTTTCGCTTCTTCATAATCACCATGCTGTGAAAAAAATAAATTTTGTATAAGATTGCCTGCACTATAAGAATTCACTAGCATATTACTCAAACTTTCTATAATTCTTTTTTCACGGTATATACTATACTTTACGCCTGTTTTGCTTAAAATATTGTCATACATAGCTACTAATAGTGCATTCTGTGTCCCATATATCCACGGATCAAAACTATCAATTATAATAATATCTTCATTATTCTTTAATTTCCTTTTTACATTATTTATAACTGTAGTTTTCCCGCTTCCCCATTCCCCCTCTAATCCAATAACAAATGATGAATTAGACTTACATGAAGTAATCGACTGATACAGCAGATTTATAATCCCATTCCTACATAATAAATCATAATCTACATCCTTTTCAGAAACCAAAATGGGAGTTTGTGAATGCCTTGTTCCCACCCCTTCATATATATCTTTTAAATCATATACATTATTGCATGTCCTATTCTTTAATATCACTCCCTTAATATATCGCCTTCTGCCAATAAAAAAGCTTAAAAATAACACACATAATCCTAAAGACATCCCCCACTTATATGTATACTGATCAATCCAAAATATCCATGCAAATGCACAAATTATACTAACACACATAGCACATACATTTGCCGCATCTATGATATTCACTTGGGGAAGTTTGCATAAATCCCCAAAATGTCCGTGACAACAAATTAATATTGAAGCAATTACAAATATGCTAATAAAAATTATTTCTGTTTCTATTGGAATTTTATTTATTATGGAACTTGGTATATTATAAATATCCACAAGCAATATAAATCCAGAAAATATCCATGCCCAAAGAAATATTTTTATAAATTGCATATTTTGGTTCAATTCCTTACAAAACCCAAATTTATTTTTATTCATTTTAATGCCTTTCAATTATATCATTTATAAATGCATATCTAATCTTGTTCTTATTCATTAGCTATATTTCATTGCATACCTTTTTCACCCTCTCCATAGGATATCGCTGCCTCCGCCACCATAGACAAATTCTGCGGCATCTCATATGTATAAGCGCCCGTCTCATCCAAAGCCTTTATATCCTTCTTCCTCATCTCCCGATACACAACCTCCGCCAACGCACTCATAATCGCATTATACTTAGCCGTATCCTCAAACAAACTCTGATACGATTCCTGCGCTTCCATATATCCATCCTGCGCTGCTGTACCAAACGCTTTAGGAAAAATGCTTTCAGCAAATATCTGCGGATCAGAGGACTGTGCCATCTTTTTCAGCTTCTTATCAGAGAGCAGCTTATCCCTCAGTGCTGACAGAATAACTTTATCCCCCTCTGTGAAATTGCCCTTAAACTTCTCGTTAATCTTTGCAATTACCTCATCTAAAGGTGTTTTTTCATCCATTCCCTTGACACCTTTATGCTTTGCCGGAACATATACGGTCTTTGCTTCTTCCAACGCAATTTCACCTTGAAATGTCTTTTGCAGCTTATAATATTCCAGTTTCAGCTTACCCTCCAAGTCAATCAGTTCTACAGAGTCTTTTGGCAATAAGCCGATTAAGTAAGAGCAGAATACATATTCCTTCTGTAACTCTTTATCAAACATCCGCAGTATCTGCGATACGTAGCTATACCATTTAATCAGGTTACGAACCTGTCTGCGGAATTGGTATCTTTCATTCTGAGTCTTTTTGTTATAACGATTGGAAACAGGAAGTAAAATACTGCTCATTCGCCCCATTGCCCTGTCGTCCTGCCTGCCTTTTTTGTAATACTCATTTGTGAAGGCTTCAATATCCTCATCCGAGTAAATACCATAAGACCGCAATTCTCTCTGCGTCTGATACAATAAATCTGCATTTACTTCTTCCTGCAGAAATGTTTCCTGATAAAATGGCTGAAACGCGTCTTTTATATCCTCCGCCTTATTTACAAAATCCAACACAAAAGTATCTGTCTTGCCCTCGCAAGTGCGGTTCAGCCGGGATAAGGTCTGTACTGCTTTCACATTCTTTAGTTTCTTGTCCACGATCATCGTATGTAAAAGCGGCTCATCAAATCCCGTCTGATATTTTTCCGCTACAATCAGCACATTAAAATTATCATGAAACTCCGCCTTAGTCTGATTCTCCGAAATATGAGAGCCATCTTTTCGTACATTCAGCTTTGATTCCGTATATTCCTCACCCTTATCGTCAATCGCACCGGAAAAAGCCACCAGAATATCCACATCATCGTATTTCTTTTCTTCTATATATCGTTTGATTTCATGGTAATAGCGGACAGCAGCCAGCCTTGACGATGTGATTACCATCATCTTTCCTTTGCCATCAATCTTATGCCTTGTGGTATCTCTGAATGTCTCCACAATAATCTGCGATTTCTGACTGATATTATAAGGATGCAGCTCTTGATATTTACGGATGACCTTTGCCGCCCTACTGGACGGAACATCGGGATTATCTACCATAGTCTTTGCAATTCTAAAACAGGTATTGTAGGTCATGTAATTTTGAAGAACGTCAAGAATAAACTTCTCCTCAATCGCCTGCCGCATACTATATACATGGAACGGATGAAAAGAGCCATCCTCCTGTTCCTGCCCAAACATTTCCAGCGTGGTTGCCTTTGGCGTTGCTGTAAAGGCAAAAAAAGATAAATTCTTATGTTTGCCCTGCGCAATCATTTCTTTTACAAGCCTGTCCTCCGGATCAACTTCTTCCTCCGCCAAGCCTTCGCGCTCCGCATACTCCCGCAAGGCTTCTTCCGTATCCGCCAGCGCAGTCTTCAATTTAAGCGCCGAGCTGCCTGTCTGGGAAGAATGTGCTTCATCTACAATAACCGCAAAACATCTTCCATTTGCCCTATCCACTTCCGTATAAATCACCGGAAATTTTTGAAGAGTAGTAACAATAATGCGCACACCGTCATTAATGGCATTTTTCAAATCCTGAGAATTTTTATCTTCTCCTATGGTTTCTATGGCGCCTAACTTATGGTCAAATCCCGAAATTGTCTCCTGAAGCTGCGCGTCCAATACCGTTCGGTCTGTCACAACAATCACGCCGGAAAATATCGGCTTGTTACTCCCGTCAAAAAGTGATGCAAGGCGGTATGCTGTCCACGCAATAGAGTTAGACTTACCCGAACCTGCACTATGTTGAATCAGATAATTCTTGCCTGCACCATTTTCCCATACATCCGCCACAAGTTTCCGAACAACATCCAACTGATGTTAACGGGGAAATATCAATGTTTTCTTTTTCTGCAAATTGATAAACTTCTGAATAATATCCAGCATACTGTCTTTCTGAAATACATTTTCCCAAAGATATGCCGTAGGATATCCGTTCGGATTGGGCGGATTGCCCGCACCACCGTCACAACCAGCCCCATTAGAACCTTGATTAAAAGGTAAGAAATAGGTATGTTTCCCTACCAGCTTTGTTGTCATCCAAACTTCCGTGTGGTCTACGCAAAAATATGCTAAAATCCTCTTATTAAACTGAAAACAAATCTCTCGCGGGTCTCTGTCATACATCCATTGGGTCTTAGCATGATCCACATTCTGTCCTGTGTACTGGTTTTTTAGTTCAAAAGCAAACACCGGAATCCCATTTATCACAAGCACCATATCCACAGATTTCTTCGTATCAGCAGAATAATACCATTGTCGATAGCATTCCACTTCATTTTCCGCATACTGAATCCCTGCTGTATCGTTCAACGCAGATTCCGGCTTAAAATAACAGACTTTAAAGGTAGTGCCCCTGTGCTTGAATCCGTTTCGCAAGACATGCAGCACTCCATCCATATCACAGGCATTATTAAAAGCAACACAGAATTTGCGCACAGGATCTATATCATTCTGCCGTTCAAATGCCGCCCACTCCCTCGGTTGAGTACGCTGAATAAAAGCAATCAGTTTATTCGGATATAAACCCAACTTGGGATTGTATGTTCCATTTCCCTTTGTATATCCGCCTTTGGCTGATATAAGAAAAGCCTCAATGTCTGATTCAAACTGCTTTTCTGTGGTAACTGTTATGCTCATGATTTTCCTCCGCA
>OFHA01002518.1_pt1 | contig 10640 bp, 8 predicted proteins | sample 1521891 | NCBI WGS metagenome assembly OFHA01 (sample SAMEA3504089, study PRJEB24116) | mouse gut metagenome | biome: mouse gut; feature: mouse-associated habitat; material: faeces | place: Denmark | collected 2011 | reverse complement strand
GCGCCATCTCCCCCCCCGACATACTTCAAACCATATTCTCACGATTTTGCATCGGTAAATGACAGAATAGTCACAAACCATCACAAATCATCACAAACCATTAGTAAAGCGTCTCTTACGAGGCGCTTTTCTTTTGCCCGTATTGCTCGTTTCTAACGGTTTCTGACTGCTTTTTGGCTTGTATTTGTATCCTGATTGTATCTCGTCCCAAGTCAGGAAAAATCGCCAGTTAAGGTGGTGGACAATCTTTACGCCATTTTACGCCACTTTACGGGATTTTACAGTTTTCGGGCGAAATAAAGCGAAATAAACATGAGCAGTACCATCAGCATCAAAAAAATCTGCAAGTTTTGTGGGCAAGAGTTTATCGCCCACAAAACAACTACGACGTGCTGTTCTCACCGTTGTTCAAGTCTTCTTTATAAAAAGATGAAAAGAGAAGCAAGGGTGAAGGAGCATGAAGCCGAAACAGAACGTCAATTGGAGGAAAGACCAATTCAAAAAATCAAAGAGAAACCATACATCACGATTACCGAAACTGCACTTTTTGTAGGTGTATCTCGTCCGACTATCTATGGCTACCTCAGACGCGGTGAACTACAAGCCAAAAGAATGGCACACTACTGCTTTGGTTTAAACCCTTTACAAGTTTTTGCTGTGTCAGGCGGCGTATTCTTTGGTACACCCATACTTGGATATGGACCACAATGAGCGATATTACTATCTCTACACATCCAATCAAGATTTGACTTGCACATAAAGCAAGTCCGTTCTTCCGGTGGAATTATTTGTTCAACGACTTCTTTTTGCAATTGCTGATTCGCAGGACGAGCATTAATGCGCGTCGGTATAACATATTGGTGATTAGGCGATTTTGCTTGAACCCTATTAAGTAATTCCGGCTTGCATAGTCGATATATTGTTCCACTATTTGAAATAGACATTATTCTGCCATTTTGTTTTACGGCCACGCAATCATATCTATGGCTGCATACTATGCATTTCGATTCATCTGTCACTCTGACCTCTTTTCCACGCTCGCTATACGCGGACTCAATTGATCTGAAAAACGTTTCATTATTCAACCATTTTCTGTCTTCGGCAGAGTTCAAAAGAAAGTTCTCAACGGTTTCAAAAGTCTGATTAGATAAATCAATTTCCAAACAGTTGAGGTTCTTATAGTCAATGACGTTTTTATGCTGAACTTTATATGCAAAAGTAAATTCAATAAGGTATTGTTTGCCGTCTATTGATGTGGCTATAATATCCGGTTGTTTATCCTCTCGGTCATAGCAACCATCGACTTTTACATCTGAAAATACAATGTCAGACTCCCTGAAAATTCCATAATAGGAAGGGGCGTGTATTCTTTTGCGGCTGGAGATAATATGTTCGGCCAACTTATATAGAGTGACCATATAACATATTTTAAGGTTTGCACCACGCATTTCGCTATGGTGGGCAAACCCATGATGCCTTATTTCTCCGTGCCGTGCGAGGAGTCTTTCACCACATTTTGGGCAAATGCAATCACATAGAAGGCCTTGTGGAACGCTGTCCACATGAACCATCTTTCCACTACTATGTTCTGCCCACGAGAATATCATAAGAGTGCTTTTGCCATTATAAAGCGGTCTGATGTCTCATCAGAGCCAAATCTCACTTTTAGTCTGCTACCGTCCGGTGATACTTCGATAACTCTGCCGTGGCCAAGATATTGGTGGGCTATCTCATCTCCTACATTGAAGCGAGATATAGGCATAAGACCTGTAATCTCTCGGTCAATAGTATCACTTAGAAATTTAGAACCCTTCCATAAGGATTCTTCCATTTCTCCCTCTCGAATCAAAAAGGACTGTTGAATTTCAGTTAGGAATCGAGAAGGGAATTTATCGGTACTTGTTTGAAAGTTATAGCCTTCACTCTCGGTTAGAAACAAAAGTTCTTCGGCGCGAGTAATTGCCACATACATCAACCGTCGTTCTTCTTCAAGCGCAGCGAGTTTTCGTTCTCTCATAGACCTGTGACTTGGGAAAATACCTTCGGACAGGCCTATTACAAAGACATAAGGAAATTCCAGTCCTTTGGCTTGATGTATGGTCATAAGTTTTACAGTCTTGCCGTCCTTTTTATAATCGGCATTGGTAAACAAAGCAATATCCTGAAGATAAGTATTCAGCGAAATTTCATTATCATTGTTCGCAGATTCGTAAAAACGTATTGATGAAATCAGCTCCTCAATATTTTCAAGTCGCTCAACTTCTGTATCGGTACGATACATTTCCGATAGACCGGACTCTTTCAAGACATAATTGAGCAACTCGGATACAGATGACACATCTTTAAGTTCCCGACAGTCATCAATTAAGCTAATAAAGTTTTTAAGCGGAGCGTACGATTTTGTATTATGCCAAGATTCTATGTTTTCTCGCAACGCATCATAAAGCGAAAGATATTGTTCGCTCGCCATTGATTGCAGTTTTTTCATAGATGTATCGCCAAAGCGTCTTGACGGAGTGTTTACAATTCTTGAAAAAGCCAAGTCGTCATCACCAGCAATTAATCTGAGATAGCAAAGAGCATCTTTAATTTCTTTTCTTTCAAAAAATCTCACTCCCCCCCAAATGGTGTAAGGTATCTTCTTCCGCAGAAGTTCTTGCTCAATACCTCTTGAAAGATGGGATGCGCGATATAGGATTGCATAATCGGAAAAATTTCCGGACTTTTCGCATAGCGACTGTATCTTTTGAGCAATCCACTCCGCTTCTTTACCTTCATTCTCTCCATGAAAATAAGTGACTTTATCGTGAGAGGGCTTCTGTGTAAATAGGTCTTTGGGAATTCTGTTTGTGTTATTCGAGATGACACAATTGGCCACATCAAGGATATTTGGTGTAGATCTGTAATTTTCGGCAAGAACTATTGTTTTATCACAGTTCCAATCAATGAAGCTTTGGGGCAATGCTCCTCTCCACTCATATATAGCTTGGTCGGGGTCTCCTACGATAAAGAGATTATTGTAAAAGTCTGAGATTATATTCATAATAGACCAATCAGAGCCATTACAATCTTGTACCTCATCAACCATAATGTAGTTTAGATTGCGTTGCCAATAGCCGCATACATCTTCAAATGTATTGAAAAGATGAAGTGTAAAATTGATTATGTCATCAAATTCAAGACAATAGTTTAATGCCTGATAATGGATAAATGTTTCCACCGGAGTAAAATCTGAGACATCCTTATATTTAGGAGCTTCCGGTAGAATATACTCCATTATATAGTTAGGACAAGTTATTTTCTTGAAGTATGCGACTTCCTTTCGCAACCCTTCAACAATTTTTTTTGTTCTGTCAAGTCCATGCAGCTCAAGCACTTTTTTTGCAAGCATTTCTGCGTCATCATCATCAAGAATTGAGAATGATTTAGGGAAACCAATCCTATGAATATCCCGGCGAAGCACCTTCACACAAAATCCATGTATGGTACATACGAAATCGTTAGTATTCCCAGAAGCCACAAGTTTGGAGATACGTGTGCGCATTTCCTGTGCCGCTTTATTGGTAAAGGTCATACAAAGAATGTTGCCCGGATCAATTCCTATATTGTTGACAAGATGAGCAAACCGATGAGCCAGGACACGGGTCTTGCCTGACCCGGCTCCGGCTACTACGCGAATCTTGCCCTCGGTAGCAAGCACCGCTTCCTTTTGCTTATCATTTAGATTGTCAAGTATATCCATAGATAAATGCAAATTTACGAATTTTTAATTACTTGTACAATAGTGAGTTCTCATCGCAAGGGTTATGGCTTCTCCGACTAAGGCTATATTGGCGAGAAGATAGCGTCGCTTACCATTCCATGATACTGTATGACCTGCGATTTCAGCGGTTTTTAGCAGATGTTTTCGTAGGTCAGTGTCGTTGAAATATGTGGCACAGCCTATGCCGAAGGCTGTGCCTGACGGACTAAGCCCGAAGATTATAGGCCCGGCATCCATATCCATTCCAAGAAAGCCACTGCCATCGGGATATTCCTTGAATCCGGTCAGCCATGAATCTTTCAGAAAAGCTTCTTTGAGATGTGAGTATTGCTCTTTAGCAAATTCCGAGTCTATCTGCGTGAGGTAATATGTGTTGAGAGTTGAATAAGAGCCCTTGATTGGTGACTTTACAGATGTGTCGCCATCAAGAGAGAGAAAAGAGTGGAGCAAGCCTGTTTCGCAGTCAATCCATTCCGATTTAGCTCGTTGAATCCAACGGTTGACGGTGTTTTGGTATTTCCCATTGTTTAGCTGGGCATAATCTGTGAGCGCTACAATGGCAACGAGCATATCGGGTATGTATATGTCCTCACCGGGATATGTAGGAAGATTCATACATTCAGACTCCAGTATCCGGCGATTCATCGCTTTACAAAGTGAGTCATGGAGCGCGTTGTAATTATCACCTCCGCCGATTTTGCGATAGTTGCCTATCATCCATGCCAAATGGCTCAGATATGATATATGGCTCTTATCTCCGGCAATCGAATCTAACGGATCTTCTCCCCAACGCATCTTGTCATATAGTCTCAGTTCCGGAGATTTAACTATCTGAATGAGGCTATCTATTGTATTTATTGATTCCTGTTTGGTTTCGGGATAAAGAATCGAAATGTTAGAAAAAGCCTTTGAAAACATAGAGCAGGAATACAATGCCCATTCGCCTTGAAATTGCAGTCCCAATCCTCCCGGCATTTCCTTCAACAACTGTCGAGGCTCAACGACAATTTTATCTACGAGCCAATTCTTTCGCTGAAGAATATCATTCTTCTCTTTCTCATGCTTTCCAATGCTCCAACACCCCCATGCAACCCACACGACCTTAATCAATACCAGTATGGTTAAGGTGATGAGAAATAGTTTGTGCTTTAGAATCCAATCTTTTATTTTATCCATAAAGGGTATCATCAATATTTTTCATTTATGAAGATATGAAGGGTTCTGGTTGTTCGCGTATGCCTCGATGTTGTTAATTGGATAGAACATTGAAAGAATCGCACCATAGTATCTGAATCCTTCCTTTGAAATTTGTATTCTATCTCCGGAACAAGTAATTAAATTTTTATCATAAAGGAATTTCAGCACATCGGTGTATATTGACACGAATTGACCATCCATTATTTGATTGGCCGTTGGCAGAGAGAACCCACCAGAATATCCGGATATGGCAATGAATTTTGCAAGGAGTTCTTGTTTGGGCAACGAATAGTAGATGTTTGGTTCATAAGAGTCATTGAATCCGATTTGCGTCAAGATGCTTCCGTCATTTTTCCCTATATTGTAGGACAAACCGTTCATTGACATACTTTGTGCTGAAATGCCAAATCCTTTATATTGCCATCTATCCAACATTCTATGCCTGAGATATGACGAAACGCCGTAGTCCCCGGTATCTTTGCTGAATGTATTCTGACCGAAGTCGCTTTTGTATCCAAGTCGGATGAGACCATCGTATAAAAGACAGTATTGCTCATAAGATGTTTCGCTGTTCACCGAAAAGGCAGAGCCAACTTGATTAGTTCGGAATTCATACACAGTAACTTGTTCGGGATTCAGGAATGATATTGTTTCAAGATCATTGCGTATTGTATCGGCGGTCTGTCCCGGCAACCCATACATAAGATCCAGATTTACTTTCTTGATTTTAGTGGCGTGAATCTTGTCGATAGTTTCCTTCATTGCTGTCGCATCAACATTTTGCCTGTGCAGCGGATTCACTACAGATTCTACCACAGACTGAATGCCTAACGAGATTCTTGAAATCCCGGCTTTTCCAATTACGGAAATTTTCTCATCAGATAGAGTCTGGAACGTGGCTTCAATGCTTGGCTCATAGTCTGCGGTTAGAAGTACGCGAGAAATTAAATTTTGATATTCATCCAACAGCATGGAGAAAGCCTTGTCGCATAACGACGTCGGCGTTCCACCCCCTATGTCAAAGCCATATAGTTTTATTTCAGGATATTGCCTGATAAATATTTCAATATCCGAGATAAGGGCTTTTATATATCTGAATTGCATTTCTTTTGATGGAACACATATCCGGGTGTATTCACAAAACGAACATATTTGCTCGCAAAAAGGAATATGCACATAGAACGCCATAGGCTTAATTGCCTCAAATGGTAGTTCTCCGGACACGCTGTATTCGACCCAATCCTTTGGAGAGATTGGATACGAAGTATTGAACAAAGGATTGTTTTTCCTTGATTCAAACAGACTCTCAATGTCAATATATGATGTTGTCATCGTGGAATCCCTGTCTTAAAAATTGGCCATCATACATCAATGATGATTCACAATAATTGGGATTGGCGTAGTTGCGCATATATACCTCCAAAATTCGTCCATCGTGATTATACAGATAGTTGCTACATTTACAGTCGACTCCTCGGTTTCGGCTCTCTGTAAAGTATAGATGAGGTATTGAGGTGAAGTCTATTTCATCAAAATCGACATATCTTTCCTTACAATACTTGTTTACTTTCATAAGAGAAACAAATCCGATTCGCGGCAATCCAAGCGAAATGGCGAACTTCATCATCTTTTCAACCTCCGAAGTACTATCTATGTAGTCTCGAATTAAATTACAGCTGGCATTAACCCTCTCCAAATCTATATTATCAAACGCCAATGCACTTTTGGAAATAGGAACACCGTATATCTCGGACAACTTATCTTGGTTGTAATGATGCACAGATATCGAAATGGAGTTCCAACGAGGATATCGCATCATTACTTGCGAAGCCGGTAGCAGTCCGTTTGTGTTCAGATGTAAATGTATATTGTGGTATTGCTCTAAGGTGGCAACCTCAAGGATTTGGTTTACTATTTCCGGATATACGGAAGGCTCACCACCTGTTAAATTGATACGATTGATAATCACCTCTTTGTTCCTTAGTTCATCAACTACCTCCCATAACTTAGTATGATTAAATTCTACTATATTATTATGTCGATCGCCATTTGAGCAGAAAGCGCAGCGGGCATTGCAACAATCAGTAACCTTTACGAATAGATTGACTGCTTTAGGAATAGGTTGAGGCCGGCAATGTCCATGAGCACAACTCATCGACTTCAATTGAATATGCTTACCGAATATTATTGTGCACATATTATTCTGATATTACCGATTTAAGATAAGAGATTGGTTCCAATAATATTTTTTGTGAAATCTCTCCATTACTTATAAGTTCAAATATATTATCCACTTCTGGGAATTGGAACTCTCTGTACGTGCATGATAATTCTATCAGTTGAGCTGACGCTGATGCACATTTATTCTCCATGCTCGTGCTCCAGTATGATTCAATAAGAGCAATATGTATATTCAGCCCCAGATTTTTTAGTTTCTTACATAGAAATTGCGCGCTATCAGAAGTGCCACCACATCCATACGACATACACAATCCAACGTTATTGTCTATCGCATTGTCCTTTATAAATTTTAGTATAATTGGCTCAAATACATCAATCATTTGGTCATGCAATCCATGATGTATCCCAGCCCCACGATTGGTGCAATCTGAAACGTTAATCCAAAACTCATTGTCCGAGGACTCGATTATTAGTGATTTATATGCGTCATTTTCGTTTTCACGGATGATTTGTGCCATCAATTTATGGCCTTCTTCATCTGATGTAGAGCAATAATCATAGATGCCAAAACTGTGAAGTCCCAACTCACACCTGTCATATATAATTGTTAGTATTTTATTTCCGGCGACAATTCTCAAATCATGTATGTCGAAATGATCAAGCGTATAACCATCCTCAATCAAATGGCTTACAAGATTATCCCAATTGATGCTCATTGGCATAGGAGTTTTGTCAATGAGCTCATTCATGCAAATTTCCGAAGTGGGTGGTGCATCATTTGATAAAACTTTCTTACACCCAAATATTTTCTTTAGAAGACTGAATATCATATTTATATCTTTAGAGATTAAGCTTTTGCTTTTGCCTTAATTCAGTAATAAATTTTCGTTTTGCTTCAAGATTTGCAAACTCCATTATTCCATTTTCTCTCCATGTCCCAAGAATTGGAAGTGATATATCAAACTTTGGAATGTAATAACCTTGAATATTTTCATAGCAAGGATCTGTTTCTAAAATCTCAGCTGCTATGGTATATTCAAGATAGTGTGGAATATGATTGGGACCCGCACCTTCACCACAAGAAGTTGCATATCCTCCTTTTTCAAGCCCGATGTACACTGGACCGGAACCAATACGCTTGGGTATAAATGCACCCCAACATGGATTTTGGTCATAGTCGTGTGACAATACTGCTTCAAGACCATATTTCCGAAGTCCGCGTTCATGCCTTTTGAACATGAGTTCGTCAAGACAATGCGGATCTAAGGTCCCGTCCTTTTTTTGAATCCTGCTCCAGTTCTCTTTAAGAAATCGTCCAAAATAGAATAATGGATAACCATGTCCGGCACGAATTGGAGACATAACGTAGTCACAATTCGGACTACAATGAGAGAAATGGGTTATTCTGGATTGATTTACATCATTTAAGACCTCCTCTGCAGAACGATAATTGCGGAACTGATTTAGATATACGATGAGATTAAAAAGTTTCTCTCTACAATGCAATTCATATGCTTTGTCCATTTCATTACCGTAAGAGTCATGTCCCAGCAGAGACTCTTTCAAGATATTTACATTAAGACAACCATCTTCAAACAGATTCTTTTCGTAAATTATATTCCAGAAAATCCTGACAGCAATAAACGCCACATCATCTCCATTCCTTTTGAACCGATCAAAGTATCGCTCAAGGTATGACATCACCTCTTCAGGGGATTGAAATCCCATTACTTGGTTTCTGGCAATCACCAAATCAGCGAAAGTTCTCGTAACACCATGTGTATGAGTCAATAAGTTTTCTCTCATGACATTTTCAACATGGTCTCTGCAAATAATATCCACAAATTCTTTTGGCAGACGTATGTTTGAGAGGCCAAGAGCATTCTTGAACAATGGTGCAATCTCCTTTAGTTGAAAACCAGCGATTCCACATCCAATCTTTGTAACATAGAAGGTCAAAGCCCGTTCTCTCTTTGCTAATTCAATGAATCTTTCAACGTATGGCTTAATCGATTCCACTCCACCTTGCATTGTTGGAATGGCGTATGAATTCCCTTGTAATCCTTCACCCTGTCCCCAGATAGCGCCAAAACGATTTATGGCGACACGCGCGGCACCACCAGCATGATGCCCGGCAAGATTACTACCGAATACGAAAATGTCTCTCCTTCCTAATGTAATGATGTTGTCAGGCGTATATTCCGTGTCAAGAGACGTTTCACATACACCGAAGGAACAAGATTCGTCCATTGGTGACGATGGTGAGGTAACTTCCTTATTGCAATTCTTTTTGAAGAGGTCTAATAGTCCCATAAAATTATTTGATTTTTAATATTACGAAATTTGAGGCGTAGGGCAACGGTCGGTCGTGAAGATATTTTGATGAGGATTTGTCGGCATTCAAGCGGTAGAAACAATAGTTCCAACCTTGGCCCATATCGGTGTATAGAGCCTCTTTGACTCCCTGCGAGAGCAATGCGTTTATGAAATGACCAAACGTTACAATGCCTTGGCTTTCATATAGAGCCAACTGGTTTTCTTTGTCGAGGCATAGGGCACGGAAAACGTTCTTATTGTCCAATTTTCGAGCTGTCTTCACACTTTTACTATCGTGTATCGTCATTTCCTGTGCAAAGCCCATTCCACCTTCTCTTGCTGCCTTTTCCATTGCTGATTGATAATCGTCATAGAAGAACTGTGGACCGGAAAGTGGTGACCATGTGAAAGCACCGGTGTTTCGCTTGCAACGATAACCTCTATATATTTTACCTCCCGAAACATGGTTCCCGGCTATATTGATGTGTCCTTTGCCTGATGTTGACCCGGTGAAAGCTCCTGCAAAAGCTAAAACGATAGAATCGTTGTCGGCTGAGGGTATCTCACCGCAAATCATATCCATAGTTAAGCGACTCATATCTGGCTTCAGGCAAATTAAATCTCCATATTCTGTTTGTATATGTGATTCTGACAAGAAATCCAAATTTGACTCAGTAAAATCACTGACCATTGACTCCTTGATGTCGGGTTGCACATCTCTGACAATATCAATGAAAAGTTTTACGCGAGCAAGGACCTCACGCCCACGATTACGCCACCATGATGTACGACGACCGGGAGTCTTGGCATTATATCCGATTGCATCTATTCCAAGATGTTTGGCTTGATACAAGGCACGCTCGTTATGGTATTCCTGCGAAATTATTACGATTGAGTCCTGCCGATACACATCACGCATCTTGGCGATAGAGTTCAAGGTGCGAGTGCCGTCATAATCGAGAATTATGCGCACGGAGTCAACGCCCTGTTTCATCAGCGAGTCGCGCATAGCAATCGGTTCGTCATACCCATTCTCTGAATTTCGGTAATCACCACCACTGACCACAAGCCAATCAACTTTACCGGCGTTATATAGGTCTGCGGCCGCTTTTATACGATGATCAAAGTAATAGTTCCTTCGCCCATTCCATGTAGATATGGGCGAAGTGCCAAGCACAAGCCC
>OFHA01002517.1_pt1 | contig 10641 bp, 19 predicted proteins | sample 1521891 | NCBI WGS metagenome assembly OFHA01 (sample SAMEA3504089, study PRJEB24116) | mouse gut metagenome | biome: mouse gut; feature: mouse-associated habitat; material: faeces | place: Denmark | collected 2011 | reverse complement strand
TTTCCATGTTTTTTTCCATTTTATTTTCCATTGTTAGATGATCTTAATTTCATCTACGTTATTCAGATCAACATCATACGTTAAATGATCTTAATTCCATGTTGGTTAGTAAAATGATTTTCATCTTTTTCTCTTGTTATATCTGGGGGGATGAGGGGGAAAAACAGGTAAAAAAAAAGAACATCAATGATGTTCTTTTTGAGTTATGTAGCTAAACCTTTTTGTTCTTGCAATCCATCTAAATTTAATGATAATTGTTCTGATTGTGTTTGAGTAACTTGCTCATGCGCTTTTTTAGCATTTGCAATATTATTATTAGCACGTTTAGCTACCGCGTCAGCTACTGTGTTAGCAAAAGCGTTAGGATCGATTTTATTAAAATGCTTTTTTACTAAGTCATACTCTTGACCAAATACCTCTGTATGACCTTGAATATCACCCTTGGTTACTTTATAGGTTTCAATTTTCCATGCGTTAATAACATCAATTAACGAATTAACGATTATATCATTAGGCGTCAAACATATTAATGATAATCCTAATTGATTGCTATTTTTATCTTGATGAAATTTGATTAGGAATACAGATTCATCAGTATCTTTATATGTGACATGCAAACTATATTGTTGTTCATCGTCATATCTATGAAATATAAATTTATTTGATTTATGTTTTAATATGCTTGCTAATTCGTTTTGAACGTGATCGAATGTATACATGATTATAACCTTCTTATTTTAAACTATTCATGGGATAGATAGTGTAATCGCTACGATAAACAAATAATCTATGACCATCGATTACAAACTTTGTTGCGTTCTTTATATCACTATATGTTGATACAATCAGCGGTAAATTGCCCATTTTTTATTTCATTGATAATTGCCAATCGTCAAGATTTGAACAACCGCTTAATGTTATTGCTAGAGTTAATAATCCTAAAAATACTAATATTTTTTTCTTCATTGCTTGATTCCAATTTCTAATGCGGGTCCTTGCACTGTGCTAATCTTATTTGCATGATATACTTTTGATTTCGTAATTTTCAAAACATCAATTAACAATTTTGCAATATTAGCACTAATATTCATATTGTATTTCGTTTCATTGACAGGCGTTAGACTATATCCTTTATCGGATTTAGCAATATATACTTTATTATCATTTAAATATAGTTGCACATTATGTTGATCATCGGATAGATTAAGATATTTATATGCAGCATCATTAATCCCAAAGCCCGGATATTTTGAAACCCGGACGTATACGTCGCAATAATAATCTGTAAGTTTAGTAAATTTACTCAAATCAATTTCTTCGTTTAGGGGCTTAAAGTGATCTAAATCTAATTTTTCCATGATAATATCCTTTATTTGTGTCCAATCTGTTAAACTATTTCTATTTAATCTTTTTCCTAATTTAGATAATTTGAATATATTATTTTTCAAATTATAAATCGCTATGACATTAAACTGATCTTGCATATTATCCAATTTGATTAACAAGGTAATATTTCCATCGATATCGGATAATCGTGTTAGATATATATGTGCATTGATTGTTTGTCTCAAATAATTTTCAAGGTCATTAAGTTTCATCGTATTTCTCCAAAAAAAATCAAAACAAACTGTTAGCTTGTTTTGCAATTTGCTGACCAAAATCATACAAATCGAATATTGTAGTATCATGTTCAAATGCTGTTTTAAAATCTTCAATTTTGAATGGTCCGTTGCTAACAGGTGTGTTGCCTTTCATCACAAGCGTTAATTTTCTACCATGACCTTTGAAAAACATTTTAATGCAGCTTTCGCCTGTTTCTAGTCGTTTGCTTGTTTGTACATGTTCAAACTTGATTTTAGGCTCTGTTAATTTGTGCTGCTTGAACGTTTTATACACAATAATTGCTAATTTTTCTTTAGTTATATTATGTGGCGAAACAAATGCTGTAAATTCTTCTAATGTGTTTTTAAAATATGAAATAGCCATAGACATCTTCCTTTCAAAAATTAAAAATTGATTTTTATAATGTTTATTAAAAAATTTAGATTAAAAAAGTTTTTTTTTCATGTATTGAAAGGGGCATTGGGGTATAGCCACATAAAAAAAAGCTGACGTATGTCAGCTTAAAAAAAAAACCGGTTAGTCATGAGAAACGATATTATTATGTTGACGTTCAATATTTCTATTTAATCGATCAACTATTTTATTGCAAAACGTATCAAGATCTACTTGATTTGTATCAAATATATCTGCAATTTTTTGTTTAAATTCTCTTAAACCTTCCCATTTCGCATCATCAATGTCTGATAGTTTATCATATTCTGTTCTACCAGTGATTACAGCATCGCAATCTATTTTAGCTACGATTAGTTTCTTGCCATTTCTAACTAATAAACGCAGTATTGGACCTCTTGTTAACTTAAATTCTTGTTCGTCATCAATGTTTAATTTGACATCTTGATCGATTTTATCGTATTCAACAAGTTCACATTTTGGCTTTAAGTATATTACCTTGTTTGATAACTCTTTTCCAATCAAATTTTGCGTTGATCCAATTACTGAACTTTCTGCTTGCTTAAATGTTATTTTCATAGACAACACCCTTTCAATGATTTTTGTTGATTAAGTTTGTTTAATTAAAAATTATTAAAAAAGTTTTTTTATTCATGTATTAAAAGGGGTATTGGGGCGTATCCCCATGAAATACAAATTGCGTTAGCAATTTGCGCTTATAATTGTCTTTGTTTTGCGGGTAGCTGTTTAATCAAATCGCTAGTAATTGATAATAGTTTGATATTTTTATGCTCGTTCATATTTGGTTCAAAATAACACCATAATTTAAATCCAAATGGGATCATTGATCGTGCATACACTTGCGGAACATCAGTCCCATATAATTGAATATTAGAGTTATCGTTATATTTATATGCATCATAGCCGTTGATAAACGTATTAATAGGTACATATAAAGTATTATTAAAACCATTAAGATCGATATTTGCCAGTTTCAAATTTACTAATTTTGCATTTTCATTATTTAAATGATGAATAAATCGGCTCCATAAAAAAAAGGTTTATACTTATATTATATAAGTATAAACCTTTTAAATATTAATAAATCATGCCATCATCTAGACCTTGATCGAACTGAGCAGAGTCTACAAAATTTGACCATGCCTTTTTAGTATCTAAATCATTGGCATTTAATGTGGCGTCTAATTTTCCAATAGTAGGTCTAGTTTGGTTGTCATATTTAGAAAAGGGGTAAAACGTGGAATCAATCAAATGTTCACGAGATGTTTTAGTTACGGTTTGACCTTCTAATAATTGTACAATTTCGTCATTGCTAAACTGATATGAATATGAATCTTTGCCAGCCAAATCATGATGCAACGTGACGATGAATTTTAAACATATGGGTTCGCGCACGTTATTATCATTAATACCCTCTGTCTTAATGACCAAATATTTTCCATACTTGATGGAGGCATACGCCATATCATAAGTTAATGTGTGATTTTTAATAAATCTTGGTAATGTTACTTTTTCATGTTTCATGTCACATTCACCTTCTAACATGAGTCACATGTGTTTTCAAATTAAAAATATTAATCCGCATAAAACAACAATAAGTGATAATAATAGCATTTCTTCGCCGTTAGTCTTTTGAATTGTTTTCATTTTTAGTTTCCTTTCCGTTTGATGATAGTTTTACTTGTGAAATTGGCATGTTATCAGGACTTAATAAATAAATATCCTTGTCGATTTTAATTAATTGACCACGATCATAGCAAACGCCCTCTAAAAACGCAATTAAATTATCGCGTAAGGCGTCGCTTAGACTGCTAATATCTAGTAGTAAGGCAGCACCCGTAGTTAATTCATGCGCTAAACTAGTTTTTTCTCGTCTGGTTGTACTAGTTAACGTGATAATTTTGATTTCTGGCTTATTAAAAAAACGACTAAAAAATTCTTTAATGTTTTGCATTTCTTGTTCCTTTCTAAATTAATTGCTTAGTTTTTGCTAGTGCTAATACTTTTTTTGCGTCTTCTTTTGTTAAAACGTCAGTATTTATTATGCCTGCTTTAGCAAACACTGTTAAAAGTAAACATTCATGATAGTATTTAAAACTCGAATCTGGCATGTTCATAGTGTTCTTTAAATCTGAATGACTAGCTAAGAAATGCGCATAATATTGAACAGTTAACTGTTGGTCAAAATTGATATCAGACATCGATTTAATAAAATTAACAAGTTCGTTAGTCGCATATTTAATGTTAAGCATTTTATTTCACGCTTTCAACTAATTTTTCTCACTTTATCATATTGATCAATTGTGAATAATACTTTGTCCGGCTTAAATACCTTAGTCATGAGTATTACCCCCTTTCAAGAACATCTTTAATTTTAGCAAATAATTCATCTTGCGTCATATCTTCAGAGACATAATTACCATTAGGTTCAACAAGTGCATACTTAACTGTATTATTAATTTGATAAGTACATTCTTCATCATCCCAATTTCCAGGGTTAGCCAAATATGTATCGTCCGTTAATGTTTCTTGATTTAAAGTTAAATAATGTTGTTGCATAGCATACATTCCGACTTCATAACCCTTGTTTGAAATAATATTTAGCATATCAATTTGTTTATCTGTCAATTTCTTCATTATTAAGCATCCTTATAATTTAATTTTTCAATTAATCTTCTGATTTTTTCTTTCACTTCATTATCTAGTTTGTTGTGAAATCGTGAATATAAAGGATTTCGTGTCTGGTCATCAAGATAATTAAAAAACTTGTAATATTTAGAACTTGAACAATACCGATAATTGATTTATCATCCTTTACTTCGTTCGATTTACATCTAAATAATCAAGTAAATCATCAAACATCGTAACTTTACTATGCATAATCGTCTTAAAATATTCATGTAATGTTGACTGATGACCACAATGATCAAGAGCTAATAATGATGTTTGCATTTTTGGCTTTTGATAATCAACATCAATATCTAAAATTAAATAACCGTCATTATTATCACAATATTTTAAATCATTTATATCATTCATCAAGGCTTCGGATAGCATGTTATCGATTTTGTCAGTTGGTGACGTATACTTGATATTACTATTTATTTGTTTTAAATTGATCTCATCTACTAGACTAGCATTTGTAGTATTTTTGAGCCAATCATACAAATTGCACATAATGTTGGGATGCTTGATATCCGCATGTTGTAAATACTTAGCTAGTTCAGGATACGTGTTTTCCCGTACTTGAAAATCATATTGTGGAAAATTATAAATAAGGTTAATAGTATCTAATATCATACTAATACCGCTACCACCCCATTGATAATGCACAATAGATCCTAATAATTGTTCATCTTTATCATGTACATTGAGTAGTAATTGCGTTCTTTCGCCCATGATGATTTCCTTTCTATTTTGCATGCAAATAATCATCTAATTGATCAACAAATGATTGCGTAAATGCAAGCTGATCATTGTAAATTTGAATATCTTTGATTGTTAATTTAAGATATTTACAAAAATCAATAATGATATTTGCAGGAATGCGATATCGATCTGATAAATCTTGCATTGTATATTGCGGATCATCTGTCGTTTGAATATTTGTAATAACGGTTTGTCTATTTAAAAAATCAAAACTGTTATATGTTTTTTGGAATAAATTTGCTTCTGGACTGATATTCTTTCCAAGAACTAATCCTCGACTAAATATATCTTTGCAGTGAGAAAAGTCATCAAATTTTACGTTTGTGTCTTCGATAACTTTTAACATTTGTAAAAATAAATTAAATTCATGATTATCGTATTTTCTTAGTAGATCAACAAAATCATTAACATTATAATAATGTGTTGGATTTAACGAGGAACTTAATGAATATACCGGCGTTAATTTGTCCAGTAATTTGAACTTATCAACAGCTTTCTTGAAATATAAAACAGTAATTTGATCGTTTAAATAATTTAAGTTTTCTGTTGCTTTTTTAACATCGCTATTTGTCTCATATTTATGATACCGCAAACACTCAGTATTTAAGCCTTTTGGCAGAATCCTCAGCATATATGGCGCCAAATAAATATTTGATAGTAGTTTTAACATTAATATTCACCTTATTTGTCGTGTTTTGTATTATTCATATTCTTTTAATCATATGATTCGTCATCGGATTTATTATTGTGTTTTTCTTGCTTCAATAAAAATGCAGTAGGATCTCGATTAATTTCAATATCAGCTTTTTCTAATTCATATACGTCTTTTGGGTCAATAGCAACGCCGCAGAAGGGACAGTTAGGGAATTGGAATGTGTCTTCACGCATGTCCCCATCGTAGTCGCTTTCTAATTCAAAGTGCAAAATGCCAGTCCAATCAACAAAAGCATGTACTCTTGTTTCACCAATTTCTAAATAATCAGTAGATACATCCATGTCTTTGCCATCATATAATGGACAGTCTTTCTTATGTTCAATCATAGTTTATTCCTACTTTCTAATAATCGATTTGTTCGTATCTGATAGCTTCGTTATCCGCATATGTTTGCGTATACGTATGAGGTCTTACAGCTTTATCAATTTGCTGATACTTAATATTCAAAGCATCAAAAACAGATCGCAATGCATTGTACATTTATTAATTAGCAGCCCCGGTAATTGTATTTATTACTTTAATTTCTTTACTTGATAATGCCATTTTTATCACCTTAATTTTGCTATGTTTTCAGATATTAGGTGGGGTATTGGGGTTTATTCCCATTAAAATGTCCTCACGCGTATGCGTGAGGACTACATGTTTTTTAGAATATTATCAACGGTATTGATATTGATTTCATCACTTTCCCAATTATAATTTTTAACTAAAATACGAATTATTTTAATAGGGTTTTCGTGTTCCATATCATCTAATTTTGGTCGTCTAATCGCATTAACATCTGTGAAATTATATATTCCATCATAATTTAGATCATGTACGTACCACCCTGATAAACCAATACCATCGGTGTTGAATTGTGCTTTTGCTTTTCCTGCACTATCAGCCCAAACAATTGATGTTTCATCATTATCGTTTATTTTCCTAATCTGCCTTTTAATTTCAAATTCAAGTCCTTTATTAATTTATTTGCTTGCTTTTCTAATTCATATTCAGGTAAAAGCAAATTAGCATTTTTCGTACCCATTATGGGTCTTGAAATGGCATCTTCCGCCGTATCCCAATTTCTAAAAATTCGATCATGAAGCGAGTCATAACTAATTCCAATATGATAATAGCCATTAGCTAAAATATATAAGTCATTTAACGTTACTTTTACGCCATTTAAATTGTGTCTGCCTTTTCGTCTTCGATATTTCTGATTTAAGGGTGTTGTGACTATTCTCTCAATATCCCAATGTGCATGCAATCGATTATAAATGCTTCTTGTGGGTATAATACTATTAGTCATTTTACTAGTTAAGCGGGATAACTCTGATGGGGTATAACTTAAACCTTTATATTGATATGTCTTTTTGGGTTTACTAGCTAATACATTACCCGGCTTTTTTATCGCATCTTCAAACGTCATTCCGTTTCGTAATCGTTTGTAAAATAATGTTCTTGATACATTTGTATTTGGATAAAGCATCTTGGCTATATCATATTTTGACATTAGTTGTCCCCCTTGCTAACGTGTTAAAGTTTTCGAATGACGTTATTTACTGAATATAAATATGCAGTATATTTATATTTAGTAAATGCTGCACAAACTAGCAGCAATGAGCTAGCCCACATCATAACGCCAGTATATATATGCATAATTCCAAGGACTATAAAAATTAGAATACTAAATAACATAATGGCAGTAATTTGCATAAATTGGTTTGCCTTTGATTCAAGAATAAATGTTTCGTTTCTATGTAATTTAAATTTGATAACGTCATCTACATATGTATTTAAATAGTCTTTAATTGCTTTTGACTTCATATAATTAGATATGAGATTAAAGTTATCAGACTTTGTTTGCTCCATACCTGTTTTTAATTTAGTAACATCAGATTTGTTAATCATTTAACCAGTCCTTTACTTTGTAATTTATCAAAATTCAAGATAGGTTTTTGGGACATGACAAATCGTTCAGATTCATCTAAAATCTTCAATTTTTCTGGATCATTTGTTTTTTGCATGACATATGTCTTAACTTGGTTAAAATCCACTTTTTTCATCGTAAATAAATCAGCAAAATGATATCCCGTTTCATCTTGAACCATTGGATACTTAGTAAAAACAAACATTTGATTATATTTAGTCATTTGATCTCGATTTTTAGACACATTACTTTCTAATGTCTCCGATTGTGTAATATTATCGAATATCTGCTGCATGATCATATTGCCAATATCTCTACGATCTAAATTATCGGTTTTTGCAAATACGGGTAGATTATCAGCTTCAGCCATTTTATTAATCATTTTGATATCGCTAATGCAATCGTCATGCTTATATTTTCGTGTTGTATCTAAATGGGCTACTTCACGCCGATAATCTTCACCGGATAACGTTTCACGCCAATGATTCATTTTGTCGTCAAACGTTGAAACTATTTGATAATATTCTTTGAAATCCTTAATTGCCATTTCAGCTGTTTGCTTATCTAATTCATCATCACTATTTAAGTAATGCCTTAATGTGTCTAGGTTGAATTCTGATTTAGACATAGTGTACCTACTTCTTCCTCGCAGCTTCCCTTCTGAGCATTCTAATTGCACGTTTGTTATATAATTTTTGAGCTGCAATAATATCATCTTTATGTTCTAGCATGCCTATATTATGATACAATCTTGCAACTTCACGCAATTGCTTGTGAGGTGGGTGCTTTAAGTTGAGCATAATTTTATCAATCTGTTCTAATGCTTTTATTTTGTCCATATTTATCATCTGCCTTAATCCCATGCATTAATCATTTTAACTCTAAAATCGTCATCAAATTTGGCATAAAAATCTCGTACTATTGGATCTAAATTTACCATGTGTTTTTTTATTGGCGATTTCAAATATAAGCCATTTACTGTTTTAACACGAGATAATGAAACGTATAATAGTCCGCTTGTCCATCCGGCAGGCGATAAATTTACTCGATCATATGTCTGACCTTGAGACTTATGAACGGTAATGGCATATCCTAATTTTATTGGAAATTGTACAAAACCACCAATTTTGATTTTATCAGGCTTGGTCTTCATTACTCGTTTTCTTACTTCTTTGCCATCTTTTTTGATTGTTTCATAACTTGCTACTTGTTTTAGTTCATAATCATAAACTTCCCATTCATGTGGTCGAATAATAAAGTCATTTCCATTATCGCCTTCAATACTTATTTCTCTATGGTAATCATCAATATCAATAATCGTACCTGTAGTACCATTTTGATATTGTCTATTTTCCGTATCATTTGCTGTGACAATAATCCGTTCGCCTACTGCTAATGTTAAAACTTCATCAACGGGCATATTTTTAGCATTGATTCTACCAGATACTTGAGCTGTAAATGTATATTGCTCTGAACTTTTTAATTTCAATGCTTCATCATGATTAATTTTATCCACTTGTCTATTTAAACTAGCCAGATAAACACAATCGTCGCCTGGTGTTTTGTTTGCGTTTTGATTGATATATTCAATACCTTTTGTTTTTCCGCATCTAATATTATTTAACGCTGTTATAAATTCAGTATCTGTTTTTTGTCGCATAATTTGATGCAATACTTGAATGTCAAAATCCATTTCTTTCCAATATTCTGACATAAATGCATATTCTTCACCGGCTTTAAATAGTACACGTTCGTTTTTCTTTACTACGGGTGGTAATTGACAAAAATCACCAACAACAATTAATTGAATTTTTTTATTATATAACACCTCGGCTCTATGAATTGCAATAGCTAACCAGTTGAATAAATCGCTACGACACATACTAATTTCGTCAACTATTATTTTTGTTGCGTATTCTAATTCTTTTGGGATATAGTGCGGCGTAGTATTGATTAGCATTTGGCTAGGCTTGATTTTTAAAAAATGATGAATTGTAATCCCGCCAACATTAATAGCTGCGATCCCTGTTGGGGCTAAAACAATGGGATGATCGCTATTATCAATTACACGTTTAATAATTTCGCTTTTTCCACTCCCTGCTCCACCAGCTAAAAAAACATTATGATCCGTATTCATTATCGTATCATATGCTTTTTTTTGTTCATGAGTAAGTCTCATTTAGTTGCCCTCCTTTCTATATATTATATCATAGATGGATTATTTAATGTGAAACATGATAGTATCGTCATGTAGTGTTACTGCTATATCTAATTCATTTGCAACACTGTGAAGTTGACAATCTAATAATGTATTGTAATCTGGAATTGTTTCACGTCTTTTTAACAAATCCACATCATGTCTCACGTGTTTAATATCCGTTTCATTATATTTATAATGCGATAAATAATCATAAAACGGATTTAATTGGCTTAAATTATAGTCAGATAATTTGTAGTTTTGACCATAATCTTCAGCTTGTAATTTCAAAATTAATGATTTATTGATAATGTGCCGTAAAACCCTAGATTTTAATCTAGGGATATAAGGCAC
>OFHA01002516.1_pt1 | contig 10647 bp, 11 predicted proteins | sample 1521891 | NCBI WGS metagenome assembly OFHA01 (sample SAMEA3504089, study PRJEB24116) | mouse gut metagenome | biome: mouse gut; feature: mouse-associated habitat; material: faeces | place: Denmark | collected 2011 | reverse complement strand
CCCGATGGCCACGTAGATGCACACCACGTCCTTCCCCTTCTGGTTCAGGATGGTGTCCAGGGCGATGGCGGTTTTGCCCGTCTGGCGGTCGCCGATGATAAGCTCGCGCTGTCCGCGTCCGATCGGAAACATGGAGTCAATCGCCCAAATTCCCGTTTCAAGGGGAACACTCACGGATTTTCTGTCAATGATCGTGGGTGCGGGCTGCTCCACAGGCATATAGCCCTCCTCCTTGATGGCGCCCGCGCCGTCAATCGGTGCGCCGAGCGCGTCAATCACCCTGCCAAGAAAGCCGTCGCCCACTGGAACGCCTGCGCGTTTGCCTGTCCGCGCCGCCCCCGAGCCTTCACGGATTTCCACGTCGCGGCCAAACAGGATACAGCCGATTTCGTCGCGCCGGATATCCTGCACCATTCCTTTGACACCGCAGTCGAAAACGATAATCTCGCCATATGCCGCGTGATCAATCCCGTCAATATTGGCAATGCCGTCGCCTACCCAGATCACGGTGCCAATTTCCTTATCCTGTGCTTCCAGCTCAAAATTCTCGATCTCGGCGCGCAGAATCGAAATAATGTTCTCGGTGCTTGCCGCCGTCTGGACGCCTGCATTAGAGAAGCGTTCCTGAAACTGCTGTAAACGTCCTTTGGTACTCCAGTCATAGACCTCGTTCCCCGCCTCGAGGATAAAGCCGCCCCCGATCGAAGCGTCCTCCTCCATCTCAAAGGAAATCTCGCCGCTGTCCTTGTACTGTTTCTGCACAAACGCTTGAATCCCTTTGAGCTGTGCTGCATCTGGCGCCGTCACATATCTTAATTTTACCGAAAAACCGTCTTTTTTCTCCGTGGCAGTGTTTCGGCGTTCTTTTAAGATTTCCCCCCAATACTGCATATCGCCATTGTCGCATAATAGTTTTAAGAAATCACGGATTTCACTGGGAAACACCATGTCAATCACATGATGCTTTTTCTCGAGCGCCACGGTAGGATTTTCGAAATCCTCCTGTATCTGCGGCACTGATTTTAAAATATCCTCCGTGCGGAATACGATATTTTCCGCGATCCCCAGCTTCCGCATTGTTTTTGCATACTCTGATACCGTATTTATCACCGTTGTTCACCCGTCTTTGCTAAAAATTGGTTATAAAGTTCCCTGTCCGCGGCCTGTCCCTGTCCCGAGGCAACCACGCGCGCCGCGGCTTCCATGACAAGCCCGGCAATCTCTTCCTGTGCCTGCCTGATACTGCGTTCCTGCTCGCCCTGTGCCTTTCTCTTGGCGTCGGACACAATTTTCTGAGCCTCCGATTTGGCTTCCGCCACGATTCTTCCATATTCCTCGTCGGCTTTTTCGCGCGCCTTGCTGACTGCCGCCGCTTTTTCTTCGTCAATTCCCTTCACGCAGGCTTCATACTGCTGTCGCAGCGCACCTGCCTGTGTTTTGGCTTCCTCTGCCTCTGCATACTGCTTGTCAATCTCCTCCTGCCTTTTTGCCAGTATGTTTTTCACCGGCTTGAACAGGAATTTGCTCAAAATAAAGTAGATAATCAGCAGATTAATTACGGTAAAAACAAGATTTATATCCAGTTTTAACATAATGTACCTCCCAGCCGCTTATTTCACAAGCATGATAATCAAAATCGCCACAACAAACCCGTAAATCGCCGTTGCCTCGGCAAGCGCGCCGCCGAGCAGCAGAAGCTTTGTGATCTTTCCGTCAGCTTCCGGCTGTCTTGCCACCGCCTCAACTGCCTTGCCGGAAGCGATTCCGATTCCAATTCCCGCTCCAATACCTGCCAACGCTGCAATGCCTGCTCCAATTGCTACACCCATAATTTACCTCCATTCCGCCGTATGGACATACGGCATTTTTCATCAAAATATGTTCATTTCATCAATATTCAGTTGTTTTTGTTTGCCTTAGATTAACAAATGTTTATTCGACTGCCTCTCTGATGTAGAGCGACGTCAGGAACACGAACACGTATGCCTGTATCAGCCCGTCGAAAATGTCGAAGTAAAGGCTGAAGGGAACCGGCGCGACAGCCGGCGCCAGAATTTTAATCAACTCCATGATGACAAAAGCGCCAAGTACGTTTCCGAACAATCGCATACACAGCGACAGCGGTTTGATGAATAGTTCAAGGATGTTGATCGGCGTCACGATCGCCATCGGCTCTTTAAAGCTTTTGAGCCACCCGCCTGCGCCTTTGCTGTGTATGCTCGCATACTGCACGAGCACAATACTCATTAACGCCAGTGCCGCCGTGACATTCAAATCCTTTGTCGGCGGTTTGACGCCAAACAAACCAATCAGGTTCGCAAAAGCCAGATAAATCAACACGGTACTCAGATACGGTACATATCCTTTTGCTTCTTCTCCAACCATGTCCGTGATAAAGCCTTCAATTTTTGTCACAAGCATTTCCGCAAAGAGCTGGCGCTTTCCGGTCGGATGCACCTGTAGGTTTCTTGTCAGAAATAAAGAGAGCAGCAGTACGAGCAGCACAATCACCCATGTGATCACTGTCGATTCGTAAATTGGAATTTCCCAGCCGCCGATATGTACAGTGAACACCGCCACACATTCTAGCTGCTCGACAAGCTCATTTGCCAATTCTTCCATCATTTTCACCTCCTATCATTCAAATTTTTCATGACTGGCAACAGATACTGTACGCCAAAAAAACCTCTGCGATACACAGGTTTCAATATATTGTAAAATCCAAATGGAGTTCTACCGTATTTATTTTTTGCCGTCCTTGTTGTGGATATAATTTAACTCGATGGCTTTCTTGCGCAAGATTGGAATATGCGTCCATTTTACCGCCACGATGAAATAAGAAGTGCTGAAAATCACAACAGCAACAACCAGCAAAAGCAGCCGGGCCAGAGACCTGCTGTTTTTGCCGGTTGAATGCCGTACAGTATCGTTGATCAGTTCTATGGCGCTGCGTGCTTCAAGCATCTCTGCCGAATTTGCAACGCCATCGTTTACATTGTAGCTGATTGCTTTATTTTGTGAAAACTCGTACCGCGCAGTATGGGGAAAATCCCTATCGGCACTGCCAAAACAAACTCCAAGAAAAATGGACAGTATTAAGAGTAAACTGATGCCAAATTGTTTTTCTTTTGTCTCCACGACGCTCACCTCTGTTCTATATTCTATCATGGCCGTGATAAAAAATCCAGTAAAAGTTGTATCGGTGTATTAAATTACAAATTTTGCGCTGTTCGTTGTATATTGATCTTTCGCTTGATTTTATGGTGCGCCTATGATACTGTATACTAGTTTAAAATTTTTATACGAGTCATTTGCTAACATAATAAAATCTGATGCAAATATGGAAGAACCATCATTTGCTTCAGATTTTTTATTTTCGAGCGTATAGAAACGGCCTGTTTTTTGCAAATAAAATTTCGCAGATTCAAATAGTCTGCGAAAATCCCCCCAAAGCTGACGTACTACAGGATTTCTTAGCCTGCCTGACCATGAACTTGACCCCAAATTCTCTCATGAAGCCTTGCCATTCCCTGCCGCTTGGTTTCCATGGACGGATGCACATAGCGGCGCAAGGTCATCTGCACATCGGCGTGTCCTAGAATCTCGCTCAGGCTCTTTACGTCCATTCCGCCTTCTACGCAGTTTGTCGCAAAAGTATGCCTGAGGATATGGAAATTTTTATTTTCCACCCCCGCCTCACGGAGCAGCTTCTTATAGCGATATTGCAGCGTTCGGGGTTCGAGCGGTTTATCCCCGCCAAAGATGTATTCTTTGCCGTCCTGAAACTGTTTAAGCAATGCTATCACACTGTTAGACAGTGGGATTTCCCGGCGGGAACACGCGCTTTTGGGGACAGACACCACTAGGGCAGTCCGTGTTCTCTGTCCCTCAACAGGAAGTCGCTGTACCGTTCTGACGACTGACATTATCCCATTTTCAAAATCAATATCCGACCATTTCAGTGCGCAGAGTTCTCCCAGTCTGAGTCCCGTCAACAGACTTAACAGCACCGCAAATTTAAAGCGATCCATCTCCTGATACAGTACGCTTGCCAGCTTTTGCTGTTCACTGCGGGCAAGGACTGCGACTGTTTTTTTCACTGAACCCAACGCCGGTTTTTTGAGCGGCGTGACTGTTATCGCATACTGTGCTGATGCAAATTTTAAGATTCGGTTCAAAATACTATAAATGCTCATCTGCATACTCTCTGACAGGGTATTGGGGATTCTGCCGGACACGCAGGCATACGTCAGTTCTGAAAGCACAGTCTCTTGAAAAAGTGGCTGAATATGGGTATGATAAACGGTATTGTACTTAATATAGGTAGAGAACTTTCTCTGCTCCTTAACGGACTCAAGCCATTTCTGCGCGACCTCCCCAAACATAATCTTGGCTGCACCGAGCTGTTTTTCCGCCGCCGTCCCCTCCTGCGACAGACTTTTTTGTGCACTCAGCCTCTCACGCACCTCAGAATAGGAATGCCCATAGACAGACTGATAGACCGTCCTTTTTCGCTCCGTACTGTAAACCGCAAAACGTCCTTCCCAGCGGCCATCTTTTCGTTTCCTGATATTTTCTCCATGTCTTGCCATATCAATTCCCCCTCTTCATTCGTATGATTTTTGACCCCGAATCTGACCATGAAACACGCCAGAAAGCTCATGCCGTGCCCAATTATTGCTTCATTTACCACTGATTTTTCCTGCAAATATAAAAAAATCCTGATTTTTGGAAAAAAAGAATTGTCACAGGGGTTAAAAAGTGTTACACTATTACCGATATAGATTACATATTAGCAACATACTTTTTTATATTTCGCAGACTATTTGAATCTGCGAAAATGAGATAAGAGCATTGCTATAATTATTTATATCTGAAAAATAGCGTTTGTACCATAATTTTTTGCAAAGTGACAGAGAATTTAGGAGGATATCGTGGGAGGTACGCTGACAAAGACCATATGGCAGTACAGTGAACCCTTGCCAGAGGAGACGATGGCGTTTTTAAGGGGGATCGCTTTGGACTACAATAAGGTCAAGAATCATACCTACAAAAGATATGCCGGCATTAAAAGTCTCGGCAGGCTGACTCCTGCGTATGATATCATGGGCGAAATGCGCCACAGCGGGATTCGGACGCAACTGGGACTGCCCTCCGCATACTTTGACCCTGCGATCATTGACGCAGTGGCGGACATTAAAGGAATGTGGGGAATGCTGAAAAAGAAGATTGGCATTCTGATCACGGCAAACGAGAATCTGAGCAGCGAGGACAGAATGTATTTAAGGACAATCCTGAGGCTGGACAAAGTCTACGCCGCCGTGCTTTGCCATGAGACGTATGAACTTCCCAGAAATGCAAAGGGGCTTGACATTGACACGGAACGTCTCAACAGTCTGCTTTGCAGGCTTACGAGGAAGTATCTGGCAAAACCAAATACCGACAGTGCGGATTATTTCAGTATCGCGCCATGCGGCTATACCTATCGGAACGGTATGATTTGCATCGCGTCAAGGATACCGGGAAAACGGATTGCACTGCCCTTAAAAGATGACCATATCTGTACCCGGCAGATTCGTCTTTGCATCAGGAAAGATTATGCCGCACTGGCACTGCCAACAGAGACAAGAATCAGAAAACATGCAGACTATGAAAACACCATCTATATCCATATCGGCTATCGTGACATGCTTACGCTGTCAAACGGCAATGTTTATGGACAGTCACTGGGCAGCATGACATCGGCAGAGACACGGCGTCTGATGGAAAAAAACAGCGCGCGTGCCAGTATGCACACGGCGCACCGGAGAAGCAGTGCAGATGGAGAACGGGAAAAAGCAGACCTGATAAAACGATGCAACCTTGGCACAGAGAAATATAGGCGGAATAAAGAAAAGCAGCGCGCAAAGACAGAGACATTCATCAATACGGAGATCAACAGAATGCTGGCGGCAGAAAAGCCTGCAAAGATTGTGATTACGAGGCCAGTAACCGTCAATAAAACCAAGCTTCCATCAAGATCTGCCAATAGAAATTTGACAAGAAGCTTTAATGGCTATATCAGGGAACGGCTGTCGTACAAATGCCGCTTGAATGCGATTGAGCTGGTTGAGATCAGTTCAAAAGGAACGGGAAATATTTGTTCCCTTTGCGGCGCTGAGGGCAGGCGAATGCCGGACGGTTTTTATTGTCCAGATTGCGGGTTTGCCGCTGCGATCTCATTGAACGGCGCTAAAAACATTGAAAACAATTATATAGCAACGAGAGGTTGAATCATACAACCCTGAGAATAAATTATCTGATATTTACACAGATGATTTTACCCGGCGTACTGTGCACCAATCAGGATCACAGGGGCGTATGTTTACAATATCATGGGCGGCGAAACAACTGTCCATAAAGGCAAAAGACGGCATTATCTAAGTCATGATTTCATGATTTTCCGGTATGCCAAGACCGCAGCCTTATGCGGAGCGAAGCAAATCTACTTTGTCAGATTTGCAGGTGGAGACACTCGGCTAATCCTTATGATAATTATTTATTAAAGAGTTTCTAAAAACTGGAGAACAGAAATGAGAAAAGCGCAGAGACAGCAGGCAGAAACACTGTTTGGGCAACTCGAGGAAGCACATATACAGATCAAAAGCGATGTCGAACAGCACCATATCGAACAGGCACTGGATTTGCTAAAGGACTGTCAGGACAGCGCCGCCGCGATAGGCACATTTATTGAAAACATAGAGGGAGAGGGACACCCGACGGTTTGCCTTCTGGAAGAATATTGTGAACTTGTGTATCAGTTGTACGAAGAGCTGTTTTCATCAGACAAAGAACGCAATGCAAAAAAAGTCCATAAATTGCTCAGGCAGCAGCTAATCAAAGCTGAGAACAGCTTTAAATGGGATATTCCGACTAGGATAGAAGCAGTGTTTCTTCCATATAAAGCGAGTATGTGGGACAGCTTGGAAAGTGTGTGGCGCGCAGCAGATGAGGACGAAAACTGTGATGCTTATGTAATTCCGATTCCATATTATGACAAGAATCCAGACGGCAGTTTTCGCAAAATGCACTGCGAAGATGACCAGTATCCAGCGTATGTGCCCATTACCAAATATGATACATTTGATTTCGAGAAGCATCGCCCAGACATGATCTATATCCATAACCCGTATGACGGACTGAATCTGGTCACAAGCGTGCATCCGTTTTTCTATTCGGAGCATTTAAAAAAATTTACAGACCAGTTGATCTATATACCATATTTCGTATTGGGAGAGATCAAGCCTGAGGAGGAGGAACGAATAAAGTCCATGCAGCATTTCTGCACCACGCCGGGCGTGTACAATGCCGACAAGGTCATTGTGCAGTCGGAGGACATGCGGCAGGTCTATATCAAAGTTCTTATGAAAGAATCAGGCGATTGCAGCGCTGCCGCAAGAAAATACTGGGAGAATAAGATTCTTGGTCTTGGCTCGCCCAAATATGACAAGGTGGCATGTACCATAAAAGAAGAAGTGAAAATACCCGAACCATGGTTGAACTTAATTCGCAGACCTGATAAGAGCTGGAAGAAAATAATTCTGTACAATACGAGTATTGCCGGGCTGTTGAAACATAACGAAAAGATGCTTGCCAAGATGAACTATGTATTTGATGTTTTTCGGAAAAATCAAGAGGAAGCTGTCCTGCTGTGGCGTCCGCATCCGCTGATTGAGAGCACACTCACCAGCATGCGTCCTCAGCTATGGGAGGCATATAAAGCAATGCGGAATCAGTATTTAGCAGAAGGCTGGGGCATCTATGACGATACCGCAGATCTGGACAGGGCAATCGCGATCAGCGATGCATATTACGGCGATGGAAGCAGTGTGGTACAACTGTATCAACAGACAGGAAAACCAGTCATGATGCAGAATGTAGAGATTACTGCGTGAGATTTTGAAGAAAAGTGGAACCTTGACAATTTCATACTTTATATCTGTAGAGAGTAGATGGAAATAGAGAATAGAAACATATATTCGAGAAAACTTGACGAAAATATGATGCAATGTTATACTGACTATATCATGATGGCTTGGAAGCAGAAACGAAAAGGCTATAACAATGGAGGAGCAGTAGGTGTACAATACGAGTATAAAGAACAATAAGTATCTGAGTTTCTTAGGGAGGAGACATATGTATGCTGGAGATCTTAGATGAGAAAGTAAAGACAAGTTGCTATGATATGGCATATAGATATCCAAATTGCCGATATATCTATATTATTGACAACCTTGACAGTCTTATGGAACATCAGGGGTATCTATATTGTGTCAGCAATTCGGATGAATCATTCCCGGAATTAGTCGATGCGGAATGCAGGCTGAGAGAGCAGGGAATTTTATGTGTTCATGCAGGCAGTTATAACAATGGAGGAGGAGTAGGTGTACAGTACGAAGTTGATGAATCAAAGATATGAGATTGAGTGCATATCTTTGACAAGAGTCCTAAAGATACAACGCTTTATCGTGGACACGGGCGCAATGTATACTTGTTGTCACTATTCTATGATCGATGAACAGCTGCAAGAGTCCGATTTGTCTGAAATGAAAATAAAATTCATTGGCGGACTTATAAACGGTTCGGCAGTTAAATTTTATGAGTATCCGCTAAAACAATTTACGATAGGCAATATTAACCGCGGCACCTGTAATATATGGATTACTTTCGACAAAAGAGTTGTAGATATGGTGTTAGGACTAGATTTATTAAAAGATATGGTATTTTTGAATAGACCTAGTGATGGGGCATTATGTTTTTTTGAAAGTGAGAAACAGTGCAGAGAATATATGCAAACCCATTATTAAACAAGAAAGAGAAGATGTAAAGTATGAAGTTGTCAATAATTTGTACTTTACATCTTTTTTATATGCAAGCCCCATTCAAAACATTCAAAGAAGCGATACCGCAAAGGCAGCGCGGGGGCTTGCATCAAATATGAAAACGAGAGGGGCATACTGTATGAAAAAAACGAAAGCAGTCAGGATTGCATCATTGATCAGTGGAATCAGTATTCTATTTTCAATGGCATCTGTATATGCCGCTGAGGAAATCCATCAGACGACAGAAAGCGAAGAAAGTGGGACACAGTATGAAAACACAATTGAAGGCGAGACAGCGCACGGAAACACAAAAACCGTAGAGTTTGAGACAGAGAACTCAAATGAAAATCAGATATCCGAGCCAGAGGAAAGCCAAAGCCAGCTCGAAAATAGTACGACCGAACCAGAGGAAAGCCAAAGTACCCGTGAAGATGCTTCTGAAACGGAAAGTGAGCAGGAGTCATTGCAAGAGGGGGAAAGCGGAGCACAGAGTGAGCCTGAGACGGAGGAGAGTACAGAGGAAATGACAGAGATCGCTGACGAATCTGGGCAGATCGAGAAAAGGTGGAAAGCAGGAATGGGGCTGACCAGCCTGCTGATGCCGCAGAAATTTGAAATTGTGATGGACCCATGGGAGATGGACGGCAGGACGCAGGTTTACTCCAAGCAATATATCATAAAAAATACTGGTGACATGTCAGGGACACTGAAACTGACTGGAATTGCCTGTGAAGTGGGTGAAGATGTCCATGTGCAGGAAAATAGTGACGGCATTCATAGTGGAAAAGACAAGAAACTATATATTGAATTGTTGATTAATGATGAGGACAGATTTGTCCTGATGCCAGAGGGAACGGATTATGAGATCAAGCTGGCGCCAGATGAGAGCATAACGCTGGAATTTACAGGGGAGATGAACGAAAATACGTCCCAAAACTGGCAGGATAGTGATGTGAAAATAAGTGTTACCTATGATTGGTGTGTAGAGCCGCAGGAGAAAGAGACAGAAACCGTGGAGAGCATCTCGGAGCCGGCGGAAGAAAATCCTGAGGACATTTCAGAGCCAGCGCAAGAAAACTCGGAAGCAGAGTCAGAGTCGGCGGAAGTAAGTACGACGAGTGAGCTAGAATCGGAGGAGGAAACTTCGGAAGTAGAATCAGAGACAGCGGGAGACAACATAGAAACTGAGTCAGAGCCGGAAAATGAAAGTTTGGTAAGCGTGACAGAATCGGAGGAGGAAACTTCAGAAGCCGAGACAACAGAAGGGGAAAACAATCTGTCAGAAGGACTTAGTACAGAAGAAGGAAGTTTGAAGATAGAGACAGCCACGGAAGAAGGTTACTCGAATGTCCAGACAGAAACAATAGGAAATCTCGAATCATGATTTCTGAATGAATAGAGGAGACAGAAAATGAATAAAAAGACAAAAATCATAATCGCCAGTATCTGCATTGTGGCACTGCTGGCAGTCGGTGCCGCGGTGACGATGTTTGTCATGCTGATGAATAAGGAGGGTGATACACCGAAGGCAAACGGGGTGTATACCATAGATGAAGGCAATTATCAGCAAATTATGGACGACATGACTGAACAGGTGCAGGAAGGGTATTTTGAGACATACATGACGACAGATTGGGTTTTTCCAGATGGAAGTTCGGAGGCGACAGATGCCATGCTGGGCAATTCCCCCAATAATACAAAACCAATTCGGTGTGAATTGTTACTGGATGAGACAGGAGAGAAATTGTTTGAGACGAATGTCATACCCGTTGGCGCCTTAGTATCG
>OFHA01002515.1_pt1 | contig 10647 bp, 10 predicted proteins | sample 1521891 | NCBI WGS metagenome assembly OFHA01 (sample SAMEA3504089, study PRJEB24116) | mouse gut metagenome | biome: mouse gut; feature: mouse-associated habitat; material: faeces | place: Denmark | collected 2011 | reverse complement strand
TTGCATCTTTTGAGAAGCATAGGTGGGCAGGAGTACATAATCCTCCGCATAAAATTAAAGCCATAAAAAACGAAAATTATGAATACTTGACCTTCCTTACGACCTATATCATTCCATTAGTTTGCATTGACTTAACCGAGGTCCGATATGTGATCGTGCTTGTAGTCCTGTTGGTTTTGATTGGTTTTATCTTTATCAAAATGGACCTATATTGTGGCAATCCCACACTTGCTCTCATGGGATATAAATTGTATCGTGTTGAAATAGAGGGAGGAAATGCTCCTGACGGCCTTATAGTAATATCAGCAGATCGATTATCAAAAGGATCGTATATCAAGTGGGTTCCTATAGATAAATACGTATGGATATCAAAGGAGATAGAGAATGACAGAAGATGAATTAAAAAATGCTGTGTCCACTGTGTTGGAACAACCACACTATACACAAGTATATTTGGTCCTTAAGATCGAAGGAGAGTTGGTTTTACGGCTAGCCGATATAGAAGACGAGAAAACTGCTCCGGAAATTCAAGGGCTTTTCGAAGAATTCCTAGAGAATACTATTGTCTCTAACGAAGACATTACTATTCGAAATCTTTCTGTTGGGGACGAGGCTCTAAACGCTGTTTATCAGTATGATTATGATAGCTATCCAGAAGAATTGGGCCTATTCAAAAATTTTGAATTAACCAGCGCAACCGAAACAAAAAAATTTGACTTTCGTGAAGATGATTTAGGAAGCTTATTCGGATATATCATTTACCTTGGCTCAATGGAAAATGGCGTTGTTTTATTCAAAAAACACTACCCTATTTCTTTGATAAAACGAGGAAGTTTCCTATTAGGAGCGAAAAAGAAAGCAAAGCGTTTTGAAAAACTTCCGGGTGTAGATATCATTCGTATGAATGGTGAGGCCCAGCTTTTACGCTTAGGCAACACCATGTTTGTGCTGGATTTAAAAATGTTGGAACGCAACATGGGTTTTTCACATCTTATACAACGGGCAGCAGCAGAGACTGTTAATGCAATCGAAGAATTGGATATTCTGGATGACATTGAAGTGCTGAATGACACACTTGAAGATCCATCCTTCACGCGTAAACTTTCTAAAGTAAAAAAAGGTTCTCCTATCTTTACGCTTGGGATTACAAAAGAAGCTATCGTGGAATTTACAAAAAACACGCCAGAGCTTGCCGGAAAATTCAAGTACAGTGATGATGGAACACAGATCAAGTTAGGCACCAAAAAATCCAAAATTGCATTTGTAAAACTGTTAAATGATTCTTTCCTGCGCTCGGAATTAACGAAACAATATTATGAAGCATCTGCAAAAGACAATATTACTCAAAGTGCTGGATAATCAATTTGTGTTTCTATACTCCAAACAGTGCATGGGCCACAAAAAGCGTTCGTAGAACGCGTAGCCGCAGAATGAAAATTCTGCGTTCAAAGGGGCTTGGGGGCGCTGCCCTCAACAAGCAAGCGGAGAGGAAAATCACGGAGGGATTTTGCGCTCTGCGGGTCGGTGTGTATTAACACCGGCATTGCTTGCCCCTTTCTTTGCAGAAATGAAAGGAGCCAGTGAGGAAACAGTCAAATTTCACTCACTGGCTCAATTCGTTTCAAATTTTTCGGACAACTCTGTCAGTTCTTTCACCGTTTCTTGGGTGTGATGCAACAGGGTGTCACGCATTTCTGGCGGACAGCTGGAATAAAGCATTTTCATCTGATTGACACCCTCATCCTCCAGAGAAATATCTGGATTTATAAGCGTATCTAAAGAGATGTGCAGGACCTTTGCCAATGCTCTTAAAATCAAATAAGAAGGATTCATTTTCCCCTTTTCGATATTGGCGATTTGCTTTACAGAAACATGGCTCAGATCCGCAAGCTCCTGCTGTGTCAGGTCTTTTTTCTTTCGGGCTTCCCGCATTTTTTGCCCCAAAGCAGTCAAATCATCAATCGGCATAATCGTTCACCTCAAGAATATTGTATCGTTCCGGTTTATGCAAAGAAATAACCTTATTGTACCTGATGAACGGTATGATTATGCTGATTTTTGTGGAGCAATAGATAGGGATAAACTTGTATTCTTCGAGCAAACGAAATATAATTAGGGTTGAGCAAAACTCCGATTTGCTCATAAGACTATACAATAAATAGTGCTATCCGGCTTGCTTGAGCCCTATATATTGTGACTCAACTTTGCAAAACTCGCGTTTTGCTCAACCCTAAAATATAATATTTTAGGAGGTGCAAAATGGACTACATAACATTAAAAGAGGCAAGCCAAAAATGGGGAGTTTCAGTTCGACAGATAAACTATTATTGCGCCGATAGCCGTATCCTCGGGGCTGTGAAGATGGCGACAATCTGGCTGATACCGAAAGACGCAGAGAAGCCTGCTGACAGGCGTAGGAAGAAGGGAAAAAACAACCAATGAGATTAACGAAAAAGTGAATTTGACTGATTATAGACTTTTTCCTATTATGATACCAGCGAGCGAGGTGAAACCATGAGTTATACGATTATGATCATAGATGATGAACAGATGATTTTAGATATGCTTCGGGATCAGTTTGAAATGGAGCAATATCAGGTCATTACCGCAAAAAGTGGTGAAGAGGCCCTGCAAAAACTGACCCAGCAGCCAGATATTATTTTGCTGGATATCAATATGCCAGGGATGGATGGCCTTGCGTTGTGCCGGGCAATCCGCGATCATGTAACCTGCCCCATCCTATTCTTAACCGCCCGGATTGAGGAAGCGGATCGTGTAGCAGGCTTGCGGGCCGGTGGGGATGATTATATTTTGAAACCGTTCAGCCTGGCTGAGCTGACTGCTCGTGTAGAGGCCCACCTGCGCAGAGAGAGCCGTATCCAGCAAAAAATCAGTGTCCGGGGCTTTGGAGACATTGTGGTGGACTACGCCGCAAGGACTGTCTCGCGAAATGGCCAGCCCATAGAACTTTCCAAGGTGGAATTTGATATAGTGGAACTGCTTTCCCTCCACCCTGGACAGGTATTCAGCCGGGAGACCATTTATGAACAGGTGCGGGGTTTTGACGGCACCGCTGACAATGCTGTGGTGAAGGAACACATCCGCCGCATCCGAAACAAGCTGGGGGCGCAGTATATTGAAACAGTCTGGGGGTGCGGCTATAAATGGGCAAAATAAAACACTGGCTTCACTCCATGCCTCTCCGCCGGGCTTTTGTATCACTTGTCCTTGTTATGGCGGTGCTTGTAGCTGGTATTTCAGCAGTAACCATTTTTACCTGTGTCAACGTGCAAAATCAAATCTTGGAAAGTGTGACTGACTACCAGGTGTTACCGCCCCAAGAGACTGAGGATGAATATAACCTGGTGATTGCAGATAATAAACAGATCGTCCCAGGGGAAAATGGACAGCTTGTGATTTTATCCACCGAGTACCAAATCGCCAACCTGAGCGATACACAACGGGTCGCCTACTATGCGGCAAAAGCAGCCGTAGTCCTGGTGCCGACCTTGCTTTTCGTGCTTGGTACGATTTTCTGCGCCTGGATGTTCTATTCCATCAAACTGAAACAGCCGCTATCGTTACTCTTACAGAGCGCCGACCGCATATCACAGAGTGACCTGGATTTTTGTTTGGATTATCCCGCTTCGGACGAAATGGGTGAACTCTGTCGGGCGATGGACACCATGCGGGCCGCCCTCCTAAAAAATAATCAAGAGACTTGGGCTATGATAGAGGAGCGGCGCAAGCTCAGCGCCTCCATCGCCCATGACCTCCGTACCCCCATCACCGTGATGAAAGGCTACACAGAATATCTCTCGCATAATGTTCCGCTTGGACGCATCAGCGAGGACAAACTGATGGGCACGATCCGCAATCTTTCTTTGGCAACAGACCGACTGGAACAGTATGCAAACCAGGTGCGCGAGATACAGGCGATGGACGCCATCCCAGTGAAGCCAACATCCTGCTCTTTGCGGAAATTTTTTGAGGAACAGGAGGACGAATACGCCGTTTTAGCGCAGCAGCACCAGCTTCAATTCTCTATGGATATTAGTGGGGTTCCGGATATTCAGGTCATGCTGGATGGGATCTTGGTACATCGTATGATCGACAATGTGATTTCTAATGCCCTGCGCTTCGCCCGCCGTGAGATCACATTAAAGGCCGGGTGGCAAGAAGGTCTGCTTACAATTCAAGTACATGATGATGGGAAGGGCTTTTCAGAAGAATCCCTCCGCTCCGCCACAAGGCCGTTTTACAAGGAAAATACGGGAAATGACCACTTCGGGCTTGGCCTCTCGATCTGCAACACCCTTTGTCAGAAACAGGGTGGAACGCTCTCTCTGAGCAATAACAACGGAGCTTGCGTAGAAATGCAGATACAAGCGAAAAAAATTGATGCCGATTGACCAATCGTAGACCTTTTCCAATTATACTCTCCTTATCCTAACGATAAGGAGAGTATTTTTATGCACAGATTTCTTTTTATTTCATTGGCACTTGTATGTTTGCTGGCTGGGTGCAGCGCGCCGCAGACCAGCGACCCAGCCACGGATGAATCGGACAACCTGGACGCCTATTTTGAGGAAGAACCAGCGGACAATGAGGTGGGCTCTGCGGAATTTGGTCTGCAAGACCCGATGGACATGGTTTATACCTACGATGGTGAGCCCTTGGAAATTCCGTTCTCCATAACTGGCGCTTCTTCTGGAAAAACCACAGAGATTGGCGTCCTCCTATTTGTGGATGGGATGGCCCAGCCCTATTCCGCAGTCTATGAGGATGGTACAGAGCTTGAGGAAAGCTATATGCAGGTCTTTAACCTGGATTATGGACAGCAAGAGAATTTCAACATGGTATTCCAGCCAGTGACCGGCAAAGCGGGGGAAACCGTCCCTGTTATGGCTGTCACAATTCTGGAGCCCAGTTTTGTAGCAGAAGGGCCCGATAATCCGCGTTATGGCTTCCACCACCAGGAATCTGCAACCATATCCCGCCAGATTTCTTTTGCAGCAGACGCCCCCGTACAGACATTGGCCGCAGCCGGTACGGACTACAATGTGGTGGATTTGCCGCAGGACGTATTAGATACCCTGGCTGCGTGGGGTGCGACCGATATCCTGGACACGACGGCAACCTTGTCCCTAGGTGTTGAAGATGGAAATTACATCCAGGCAGATGGGAAAACAGCGACAATCACTGTGCAGCTCTACGGCGGGCCGGAGGCGGAGTTCAATATCACTCTGTTCATCAACCACCAGCCTGTCCAACTCAATGGAGCGGACTATCTCTCTGTTCGGACTGTAAAAAACCAGATGGTAGAAGCCACATTCCAGATTGATACCTCTGCACTTGGTACGCTGAACACGGTCTATGCCATTGCCGTTACCCCGGAGGATGGGGAGCTTGAGATCAACAATCCAGTTAAGACAGCATCTGTACTTTTGGTCAACGGGGAGGTTTGACGAACATGAAAAGAATCAGTATTTTGCTTGCACTTGTACTCAGTCTTTCTCTGCTTTCCGCCTGCGGAGGCAACGAACCGGCGGCTAACACCGGAAATTCGTCCAGCAATCCCTCAGCGGACTCCCAGCAGGCTCCTGACGAATCGGCGGAACAGACAGCCGGCAGCGGAGCCAATTTTCTCTCGCCGGAGTACGATTATACCACCAATGAGCTGAAACTGACTGATTTATCTACCGGCGAAGTAACAGCCACCTATGCTTTTGACACCGCCCAAACACCCCTGCTGACAGACAAGACCAGCCAGGGAGTCATCGTCATGCTGTCCAGTCAGGCAGCGGCGGATGTGCAGGACATCGGCGGGGTCACGGTGATCTCCGGCGACAGTTCTGTGGAGACGCTGTATTACTGGCTATTCGATCAGAGCCTTAATCTGGTGGGCACCTACGAATTGACAGACGAAGCATTGGTAAATGGTCTTTGGGGCTCTGTCTTTGCTGCTGCGCCGGATGGGAAAACCCTTGTATATGCGGAAGGGCCCAGCCTCTATCAATATACCTTTGATACACAGGAACTGACGGAAATCACTCCGGCCATGAGCGAAACCGTTTATTTTGAGGCGGTCGGGTACAGCGGCAGCGGAGACTATTTGGCCTTTTTCGGAAGCCTGGACGGGCAGGAAAATACCACGGCCTATGGCTCGATTGATCTGAGCAGCAACACCGCCGCTATTTTTTCTGCTGAGGGCTTTTCCGGTTCCATGCTCTCTGTAAACGGAGAATATGCTGCTGTTTCCGATACGATTCTGCCCGCCAGCATGGGAGGCGCAAAGCAGACCGGCTCCGTCCTCTTTTTGGATTTGACCCAGCAGCAGGGGAAGGTAATCAACGTGGAGAGCGGAGATGAAAGCGGGATTGCCGCCGTATCCGCAGACGGCCAGTACATTGTGACCTGTGCGGGTGGAGACAGCCCAAGCGGTACTCTGCGGGCCTATCAGGTCAGCGATGGCACAAAAGTTGCGGATGAAACCTATACGATGGATACAAACTGCAAACCTTATGAGATTTGGGTCATCGGCCATTCCGCCTATGCAGCCCTGGGCACGGATGACGGCTATGCCCTCTCACAAGCGGTTGACCTTCTGTGAGGAATACATGATGAAACTGGAACTTGAAAGCATCACAAAATTTTATGGAAAATATCCCGCGCTCCAAAATGTATCCGCTACTCTGACAGAAGGGGTTTATGGATTGTTGGGGCCAAATGGGGCCGGTAAGACGACACTGATCAACATTTTGATTGGAATACTGCCTGCCAGCGGCGGCGTGATCCATCTGGACGGTGAAAACACCGTCCAGATGGGCGGGCGCTACTTTGACCAGATTGGCTATATGCCCCAGTACCCTCAGTTCTATGCAAATTTTACCGTACAGGAATTTTTGGACTATATGTGCCAAGTAAAAGGGGTAGCGAACGCAAAAGAGAGCATCGACGCGGCGCTGGTTTTCGTCAATTTGGAGGAAAACCGCAGCAAGCGGATCGGGGCGCTGTCCGGTGGGATGAGACAGCGGCTGGGGATCGCCCAAGCTATTCTGAACGACCCTAAACTGCTGGTGCTGGACGAGCCGACGGCGGGCCTTGACCCTGGTGAGCGAATCCGTTTCCGCAATCTCATTTCCCGTCTGGCCAAGGGGCGCATCATCCTTTTAGCTACCCATATTGTTTCCGATGTGGAATATATCGCCAAAGAGATCCTCCTGTTGCGGAAGGGTACACTGGTCATGCAGGGCACGCCCAGGGAACTGGAGCAGAGCATCCAGGGAAAGGTGTGGGAGGTATCAGCCAACGAGGCGGATATGGCTCTGATGGTGGACACCTACTGCGTGAGCAATATCAAGCAGCAGGATGGCTCCTATCTGCTGCGCATTGTGGATGATGGGAAACCGCTCCGAGGCGCAAAGCCGGTATCCCCAAATCTGGACGAAGTGTTCCTGCACACCTTTTTCCAGCCAAGTGAGGGACAGATATGAGTTTTCTCTATTTGGAGGCCAGAAAAGGCATCCTGCGGCGCTATACACTGATTGCGCTGGCGCTGTTCCTATGTCTGAATACGGTCAAAATCATCGCGGACTATCACGCCGGAGAGATACGGCCCGTTGCGGCCAATACAAGCGGAATGCAGGCAGGCTACGACACCATCTATGAGCGGATCAAAGGCCCCATTACAGAGGAAACCGTACGCTTCCTCACGTCAGAGTACCAGCGGTTGGACGCTTTGACGGCAGATGGAACATATAGCCGGGAGCCGCAGGAGGAGACTTACAGCGGCTATATCTTTGGCGACTACTATCTGCTCCACAGTTACTTCTATCCCCACATGGAGTACAGTGTCAAGTATTCCTCTGATATGGAGGAGATTCTGGCCCAGGCGAAAGAAAATATGACTTTCTATCAAGAGAGCGGTAACACAGCGGGAGCGGCAGAAAATGCCTACATTCTCCATCACTATGCAGGCCGAACGATTCCTGCGTTTTATCTGTATGATGGCTGGGAAGCTTTACTGTCCTATGACTTTTCCGATCTACTGATCCTGCTTTTACTCATTTTGGCGGTAGCGCCCGCATTCACGCGGGAGAAGGAAAACGGGATGACCCTGATTCTGTCCTCCTGCAAACGAGGCAGATGGCCTCTGCTTATTTCCAAATGCGGCGCTGGAGTGATATTTGCATGGATACCGACAATCCTGTTCGCCCTGTTAAACCTCCTGGTATTTGGGCTTTTGTGCGGTTTTGATGGCTGGGGCAGCCCGCTCTATGCCATCGAAAGCTATCAATATACTCCATTCTCCGGCTCGATTTTGCTGTTCTATGGATTGATTTGCGGGTTAAAGGCCATCGGTTTCAGCGTGACAGCACTCTTGCTGATTCTCCTGTCCGCCTGTTTCCAAAAATCACTCTATCCATGTCTGATGGGATTGGGGCTTGGCGTGGCATTAAACTACTGCACTGGTTGGGCGCTCTCCCCCGTGTGGTGGAAACAGGCCCTCTCCTGCATCAGCCCATTCACCTTGACCAGCGGCAGTAAACTGCTGGAAAGCCTGTCTGGGGTGAGCATCGGCGGGGTATATCTGCTCCGACTTTTCGTGGTTCTGATCGTTCAAGCTGTAATCGCGTGTCTGCTGGTCATAGCAATCAGGAGGAAATCATGCTGCAAGTAGAATTAAAGAAGATATTATTTCATCATAAAGGGCTTTTACTTCTTCTGATTGCTCTGGCGGCTTATGCAGTCTTTTGCGTCGGCAGCGGCTACGACAGCAGTTATATGATTGACCGGAATGAAGATACTTATCTGGCCTACATGGATCGCTGGCAAGGCGAGGTGACAGAGGAAAAAGCGCAGGAGATGGAGACGGAATACGCAGAAGCCACCCGCTCCGATGACGGCAGAAAAGCCGCCTTCTTGACCATCTATAACCAGTATTACTACGCAAAAGAGGACCCCGCCCATCGCTTCCTGATGGATGAGCGGGGATGGGACACACTCCTGACCCACGATGGAGTGAATGTAATCCTGCTGTTGTTCCTGCTGGCGCTTTGTGTTCCAGTATTTTGTGGGGAATACCAGTGTGGGATGGCGCAGATCCTCCGTTCTTGCAGAAATGGCCGAGGGCGGTTGGCTGGAATCAAATTAGGCGTAATGGCGGCCCTGGCGGTTCTGGCGACGGCTCTGTTTCAGTTGGTGCAGTTTGTTGTTGTCTCCTTGTTGGTCGGCCTGGATGGAGCATCCTATCCGCTGCAAAGCCTGTCCTTTTTTGAACATTCGCCCTATCTCATTTCCGTTGGACAGGCGTATGGGATCGTAGTCCTGTCCAGGTGCTTGGGCGCTGCTTGGTTTGCAATCCTGATTGCCCTGCTCTCCATCCTGTTCCGGCAGACGGTACTGACTACATTTTCCGGCATCGCGGTTTCTATCCTGCCACATTTGATCGGCGGCAGCTTTCTCAAATATGTCCTTCCGCTTCCTGCGGGGTTGCTGGCAGGAACCGGCTATGTGTGGGGAACACTGACAGAGGTTGGATATGACGAGGACTGGAACCTGATTGATATAGTGACCTTTCCGGGTATCACGCCGGAGCAGTTTGGACTTTTGGTGATTCTGTTCTTGGCTATTGTCTGTCTGCTGGTTTGGCTCTGTCTCAGGTTTTATGTTGGCAGGCGGAAGGTCATTTCTACTCGCCCTCTCCTGACAGCGGCATTGATACTCTGTATGACCGTTTCATTGACTGGCTGCGGGTACAGCAATTCCCGTGAGATTACGCATGATTTTCTGGCCGATGCGTCCAAGGGAGAAAACAGCGCCTATACAGTGGAGCTTGATATGGTGGAGAACACCATCACTGCGACCAGCAAGGCCACAGGTGAGGCCATCCTGCTGACCCGTGATCCCTTTGGACAATCCGGGGCGATCTCCAGCATCTACGTTGACGAGGACGCCTGTTACTACGCTTCCAGCGGCGAGGTGGGCGATGGTTTTCAGATTTACCGAATCGACTTGAAGGATTTTTCCACACGGCTTTACTTCAGCACCGGCTCTGATAACACGGCGACTTTTTGGGGCTTGTTTGACCATGAACCGACAGTAGACGAACTGCTGGCAGATGTGGGCTCCACATCCTTTGTCATAGATGGGAATTACATCTACTATCTGCAAGGCGGACGGCTCTATAAGGTGTTCCGCTGGACGGGATGGGAGACAGTGGTTGTCCCAAACGTAGAAGGAATGCACAGCTTGGAGTATATGAGTGTTATCTGATACTAATTAACTTATGTTCATCAAAAAAAGCCTTGCTCACGCCTCGGCTCACTATACTCCACCATCGGCATTATCCTGCCGACTAACCAGCAATTATAAAAGAAATGCGCTTGACGGGGCTGTGAAAAAATAGGAGTTGAAAACTTCGACTTTCACAGCCCTCTTACTTTGTAGAAAAATTTAAACAGGAACCTCGAAAAAAGGGGACAATTCCCCCTTACCCCCATTACATCGCATTCTTTTTTGGTTCATGCGGCATCTGCGAGTCTCATCTGCTTATTGTGAAATTTATAAAGGTTATGCCCTAGAGATACCAGAAAAAGCTCTAATCGCACACTTTTCAGCCCTCTTCTCACGATCCTCTTATAC
>OFHA01002514.1_pt1 | contig 10649 bp, 6 predicted proteins | sample 1521891 | NCBI WGS metagenome assembly OFHA01 (sample SAMEA3504089, study PRJEB24116) | mouse gut metagenome | biome: mouse gut; feature: mouse-associated habitat; material: faeces | place: Denmark | collected 2011 | reverse complement strand
CAGAGGATTTTATATAGCGGGTCCAGATATTTATGCAGTATACAAAAAAGAACATCAAAGTCCGCTGGCGCTCAGGCCTAGAAATAAAGCAGAGATAAAGGCTTGGATTGCTAAAAATGAAAATAATTTACGGTTTATTAAACCGATTCATTTGGTTTGGATCATTATAAATCGAACGATACTTTACAAATTATATATAAATTATTTAGAAAAAAAGAGAAAAGCGGAAAGAGATAACGAATGGAATAGGGAAAAAGATAATGTTATGCTGTCGGGAGCCTGCTTATTTTTTTCTTCCAAATATATTGAGTTAGGAAAGAAACCCTTTCAACCGGAGACTAGATTTTATCATGAAGAAGACATTTTGACATCCAGATGCCTGATTAATCAATGGAAAATATCTTATATTCCTCAAATTAGAGTAGAACATTTAGAAGGGATGTCAACGAATATGAAGGGATATTATGAGAAAAAGAAGTTTCGATATACTAATTTTGTCAAATCAGGAAAAATATATTTAAAATATCTTGAACAAGAGGAACGGAATCATGTATAAACATACTTTTGTTATTTGCGCTTATAAAAAAAGTCCTTATTTAGAAGCCTGTATAAAATCGTTAAAACGACAGGAGAAGCGAAGTAAAATAATTATTGTAACATCAACTCCGAACGCTTATATTGAGAATTTGGCAATAAAGTATGAGCTGCCTTATTTTGTCAATAGAGGGCAAGGGGGAATTACGCAGGACTGGAATTTTGGCTATCAGTGCGCAAAAGAAACATATCATAGCGAGTATATTACGATTGCACATCAGGATGACATATATGAGAAAAGTTATCTGACGGCAGTCTTTCAAGCAATAAAACAGACAAGCCGACCACTGATTATTTTTGGAGATTATTTTGAGATTCGGAATAAGGCGCGTGTAAAGAATAATAAGCTTTTGTGCATCAAAAGATTGATGCTGATGCCGTTGCGTGTTCATGCTTTACAGAGTGTTCGGTGGATTCGGAGAAGAATACTTTCGTTTGGTTCGCCGATATGCTGTCCTTCCGTAACTTTTGCAGTCCAAAATCTTCCGGATGTGATATTTGAGAATCATTACCGGGCTTGCGAGGACTGGGAGGCGTGGGAGAAACTGTCCAGATTGAAAGGAGAATTTGTGTATATTCCTAAGCTTATCATGGGTCACAGGATACATGAGGAATCGGAGACAACAGCCGCCATAGGAGGGCAGAAGCGGACAAATGAGGAACTGGAGATGTTTTGTAAATTCTGGCCGAAGTGGTTTGCAAAGATTTTAATAAAACAGTATTCGAAAGGCCAGCAGTTTAATCAGTTGCATTAAGCTGCTGTGAAAGAGAAAGAGCGATGAAAAAACTAATTATAATTCCGGCGTTTAATGAAGAGAGTAATATTGAAAAAACGGTAACGTCTATTCAGAAGAATGCCGCTGGTTTTGAATATGTCATTATTAATGACTGTTCCGGAGATCATACAAGACAGATTTGCGAGGACAAAGGCTATAACGTGATTCATCTTCCAATTAATTTGGGAATTGGCGGAGCGGTGCAGACTGGATATAGATATGCGCTGGAACATGGATACGACGTGGCGGTTCAGGTCGATGGGGATGGCCAGCATGATCCGGAATTTCTGAATATTATGGCGGAGCAATTGATGGAACAAGGGCTGGATATGGTCATTGGCTCACGGTTTATAGAGAAAGAAGGATTTCAGTCATCCAGAGTCAGAAGGGTTGGAATTGTCTTTTTTTCTCATTTAATTTATCTTTTGACAGGAACCAGAATTACAGATCCGACGTCCGGACTTCGCATGATAGGACGGAATGCGATGGCTCTTTTCGCAGTTGATTACCCGAGAGACTATCCGGAGCCGGAGAGCGTTGTTGCTGTGCTTCGGAGAAAAATGAAGGTGAAAGAAATTCCGGTGGTTATGAGAGAGAGAGAAGGCGGGGTTTCTTCGATTTCAATGAAGAAATCGGTGTATTATATGATCAAGGTTACTCTGGCAATTATGATTGAACGCATTAGAAAGTATTAGGTGATTGGTATGATGAACATTAAGATCCAGATTATTATAGCAGTAATTGTAATAACCGCACTTTGCGTGATTATAAATATGATCCGGGCGAAAAATCTAGAATTGAGGTATGCGTTGGCATGGCTGCTTGTAGGCGTCGGAATCCTGGTGCTGGATTGTTTTCCAGGACTGATGGCTTGGATGGCAAGAAAGATCGGAATTGCCAGTCCGGTTAATATGCTTTTTTTCTTTGGATTTTGTTTTTCACTGGTGATTATTTTTATTTTAACGGTAGCGGTGTCGCGTATGTCCATCAGAATTAAGCAGTTAGCGCAGGAATTGGCGTTGCATGAGAAAGAACATAAGACCGTAAAATAAAGAATTGAAAAGCCTCCGGTTATAATTTTATGAAGGAGTAAAGAAATGATAAAAAGAAAAAAAAATCTGGCGCCAGTAATAGTTGGAGGAGTATTTGCCGTTTTATGCTTTACTTTTCTTATACTAAGTTCAAGAATCCGTTTTGGGGATATGGTACAAGAGTATGTAAACACAGATATTTATTCGGTGCTGGAGGAAAAAAACGTTGTTTTAGGAGATGAAGAAAAGGTTTGCCAGGAGTTTGTGAGCAGACGGGGAAGTTTGCATTCTTTTTCGTTGAAAATTGTAGAAAATGAGAAGCTGCAGAATGAAATTCTTAAGGTGACGTTGAAAGATGGTGAAACTGGGGAAGTAGTTCAAATCTGGAAAAAAGATAAATCGACGATAGAATTTGACGGTTATTGTGAATTTGTTTTGGATAACGTGCTGTACGGAGTGCAGAATAAATTGTTTGTTTTAGAGATCGAGGCAGACAGTGACGGATATATATTAGGAGGGACTGAGAGCGATACTTTAAAAGGAGGAACTTTATATATCGCAGACACGGCTCAAGAGGGAGATTTAGCAATAAAAATATCGACCGAAAGCAGTGTTTGGATCACGTTATTTTATGGCGTTCTTTTTTGTGTATTATTAGGCGGGTTAGTCGGAGGAATTATTTATTTTGCGCCGCAGAAAAAAATAGGTCCTAAATTGCGCTTCTTTAAGAAAAATTTGAATTATAGAAAGATAGCGGAAGTAGCTATTGGTACCGTTTTCATTATACTAGTCGGAATTGGAGTGGAAAAAATACTGTTTTGTTCCGGAATAGTATTCCGATATATGCAGGGGGATTTTAATGAATACCGATGCGCGTTTCTTATCATAGGGTTGCTGCTGATTTTTTATATGGTCAAGTTTCGGGATTACTTTGAAGAGGAGCCGGAAAAACTGTTTTTGTTCTCGTTTATTCTGATAGGTTTTCTTTTTGTTATTTCGATGCCGGGAGAGGCGGAAATATCTTGGGATGAAAGTATACATTATTGGAGAGCGGTCGGCGTTTCTCATGCACTTGACGGAAGGGCAAATTATGCAGAAGGTTGGCTGTACTGGCATTCTGGAATCGGATATACATTACCGAATAGTATAGCAAGTTTGCGCGGAGGGCAGATGAATATCCAGAGTTTATATAATATGGGACTGGAAGTTTCTGCTGATACAAGTATATTAAGCGACTGGTCGATGCTTGTATACCTTCCGTCGGCAATCGGATTGGCAATCGGACGAATCTTGGGATTACCATATGTATTTGCATTTCATATGGGGGCGGCAATGAATATGCTTGTGTATACGACTGCCTTGTATTATGCTATGAAAAGATTATCTTCAGGAAAAATGATTTTAGCGGCAATCGGAGGAATTCCGGTATCTATGTTTTTGGCGTCCGTATACAGTTATGATAGCTGGGTCGTAGCTTTTTCAATTTTGGGGACTGCTTATTTCATAGGATGCATGCAGGATGGTAAGGTTTCAGGCAGAGATATGGCGGTTATGCTGATATCATTTTCTTTGGCGTTTGTGCCGAAGGAGATATATTTTCCTTTGTTTTTGTTGTTTTTGTTACTTCCCAAAAGAATGTTTGAAACTGAAAAAAGATATATTCAATTCTGTATTACAGTACTTGCGCTTTTTTGTACATTTGGCGTGGGAATGGTAATTGGCCTGCCTTATGTTATTGCAGCTTTTTTCATATTCTGGCTGGGAATTTATATTTTATACCGCCTGCTGGCAATGATGAGTGTAAGGACTAGGATACTGGTTGTCATAGGCGCTGTTGTTGTGGTTGGAATTTTTGGGATTATTATAGTGTATAAAATTTTACCTCAGATGTTGGGAAGAGGCGATTTGCGGGGGGGCGACACTGTTAATTCTGCAGCGCAAGCGCGCTTTATTATGGAAAACCCGGTAGAATATACTATAATATTATTAAGATTTTTAAAGAATCAGTATTTAGCTTTTCAGGTTGAAGTACAAGGGTTATTTAATACATTTGGTTACATTGGAAAATCATCTTTCGCAGTTATTTCCTTTGTTGGTTTGTGGATTGTTGCATTTACAGATAAGAAAAACGCAGATATCTGGAAGAGATATAATATAACGCGAATAGTAGTCATAATTATCTCGTTTATTACGGTGTGTTTGGTAGCTACCGGATTATATGTGGCATTTACGCCGGTCGGATTAGATACGGTACAAGGGTGTCAGATCAGATACGTTATGCCTTTAGTGTTTCCGTTTTTTGCGTTTATAGGATTTAACAGAATACAAAATAATATGAAGGCCAAATATTATAATGCAATTGTAATATCAGCAATAGATGGTCTGCTTCTGCTGAATCTTTGGGAAGTTGTAATTCGTTACTATTCTTAAAAAAGAAAGGGAATGCGCGGAGGTGTAATAATGAGAAGAAATAGAGGAATTGATATTTTTAGAACGCTGGCAATTCTATCTGTTCTGGTTTATCACTTTTATGTATTAATGGGCGAGGGATATGCAGTTTCACATCCGGCGCTGCATGATTTGATTTCAGCCGGAGGCGAAGTTGGAGTAACGCTCTTTTTTATGATTAGCGGATATGGTATTTATTTATCAATTGATTATAAAATGAATACGAATAGTTTTGAATTGTTTCCGTTTTACAAAAAACGGTTTATCAGAATACTTCCGCAGTATTATATGTCATTGCTTATCATCATGTTTTTAACGTCTCAGGTAACGATGTTGAGTAACCAAGGATTATTTCATATTTTTACACATATGTTTTTAATTCATAATTTTTTTCCGTCTACATGCGGCTCAATCAGTACTGTTTTGTGGACGATGGGGGTGATTGCTCAATTTTATCTGGTTTCTGTGCTGCTGTACAGATTGGTCAAGAAGAATGCAGCCGCGGCGTTTTTAGGTTCCGTTATTTTTACGGTAGCGTGTAAAGTGGTAATATATCATTTTATTTTTCCAAAGATCCAGATGGAATCCTCTTATTATTTTATTTTTGGCAGACAGTTATTTTCTGCTCTGGATAATTTTATGGGTGGAATGTTTTTGGCGGCGCTGCCCGCAAAAGATGGGAAGTTCTTTTGGCGGAATACCAGTATTTTTGTGGGAATGGCTTTGGTAATCGCCTGGATTTTAATACCGGAACCGGCAGGTAAATATACGGATACTTGGATGGGATATGTATGGCACAGCGTTCTGGTTGTACTACTGGGATTTGTTATGTGGGGAGTTTCTAACGTTAGATTGCGTGAAGATACATTGGTTATGAAACCGATTTTGTTTATTGCAAAATATCAGTATGGTATTTATCTGTGGCATTTTGTGATTGCGGCGAATTTGCTGCAGGGAAGTTCGTGGATTGCTGCGGTTTCCAGAAATTTTTGGGCGGCGTCCCTTGTGCTGATAACTATTTGTACAGTTATCGGTTATGTATCTACCATTACATTTGAAGCGCCGGATTATGAGAAAATATTTCAATTTGGAAGGAAAAAATAGGAGTGTATGTATGGTTTTTAAAGTGAAAAGGCGGTTACTGAAAATAGAATACGCAATAGACTTCTGCGAATATGAAAATAATATACTGCGCATAAAGGGCTGGCTGTTTTCTTACAAACATTCGGTCGAAGGTCTAAACGTGATTGTGAAATCAAAAGACCAGGCATATTCCATGAAACTTACATCAGGAATCAAGCGCACGGACGTCTATCAGGAGACCCAGGCGGAGAACGCAAAGAAATCGGGTTTTTTTGGGAAAATCGTGATAGAGAATTTGAAGGAATTTGAGGCGGAGCTTGTATTTACTGTAAATGGAATTAGCTGTAAATACGGGCTGGGGAATTTTACTGCCGATTCCAAAATTGACGGACAGGCTCCGGTCAAAGTAGAGAGACTCGATACGAAGGAGCAGGAGATTGATTTTACCGCCCTGATTCATAATTATAAAATAAATTGGGAGTTTAAAGAAGAGTATTACCAGCAGAAAATAGATATTATTGTTCCTATTTACAATGGATATCAATTTCTTAACCGTTTGTTTGAGACGATAGAACGGACAAAAATGCAATATAATCTGATTCTGATCAACGACTGCAGTCCGGATGAACGAATCTCTCCGCTGCTGCACGAATATGCGGATAGCAGAGAGAATGTGCGGCTGATTGAAAATGAGAAGAATCAGGGATTTGTTAGAAATGTAAATAAGGGGCTGAAGTTTGCCAAGGGACATGTGGCGCTTGTGAATTCAGATGTGGAGCTTCCGGCTCTGTGGCTGGAGCGGTTGATGCTGCCAATTCTGGAGGATTTTTCCGTGGCTTCCGCAACGCCCTATACCAACTGCGGAATCATCACAAGTTTTCCGGAAATCGGACAAGATAATGAGCTGCCTTTTGGATTGTCAGTGGATGAGATTGACGAAGAGTTTCAGAAAATTGTTCCCAAATATCTGGAGATGCCTACGGGGGTTGGCTTTTGTATGGCGATGAACAGAAAGGCAATCGACGAAGTGGGAGAATTGGACGCGGAAAGCTTCGGCATGGGGTATGGTGAAGAGAACGACTGGTGTCAGCGTGCAATTGGAAAGGGATACCGGAATGTTCATGTGGAGAATCTCTTTGTGTATCATAAACATGGAGGAAGTTTTCACAGCGAAGAGAAGAAACGGTATATGAGGGAGCATGCGGAAATACTTGAAAGAAAGCATCCTGATTATCCGAAGCAGGTTGCCAGATTTTTTGCGATTGATGAAAATAAGGATATCCGCAAGCTGGTGAAATTTCTCCTGACAGTTAAGGGCAGACCGGAAAAAATATTCGCAGCAATTGATCATGATTTAGGGGGAGGAGCGTCTTCCTATCTAGTCCAAAAGAGAAATTTGTCCGTGGATCAGGGACATGCGTTTGTTGTAATCCGGTATAATTTTATTCAGAATTACTATCCGGTTGTGTTCTATTATGGGAAGGAGAAAATCAAACTTTTTGTAAAAGAACAGATGGATATTATAAAAGCGCTGGAATTCCTGAAGCCGGATGAACTCTGGGTGAACGAACTGGTGACATATCCAAGGCTTTATGAGTTTATGGATCAAATTCGGGAGTTTGCAGCAGGAAGTTCTATCGTGTTAAAAATGCTGCTGCATGATTATTTTGCTGTTTGTCCCACAATTAATCTGCTGGATGCAAAAAAACAATACTGTAAGCTTCCGGAGCATGGGATTTGCAGAGAGTGTTTTAAAACATGCAATCCGGATTTGAACGAAGAGTATACGTCTATGGATGTTTGGCGTTCAAAATGGAAGGAATTTTTAGAGGCATGCAGTTCTGTGGTCGTGTTTTCAAAGGATTCCCGGAAGATCTTAGAGCAGGTCTATGGAAAGCTGCCGAATGTGGAACTGATTCCCCACCAGATTGGCTATATGCCGAACATCCAAAAGAAGTATAAAATGTCGAATGCTTTTACGATAGGTCTTTTAGGAGTGCTGACGAAGCATAAAGGCGCGGAGATTATTAAGGAGTTGGCTGCTGAGATTGAAAAAGAAGGGCTAAATATTAGGATCAAATTAATTGGTACTTCGGCAGAGAAGATTGAGAGTCCTGTTTTTTCAGAAACCGGCAAATATACCAGGGATAGTATTCCTTATCTGACTTTAAAAGAGGATGTGGATATTTTCCTTATTCCTTCGATATGGCCGGAGACATTCTCCTATACGGCGGAAGAGGTTATGAAGATGGGGATGCCGGTTATGTGCTTTGATATCGGCGCTCCGGCGGAACGGGTTTCCGAGTATCGGAGAGGGATTATTATACCGGAGATGACAGCCGGCGCGATCTTGAATGAAATAAAAAACCGGGATATGATTTCAGACTGTCAGAGGCTGGAAAGAAAAGATAAGAAGGTGCTGTTTATCGCAGAAGAGAACACTTTTGCATCCAGATACCGAGTGGAGCATTTGAGAGAGCAGCTCTTGCTGCAGGGGATAGCGTCCGAGCGCATCATGATCAGCCAGGCGCCCAAATGTGAACTGAGGGATTTTGACAGCGTCGTACTATATCGGGGAGCCAGAGTAAAACTGATTCAGAAGCTGGTGAAACGAGCCCGCAGATTAGGGAAACCGGTTTATTATGATATAGATGATTTTATATTTGAATATGATAAAATCAGGAATCTTTCTTTTCTTCAAGGGAAGGATTATCGGAATTTTGAAAGGTATTCGGGAGATATAAAGAAGGCGATGTCCCTTTGCGACGGCTATCTTGTATCGACAGAAACGCTGAAGAAAGAAGCGAAGATGAGTTTTCCCGGAAAGCCTGTATATGTGAACCGGAATGTGGCCAGTATGGCTATGTTTATCTGCTCGATAGGCCATGGGAAAGAAGAGCGGAAAGTCCAGAACAAGGAAAGAATATATCTGGGATATTTCAGCGGAACCAAGACTCATAATGAGGACTTTGAAAGCATCAAGGACGTTATCTTGCAGATTATGAGAAAGAATGAGCAGGTTTATCTTCTGATTGGCGGACAAATCCAGTTACCGGAAGAATTTGACGAGGTAAAGACCAGAATCGAGCGGTTTAAGTTTGTTGTGTGGAGGAATCTCCCCCGGCTGATTGCAAAGGCGGATATTAATTTGATGCCGTTAGAGCATACAACGTTCCATAGCTGTAAATCGGAGAATAAATGGATGGAGGCGGCGCTGGTCGGCGTGCCGACAGTCGCAACATGGAATGAAGAATTGGAGCGCGTGATTTCAGACGATGTCAACGGATATCTCTGCAGGTCAGACGCAGACTGGACGGCGAACCTGCAGAAACTGATTGAGGATCAAAACCTGCGGAAAAAGATTGCCGATGCGGCATATGAAAAGGTTCGGAAGTCCTATACCACATTTCGGATGGAGCAGGATGTGTTGGAGGCGTTAACCAAGTAAATCGGTGTTATGCAGTGAATGTTTTCAGGAAGAAAATCGTTCTAGAATGTGAGAAACCTATGAGATTGTATCATAAGTGCAGAAGTTTCTGCAGTAAAGTTCGGAAACAGGGATTTCAGGATTCGGTAAAGTATTATTTGAACCGAAAGAAGGAACAAGAGAGAGTTCTTAGGATTATTCAGGCGTATCATTTGACGCCGGAACAAGAATTGGAGAGACAAAGGAATACAAAACCGGAATATTCTCCTCTGATCAGCATTATTACTCCGCTGTATAACACGCCGGAGGAATTCTTGAGGCAACTGCTGGAGTCAGTACAAAGCCAGACCTATGGGAATTGGGAACTGTGTTTGGCGGACGGAAGCGATAGAGAGCATACGGTAGTAGAAGAGATTTGCACCGATTATGCAAGATCGGATTCCCGTATCATTTATAAAAAGCTGGAAAAAAATGAAGGGATTGTAGGAAATACAAATCGGTGTATCGAATTGGCGTCCGGAGCCTACTGCGGATTGTTAGATCATGACGATTTGCTGCATCCGTCCGCGTTGTTTAAAGTTGTGGAGGCGATCGGCAAAGGCGCTGATTTTATCTATACGGATGAGATGAAATTCCGGGATTCCATAGAATGTTCCACAGATATTGTGTGCAAAAATGGATTTGGGAAAGATGAACTTCGTTCCCATAACTATATCTGTCATTTTGTGGTATTTCAAAGATCCCTTCTGGAGGGAGAGGACGTGCTGTACCGGAAAGAGTGCGAGGGCAGTCAGGATTATGATATGACGCTGCGGCTTACAGAACAGGCAGAGCATATCGTCCATATTCCCCAAATTTTGTATTATTGGCGTGTGCATGAGGGGTCGGTTTCTATGAATCTGTCAGGCAAGCAGTATGCGGTTGACGCGGCAAAACGTGCGATTGCAGCTCAATTAAAGAGAGAGCGGGAACCAGGAACGGTAGAATGCAATTATCCATACGAGACGATTTACAGATTGGCCTACCGACTGGAGGAGCATCCGGTGGTATCTGTTATCCTGTGGGGAAATTTAAGGGGACGTGAGTTGGAGGATTACATCCGCGGGCTGCTGGCAAAAACGTCTTACCGTCCGCTGGAAATTGTGCTTCCATGCGAAAACAGCGGGATTAAGAAGGAATTTTACGTTCAGGAACCATTTGTTCAGATTTCGCTCAAACCAGGCGGAGACTATCTGCTGTATCTGAATGAAGCGTGTATGCCGGTAAATACCTCGTGGGTGGAAGAACTGC
>OFHA01002513.1_pt1 | contig 10649 bp, 8 predicted proteins | sample 1521891 | NCBI WGS metagenome assembly OFHA01 (sample SAMEA3504089, study PRJEB24116) | mouse gut metagenome | biome: mouse gut; feature: mouse-associated habitat; material: faeces | place: Denmark | collected 2011 | reverse complement strand
AATGAAGTTTCAGATAAAAAAAGTAAACGAGATAAGGTGGAAATTATCCGCCAAAATCATAAAATCCTATATGAATAGAAGCTATGTGTATTTTACAAAAACTAATTCCTCTATTTTACTTCGAGGAATTGACACAGATGTTTCTGCAACTACAGATGTAATGGGAAATTTATTTAAGGTTCTGGCGGAGTTAATGACAGTTTCTTTTATAATTCTCTATTTGTTTTATACAAACGTTTTACTGACCCTTTTAGTTGCAACAGTTATTTTTTTATGTTTGCTTTGGTTTGTTCTAGGATATAGAAAAAAAATCAGGAATGCGGGGAAGAGGTATAATGAGTATGCTGCAACAGTATCACAGTGCGCTTTACAAATATTTAGGGGAATAAAAGAAATTAAAATTATGCACAAGGAGAATTATTTTATTAATCAATATATTGATTTGTTGCATACAAGAATTGATTCAGAAAGTAAAAAAGGAATTTACGAGAGAAAGCCGCCTTATTTATATGAGGCTATATGTGTTAGTGCATTTATAGGAGCAGTTTGCGTCATAACAGAAACCGGGATTGATATTGGGGAACTCTTACCCCAAATAGCTGTTTTTACAGTAGCAGCCTTTAGGATAATTTCATCATCAGGAAGAATTAGTGCTTCGATTAATGGGGCAATGTTTAGCAGAAGTGGCTTAAATAATGTATACTATAATATATTAGAGCTGGAAAAAAATGAAAAGAAATATGAGCAAATAAAAAAAGATGAGGTTGCGAAGGAATTAACTTTTCAACATGAGTTGAGAATAGTAAATTTAAGTTGGAAGTATCCGGAGCGTGACAATGAGGTCTTACACAATATTAATTTAACCATTGATAAAGGAGATGCAATTGCATTTGTAGGTCCGTCTGGTTCTGGAAAGACTACTATGGCAGATATTATATTGGGCCTGTTTGAACCAGAAAATGGGGATATTCTTTTAGACGGAGAAAGCATTTTTTCGCTACGTAAGGAATGGTCTCAGATTATTGGGTATGTTCCACAAAACGTATACTTGACAGACGATTCTATAAGAAAAAATGTTGCATTTGGTATTGAAGAAATCGAGATAGATGAAAGTAAAGTCATAAAGGCTCTTGAAAAAGCACAAATTAAAAATTTTGTAGATGAACTGGAGCTGGGTATTGATACTATGGTAGGGGAAGCAGGGGTACGTTTTTCGGGAGGGCAAAGGCAAAGAATTGCAATCGCCAGAGCATTATATAATGACCCGGATATATTGGTGCTTGATGAAGCAACCTCAGCGCTGGATAATGAAACCGAAAAGGCGCTGATGGAATCAATAGAAAATTTTTATGGGGAAAAAACAATTATTGTCATTGCGCATCGATTGTCTACTATTGAAAAGTGTAATAAAGTATATGAAGTGGCAAATGGGAAATTAAAGTGTATAAGAGGAGATAGCACAAGTGTCGATTAAGAAAAAAGTATTTCATATGTTGCCATATGTAATAGTAAATAACTATGAAAATAAAAAAAGAAATAAATTATCTTCAATTGAACCGCTTGTATATAACGAAGATGGGAAGAAAATGAGTGTAATGTATTTGCAGGACGATTTATGCTATTATTATCCGTACAGTATGGCGCCTGGGCGTCTGCCAAAATATATTTTATGGGACAGATATAATAATGGATTAAAAAGACATGTTTATACACATAAGAATGTGATGAAAACGTGCGGTAAACCGTTAAAAAAGTATGCTCTATTTTTGGAATCTAATGCTATAATGCCTCAGGATTACAAAATTTTTGAAAATAACCGTCTGTTAGCTAAAGATTTTGATATGATTTTTACACATTCACAAAAATTGTTAAATGAACTTGATAATGCGAGATGGATTCCGGGAGGCCATGTCTGGTATGGAGGAATTGATTTTGGCGGAGAGGTTAGCAAAGAACTATATTTAAAGAAAACAAAAAATATATCAATGGTTTCCTCAGGAAAGCAGTTTTGTGATTTACACAAATTACGTATTGAAACAGTTAAGAAACTTCAGAAGCTGAACCTTCTAGATGGATATGGAACTTATCCAGGAACATTAAACGGCGATACACTAATATCAGAAACGCTACAGGAGTATCGCTATAGTATTGTTTTTGAGAATAATATTGAGGATTATTATTTTACTGAAAAGATATTAAATTGTTTTGAATCTATGACCATACCAATTTATTTGGGGGCAAGAAAAATAAGTGATTTTTTTAATCGTGATGGAATTATTGAACTTCAGATAGAGGATATAGACAGAATAGAAGAGATTGTAAAAAAACTGAATGCAGAGTATTATAATAAACATGTAGAAGCAATTTTGGATAATTTTAAAAGAGTACAGGAATATATATGTTTGGAAGATTATATATATAATCATTATTTTAAGGAATAATAGGAGAGAAGTTGGTTATATGGTATACGCACCTGTAGCTATTTGGACTTTAAACAGAAATGAACATCTGAAACGTTGCATTGAATCTTTAGAAAAAAATAGTTTTGCACGAAATACAGAACTTTTTATTTCCGTAGATTATCCTCCGAGTGAAAGATATGAAGAAGGGTATCAAAGTATAAAAAATTATTTGGCAGGCAATAAGTTTAAGTTTAAGAAAGTTTACATGTTCTATCAGGAAACTAATTTAGGGCCTGTTGAAAATTATAATTTTATAATAAGAGAAGCATTTAGTAAGTATGACAGGATAATTATATCAGAAGATGATAATGAATTTGGGCCTTATTTTCTTGAATATATGGATTATATGCTGGAGAAATATGAGAGTGCTGAAGATGTTTTTGCGATAGGGGGATATAGCTACCCTGTTCAATGGAAAAATGATGGGAATTCGGTGGTAAAAATAAATAATATTTTTTCTGCTTGGGGAAGTGGAATATGGCGGGAGAAATATGAAAGATGTTTAACAAATTTAGAACGTAAAAATGTTGATATATTAATGAAAAATTTTAAAGAAATATTCCGAATTTGGCGATATAGCCCAAAGGCATTTTGCAATTTGGTTCATTCTTATTTAGGCAAAGGCGGAATTATGTGTGGCAATAATGGTGATTTTTTGCCAGAGGATATAACCTTAGGTATGTATTTAATCTGGAAAAAACAATATTTTATTATACCTAAAACAACTCAGGTGATTAATACTGGCTATGATGGGTCAGGTGTTCATTGTATCTCAAATGTAAGTGCCAGAGAAAGGAAGATAAGTAAATGTGAAAGTGAAATTTTAATTAATATGAAATCAGACGTTAAATTTGAAAAAATAAATTGTAGAAAAATTAAAAGAATGTATGCTGTAAGTATCAGAGATGCGATAAGTAATTGGAAGCAATATATATTTTTCAGATGTTATCCAAACAAATAATTAAAAAGTTCCATACAATAAGAAAACATTGACAGGGATGAGGGAATTAAATGAACAAAATCTTAGTAACCAGATCTTCTATGCCACCATTAGAAGAGTATATAGCAGAAATACAAGATATTTGGGATTCGCATTGGCTTACTAATATGGGAGAAAAACATGAAAGACTAAAAAAAGAACTGATTAATTATTTGGGAATTGACAATATAGAATTATTTACAAACGGCCATATGGCGTTAGAGCTTTCTTTGCAGGCAATGAATTTGGCCGGTGAAGTTATTACAACACCCTATACTTTTGCATCGACAACTCATGCAATTGTCAGGAATGGATTACAGCCTGTTTTTTGTGATATTAATCCAAAAGATTTTACAATAGATGTTTCGAAAATAGAGAATTTAATTACGAAGAAAACCTGTGCAATTATGCCGGTACATGTTTATGGAAATGTTTGTGATATTGAGGAAATAGAGAGGATTTCTCGTAAATATAATTTAAAGGTTATTTATGATGCAGCACATGCTTTTGGGGTAAGATATAAAGGTAAAGGAATTGGAAACTTTGGAGATGCATCTTGTTTTAGTTTTCATGCAACAAAAGTATTTAATACTATAGAAGGGGGAGCTGCTTGTTATCATAATGAGGGCTTAGGTCTGAGTTTATATAGATTGAAAAATTTTGGTATACGTGATACGGAAACAGTGGATGGCATTGGAGCCAATGCTAAAATGAATGAATTTTGTGCTGCTATGGGGCTGTGCAATTTAAGGTATATTTCAGAAGAGATGCTAAAAAGAAAAAAGTTGGTGGAACGATATACAATGCATCTTTCGAATATGGAAGGAATTCAAATTAATGTAAAACAGGAAAATGTAACGCCTAATTATGCGTATTTCCCTGTTGTTATAGATAAGAAAACATTTGGGATTGGACGTGACGATGTATATGAAAAATTGGGAAAATATGGGATAAATGTCAGAAAATATTTTTATCCTATTACAAGTGCTTTTGAATGCTATAGAGGTAGATTTGATGTATTTCAGACACCGGTTGCTTTACATATTAGTGAAAGTATATTAACATTGCCGCTATATGCAGATTTAAGTATAGCGGATGTAGATATGATTTGTGAGGTTATAATAAATATGCGAAAGGTATTCTAAGGAGATGCAAAATAAAAATCTAATAAAAATAGCAATAGTGTTTGTGCTTTGCTCCAGCGTTGCTTTAGCATGCAACCACATGCCACAAATACTGCAGGTAATTTATGATGGTGTGTTTAAAGAATTTGATTTCCCGCGTTTTTTATTCATTGTTGGAGTATTGGTTTTTGAAGTGATTATATTAAAGCGGTGGGAAAATGAAAAACGCTATTATATCTGTTTGGGAGGAGTATTTATTGTCTCAGCGTTAACGTTGACAAATGGACATTCGGATTTGTATGAGAAGTTAAGGCCAGCCGTAGATGTAACAGCAATTGACCAGGATTTGTGTATTTGGAGCAAGAATCTTTTCAGGCAATATTATTTTGACGATAAGAATTTGATAGTCTCAAGTGAAGAAAAAGCAAATGAGAGTGATTATTCATATATATACAGGATGGATATACCGCCCGAGAAAGTGATAATTGGCAATGATATAGTTATATCTGATGAATTGAAAAGCAGGATATTATCATATCCCCGTTGGCGTGATGAGTTATGTCGGTACGTAATCGATGAATATTGGGAAAGTACTAATAATATCAGGTTGGTCAAGCTGGATGAGAAATATATATTTTGTTCTGAAGAAGTTATTGAGAATGCGCAAAATTATGTTATGATAAGTGATGGGAATACACAGGAGGAGAGTAGCGATGCGCGTGCAATACTGGGTGAGAAGATAGGAAATCAGCCATTTAAGAGTTTGAAACAGGTTGTAGCTTTATTCGCATTAGTTATTGTCGGCCTATTGATTGTATTGCCATTATGGGGGAAAGACTACCCTATTTTAGCATTTTCACTATGCTTTCCTATAGGTGTAGCAAGTTGGTGTATATGTGGGCTGCTATTCATGGTGTTTAGTATACCGTACAATTTATATACAATGTGGGGATGTCTGGCAATATTGACAGGAGGATGGATATTTAAAAACTGGAGAGTATGTTTGAAGTTGAACTGGCAGTTGCTACTGAACTTTATGCTCATTGCAGTTGGCATTATAGTGTTATTGGTGTATTCTAAGATATGCTTTATGACAAGTGATTCCATTGGAAAATGTGTGATGGGATATAGGTTAGCCCAATTTGGGAGCATACGTGATATACTGGGAGATGTGGCTCCTTACGGAATATTAGAAGCAATGGTAATTTCTATAGGCTACATGGTGAATTGTGATTTGCTATATTCTTTTTACCCCTTGATGGCTTTGAGCGGCATTAGTGTAATGTGTGTTGGAACGCACTATATAAACATAAGAAAGAATAGTAAAGACCGTTATATGACAAAAGTTATATTGGGAGGGGGAGTGATATTTTTATTAACAAATTATGATTTTTTATTAAGCATTTTTTATGTGATGTCACACGGTTCAATTGCTGTATATATGTTAATATCCATTGTATTTATTATCATGAAAAGGCAGCTTAGTATACCCGGCTTTGAATATATATTGATGTTGGCAGGCACTATGATTTTAATAACTCGAGTTGAAGGGGCTATATATGTTTTGTTTGCTCTAGTGGCGGCATTGGGAATAGAAAATCAGAATTTAAAAATGAAGAAAGTAAATATAGTAATGTCATTAATTATAATTATGTGGAATTGTTTCCAGATTTTTGTTACTGGCACAAATGGAGACCCGGCTTTTTGGACACCTGAAAAAGGAGTTTTATTGATAGTGGGTGCAATAGCAACCTTGACAGGAACATTAATTATTGATAAAGAATGGGGGATAATGCAATACCTCAAAAGCCATTATTTTTCATTATTAATATTGGCAATTGGTATAGGAGTTATTGTAGCAGCCTTTTTTAATAGGGATATGGCTTCGATTAATTTATCTATGTATGCATCGCATTTTTCCAATAGTGCACAGAATAATACTAATGCGGCTGCATTATGGACTTTTGTATTGTTGCTTTGCCCGATAGTGGTGATTAAAGGAAGAGAAGTCGGAAAATATGCCATTACTTACGTTGGAGGATATCTTATCTTTGTTTATTTTATTTCCTTATTCAGGACAGGTTTACCTATACATCTTGGTTACACAGATTCATCAAGAAGAATGCTGGTACACATTATGCCAACAGCAATATGGCTGTTGGCGAATTGCATAGAAAATGATAATGACATTAAAGTGAAAGAAGGGTAAATAAATATGAAATATGCATTAATAGGCTGTGGAAGAATTTCACCAAATCATATTGTCGCCGCAAAAAAAAATAATTTGGAAATAGTGGCGTTGTGTGATATCGTTAAAAAAAATGTGAATGATAAAATTAAAAAATTTGATTTACCTCAAACAGTAAACCAGTATCTCGACTATAAGGAGATGCTTGCTGAGGAAAAACCAGATTTAGTTGCCATAGCTACTGAAAGTGGAAAACATGCCCAAATTGCATTGGATTGTATAGATGCGGGGTGCAATCTGATAGTAGAAAAACCTATTACGTTATCTCTGGAAGACGCTGATAGTATTATTGAGAAAGCAAAAGAAAAAGGCGTAAAGGTTTGCGCCTGTCATCAAAACCGTTTTAACAAGTCCATTCAAAAGATACGCGAGGCCATTGAAAGGGACAGGTTCGGAAAACTTTTATATGGAACCGCTCATATTCGCTGGGCACGAGATTACGAATATTATGCGAGAGCAAAATGGAGAGGGACCTGGGAGCAGGATGGCGGAGCGTTGATGAACCAATGTATTCATAATATTGATTTGCTTCGCTGGATGATGGGGGACGAAATTGATGAGGTGGTCGGAATGACGGACCGACTCCGACATGATTACATTGAAGCGGAGGATTTGGGAATTGCTTTAATAAAGTTTAAGAACGGGGCTTATGGAATCATAGAAGGGACAACGAATGTGTACCCTGAAAATCTGGAAGAAACACTTTACCTATTTGGGGAAAAGGGAACGGTTAAAGCAGGTGGCCAGTCTGTAAATGTTATTGAGGAATGGCGTTTCTCAGATATATTAGATGACCCGGAAGAGGTAAAGAAAAGATTTCATGAAAATCCCCCGAATGTATATGGATATGGACATACGCCATTATATGCAGATGTAATTGATGCAATTATAAAAGACCATAAGCCATATGTAGATGCGGAGGCAGGGAAAAGGGCATTGGAATTGGTTTTGGCAATTTATCAATCAGCTTATGAAGGAGGGCCGGTAAAATTGCCTTTAGCCAGAGGGGCAACAGTTGATTTCAGGGGGAGGTTTTCATAATGAATTATTTTGTTCATGAAAGTAGTTATATAGATGAAAATGTTATTATAGGAGATGGAGTAAAGATATGGCATTTTTGTCACATACAGGCGAATTCTGAGATTGGGGGGGGTACTACATTAGGGCAGAATGTAAATATATCTAATAATGTAAAAATTGGAAGAAATGTGAAAATTCAGAATAATGTATCTGTTTATGAAGGGGTGGTTATAAAGGACGGAGTGTTTTTGGGCCCTTCCTGTGTTTTTACTAATGTGCTAACGCCGCGCGCACAATATCCCAAAGGAAAAGACAGTTATTTACATACTGTTGTTGAAGAGGGAGCCAGTATAGGTGCCAATGCGACAATTGTATGCGGTCATAGAATAGGAAAATATGCTATGGTAGCGGCGGGAGCAGTGGTAACAAAGGATGTGCCGGATTATGCACTGGTTATGGGCGCACCCGCTCGAGTGTGTGGAGAAGTTGATGAACAGGGTAATACTGTTAAAGTTTTTTAATGAGTAAACTTACAGGAATGAGGAGGAAAAATGATGTTGAAGAACAAGTACCAAAAAGCACTGGTAACGGGGGGCGCAGGATTTATTGGGAGCCATATAGTGGAGGAATGTTTAAGTCAGGGATTAGAGGTTGTAAGTATTGATAATTACTTTGGGGGCAAGGAATATAATCTCAGGGAATTACATGAAAGGTTTGGAGATAAGCTGAAGGAAGTTAAATGCGATGTTACTGATTATGAAGGATTGAAGAAAAATATGGATGGAGTAGATTTGATTTTTCATGAAGCTGCGTCCAAAAAAACAATTTGTCTGCGGGACCCAAGAAAAGATTTATTAATCAACGGAGGCGGCACTTTTAATATATTAGAATTGGCAAGGGATATGCATGTAAAAAAGGTAGTACATGCTTCAACTGGTTCGGTTTATGGAGAAGCGAGATATTTTCCTCAGGATGAAAATCATCCGGTTAATCCTACCTCTTATTATGGTGTGAGTAAATTAGCCGGTGAGAAATATGTGAGAGCTTTTTGTGATTTATACGATATGGACTGTACTATCTTAAGGTATTTTCATGTGTATGGCCCCAAGCAGGAATCCAGCGATGTGGGCGGCGTTGTTTCGATTTTCGGGCGCAAGGTGTTAAGCGGCGAAAGCCCGGTGATTTTTGGGGATGGAACACAGGAGCGCTCGTTCACTTATGTAAAAGATGTGGTTGGAATCAATATGCTTGTTGCAGATGCAGAAGGTACTCGTGGGGAAGCATATAATTGTGCTTCAGGAATTACAGTTACAATAAACCAATTAGCTGAAATGGTGAAAAAATCATTAGGACGTGAAGACTTAGAAACTAGGTATGCAGATTGGACGATTGGAGATATCAAACATTTTGAAGTATCAAATGAAAAAATAAAAAAACTGGGATTCGAATTTAAAACTCCGTTTGAGAAGGGATTGAAAGAAACATTAGATTGGCTGAAGGTTTATCTAGAGGAATGTGATGTTAAATAGTAAAAGTATAGGTGTGGTTATTCCGGCGTATAATGAAGGAAAACTGATTAACAAGGTAATGGATACGATGCCGGATTTTGTTGATTACATGATAATTGTAAATGATGGCAGTAAGGATGAAACAAAAAGCCAGATAGAGGAAAAAGCACTTTGCGATTCCAGAATAGTATTGCTGAACCACGAAAAAAATAAGGGATTGGGGCAAACATTAATAGACGGATATTTAAGGTCTGTAGAAATGGAAATTGATGTAGTTGCAGTTATGGCTGGTGATGCCCAGATGGACCCGGATGATTTGGAAAATGTTGTCATGCCGATAGTTAATGGAGAGGCTGATTATGTAAAAGGTTCCAGATTATTGGTAAATGGTGTTAAAGAAAAAATGCCAAAGTACCGTTTTATTGGTAATAATATTTTAACTCTGCTTACTAAATTTGCCACCGGTTATTGGCATGTTATAGACCCGCAGTGCGGGTATACAGCTATATCACATGAAGCCCTCAGTGAAATTCCAATTGATGAAATGATTAAAGGATATGGATATAACGCGCATATTCTTTATATGCTTAATATGTCTAATTTTACAGTTAAAGACGTAAAGGTTAAGCCGGTTTATGGCGAGGAAAAGAGTAAAATTAAATTAGGAAGGTATATCAGAAGAGTAAGCATTTTATTGTGCCGGCTGTTTTTTAGCAGAATTTTAAAAAAATATATGTTAATAGATTTTAATCCGGCGGCAATGTTTTATTTGCTGGCTTTTTTGTGCCTTCCATTAGCTGTAATATTTGGAATTAGAATGTTAGTTATTTTTATCGCAACTTTGCTAATGCCGAATACAACACTCATTCTTTTTGTGTTTACTTCACTAATGGGCATACAATCGCTTTTTTTTGCTATGTGGATGGATATGGAAGACAACAGGAGGTTGCGGGCATGAACAAGTCATTTAGTATATGGGACTATGGGATTCATGGAATGTATTTTTTTATATATGGATTCTTTAAATATTTCCCGTCACCGGTTGGAGATATATTCAGAAAGTTGATAAGTAAACCTTTTATTAAGAAAATGGGAAAAGTGAGAATATATGAAGGCGTAACATTATGGTATCCCTACAGAATTGAAATTGGGAGCCATGTAACAATAAATGAGTGGTGCTATATAAATGAGTACGGAACTGTAAAAATAGGTGATAATGTTAGGATTGGAAACAGGACTACTATATTATCTTCTGACCATTCGTGGGAGGAAAAAGGAAAAGCAATATATAAACAACCAATAAAAGCA
>OFHA01002512.1_pt1 | contig 10651 bp, 10 predicted proteins | sample 1521891 | NCBI WGS metagenome assembly OFHA01 (sample SAMEA3504089, study PRJEB24116) | mouse gut metagenome | biome: mouse gut; feature: mouse-associated habitat; material: faeces | place: Denmark | collected 2011 | reverse complement strand
CCCGCAATGTGGTCATACACCCCGCGCTCCAGCGCCTCCAGCAGCGTGGACTTGCCGTGATAGCCGCCGCCCGCAATGAGCGTCACGCCTTTGCGGATGCCAAGGCCCCGGATTCTGCCACGGAAGGGCGTTTCGACTTCCACCGCCAGGGACTCCGGAGCCGCAAAGGCGACAGCCTCCTGCATCGGCTTCTGAGAAACGCCGCTTTCCCGCGGAAGGATGGATCCATCGGCCACAAACGCCGCCAGGTCCAGGACCTTCAGCTGGTCGCGGATGGCCGTCTGGTCCATGGCCAGCTGCCAGGTCTCCTGCAGTTCTTCCTTCATCTTCGGTGTGTAGTTTTTGTAGATCAGGCTTTCGTTCACCACTGTGGGCAGTGTGGCAACAGGATCCGCTCCAGTTCCCGCGCGAGAATGCGCCGGCCATTGGCGGGAAAGCCGATGTTGAAGCGCACGCGGACGGAACCGTCTTCATACAGGTGGCAGGAGGTTCGTTCCAGGATCTCCTGTCCCGGGCGGGTCACCGACAGCTTTCCGGATTTGCCCGACCCTTTCCCCGGCCTGCTCTGGCGATGCAGTGCCTGGCCGAAAAACCGCAGGATCCTGTCTTCCGCCGCGATCCGCGTCTGCCGCGTCCGGAGAATCTCTGCCGGGAATCCCGGGTCCTTCACCAGCACCGACACATCACTCGGGGCCGCAAAAGGGTCCCCCTGGACGTGGTCAATGGACAGCAAAAAGGGGCCAAACGCATATGTACCCCTTGTATCTTTATAAGCCGGGTAGGGACGTCCCTCAATCCGGCGCAGTATCTCTTTCAGGTCCTGTGCAGTGTTCATTCAATACTACCTCCACATGTTCCAGACATGCCCGGACAGCCGGATCCGCGAGGGAAATGCTGTCAAAGCGCTTCCGCCAGAATCCTGCCGCCTTACACAAACGATACGACGCCGGAAACCGAAAGTCGTTCACGAAGCCCAGATAGGTCAGCCACAGATCCATGGGCGTCTGTCTGTCCCGCTTGTCCACCGGCCGGCCGGCGAGCAGGGCTTCGATAACCGCCGGGGAGGCCGTGGACTGTGCCGCTTCTTCTGCTGTATGCGCCGTCATGTCCTGGATGTCATCCACCGCAAACACCCGGTAAATGTCCAGCCGGTCCGCATCCCGCACCAGGTCACACAGCCGGGAAGCCACCGGATCGTCGATGTCCGTTTCCAGCCGGTTGTGCTGGGCAATGGCGGTCAGGATCCGCTGCCTCCATGCCTTTTCCACGTCCTGCAGCATGGCCGTCTCTTCCAGGACCTGCACCGAAAGCGCTGCGTGATCGGCGCTTTTTGCGTCAAAAAACGTGTCATGGCGCCGCAGCTGTTCAAAGCGGCCGATGTCATGAAACACAGCGGCGATCCTGGCAGCCTGTGCCAGATCCGGGTCCTCTGCAGTGATGCCCTCAAGCTTCAGCAGGGCATTCATGTACCCCAGCACACCCAGGGTGTGGACCCTCTTCAGTTCATACCGTGTATCCGCTGTTCCGAATCCCGCCGTGTAGTCCAGAAACCGCTGTGTCCAGTCCCGCATGTCAGTTCTGTCATCACCGGCTGCAGGCAGGACACAGTCCTCAGTCACCGGTATCATTCTGCGTCATCCGGCGTCCAGATGTCGTGGGTATCGAGCCGGTACTGCCCTGCCAGCTCCACATACTCCAGGGCATTTTCCCGGATTTCCCGGATCTGTTCCCCGCTCACCGGACGGATCACCTTCGCCGGCGATCCCAGCACCAGTGAACCATCGGGAATCACCGTGTTCTGCGTCACCAGGGCCCCTGCCCCCACCAGGCAGTGAGAACCGATTTTCGCTCCGTTGAGCACAACGGCCCCCATGCCAATGAGGGACTCATCCCCCACTTCGCAGCCATGCAGGATACAGCCATGGCCCACCGTCACGGACTGTCCCAGGATCACCGGATACCCCGGATCGGTGTGGACCACGCTGTTGTCCTGGACATTCGTGTCCGCCCCCAGCACCACCGGTTCCTCTTCTGCCCGGATCGTGCAGTGAAACCATACACTGCTCCCCGGTTCCATGGTCACATTGCCCGCCACAACGGCCCCGGGTGCGATCCAGGCTTCCTTTGAAATGTTCATACAGTCTCCTCCTCTTTTCTGATTGTGTCACAAAAAACCGCCCAGCGGACGGTTTGCGCAGTACAGGATGTGTCGGGCAGCCGCCTGGCTGCCATCATCGGCCCGGGGTTTCCCTTGTCCTGCGGGTTCATCCCCCCAGGTGCATGACCTGGATCAGGAACACAAACACCAGCGTGTAATAGGTGAGCACCGCCGTCAAGTCGTTGATGGTGGTGATCAGGGGTCCCGATGCCGTGGCGGGATCCACATGAACCGCCTGGAACAGGATCGGGATCACAGTGCCAAACAGAGAGGAGACCACCATGCTGATGAGCATGCTCAGGCCGATCACACCGGAAATCGCGTAGGATGTCGCGAAATCATAGGGATAGGCAACGTAGATGTAGACCCCCATGACCAGGCACGAAAACAGGCCGATGATGAAGCCGTTGGCGGCACCCGTCCGGGTTTCCTTGAAGACCAGGTACAGCTTCTGGTTCCAGGTGAGTTCATCGTCTGTCAGCACCCGCAGGCTCACGGCCAGGGACTGGGTGCCGACGTTGCCGGACATGTCCAGGATCAGGGACTGGAAGGCCGCCACCATGGTCAGTTTTGCGACGACGGGCTCGAAGATACCTACCACGCTGGAGACACCCATGGCCAGAAACAGGAGCACACAGAGCCAGGGAATGCGCTTTTTCACACTGCGAAAGAGCGTTTCGTTCAGGTCCTCCTGGGCGGACAGACCGGCCAGCCTTGCGTAGTCTTCCTCCATCTCTTCCTGGTAGAGAGCCAGGACATCGGATCCTGTAATGACCCCCACCAGCTGGTTGTCATTGTCGAGCACCGGAATGGAGTCTTCGCTGTAGTCCTTGAGCTCGTCCAGGATCTCGTCGATCTGCTCGTTCGCATAAATATAGGGATAGTTCTGCGCCACAATGTCCGAAAGCGGCTGGCTGCTTCGGGCAATGATCAGGTCCTTCAGATCAATGGCCCCTGCCAGGGTCCCGTCTTTGTCCAGTACATAGAGTGTCTGGATGTTGTCGTTTTCCGCCGCCTGCTGCTTGAGCAGCCGCATGGCTTCCTTGACGCTGGCCGAAGAGGGGATCTCGATGTAGTTGGTCGTCATGTGGCTGCCGATCTGCTCCTCCGTAAAGCTGGACACCAGGCGGATGTCTTCCCGCACCCCGGAATCCAGCAGTTCGACGATGAGATCCCGCCGGACGGGACCGGTGCTGCGCAGCAGTTTCGCAGCGGTATCCGCATCCATGCCTTTGTTGAGCAGCGCCACGGCTTTCTTCACCGGCAGCTCCGGGAAGAACCGGTCCCGCTGTTCCTCGTCCATGCTCTCGAAGATGTCCGTGAGCTGGTCGGTGTCCAGGAGCGTGGCCAGTCTGGCGCGTTCCGCCGGGTGCAGGTCGTTGAAGGCCTCCGCAATGTCGTTTTCGTGGTAGTCCTCGAGTTTGTCCTTGAGCACCGCCGGTGCCAGCGAAGAACGGACCAGGCCCACGATCTCTGCCGCATAGTGCCGGTCGATCTTTCCGTGGTCCTCCAGCTCCCTGGCCCGGGATCTGGTATCCGGCCTGTTCTCTGCAGCCGGCTGATGTGTCACTTTTCTGTCATCCATGTCCGTCACCTACATTCCCAGCATCCGGATCAGGAACAGCCAGACCAGGCCATAGAAGAGGATCACCGCACACAAGTCGTTGATGGTGGTGATCAGCGGGCCGGAGGCCACCGCCGGATCCACGCCGATTTTCTTGAAGAAGATCGGGATCGTGGTCCCCGTCAGGCTGGACACGATCATGGCCAGCCACAGACTCACGGCAATGCACGCAGAGATCGTGAAGGACGCTGCGGCGGTCTGGTGCTTCGCCGCCAGGATATACAGGCCCAGGAACACAAAGGCCAGGGATCCCATGATCAGGCCGTTCACAAACCCCACCCGGGCTTCCTTGGCCACCAGGTGACGCTTTTCCTTCCCTGTCAGTTCATCATCCATGAGGACCCGGATCGTGACACCCAGAGACTGCGTGCCAACGTTGGCCGACATGCCCAGGATCAGGGACTGGAACGCCAGCACCAGGGGGATCTGGGCCACGACGCCTTCAAACAGCGAGACGACCCAGGACACCATGAGGCCCAGGGCCAGCAGAAAGAGCAGCCAGGGCAGGCGCTTTTTCAAAGACACAAACAGGGTTTCTTCCAGGTCTTCTTCCGCCGTCAGACCGGCAAACCGGGCATAGTCTTCCCCCATTTCCTGGTCCAGGGCCTCCAGCAGGCTCTGGGTGGTGATGACGCCCAGGACCCGGTTATCCGATCCCAGCACCGGAATGGAGTCTTCGTTGTAGTCCCGCAAATCGTCGATCACGGTCTCGACTTGATCCGAGCCATAGACGTACGGATAGCTCGCCACGAGGATGTCCTCCAGCGGCGTGTCATTGCGCGCAATGATGAGGTCCTTCAGGTCCACCGCTCCCGCATACATGTGGTCGTTGCCATAGCTGTAGATCGTCGTGATGTTGTCGTTGTCCGCCGCCTGCTTCACGAGCAGGTTCATGGCTTCCTTCACCGTGACATCCCGCGGCACTTCCACAAAGTTCGTGGTCATGCGCGAGCCGATGAGGTCCTCGTCATAGGAATCGATCAGGGCGATGTCGGCCCGCATTTCGGAGTCCAGAAGCTCCATGAGCAGTGCCTGTTTTTCCGGCACCAGGGACTGGATCAGGTCGCCGGTCTGGTCGGGCTCCAGGCGGTTGAGGACCGCGGCGGCCTTGCGGAGAGTCAGTTCGTTGATGAACCGGATCCGTTCCTCTTCGTCGAGATATTCCAGGATCTCGGACAAAGTGTCGGTTTTCAGGATCCGGTAGAGTTTCTCCCGTTCCGGGAGGGTAAGCCGGAAAAAGGCGTCTGCGATGTCGCCTGCATGATAGTTTTCCAGCTGCATGGCCAGCAGCCGCGGTGCAGTGCTTGTACGCACGGCATCCACGATCGCGGCCTCATAGTCAGGACGCTGTCGTACAGCTTCGGCTTCGATGGTCCGGGGTTCTTCCTGCATTCTGTTTTCCCCCTTTCTGCATGGAAAAAGGGACCAGGGCTCAGTGACCGGTATCAGTGTCTGAGCAGGGTGGTCCGATGTCGCGGTCGAGCTGTACTGTCATCCGGTATATTCATCTGAAACCACCCCGCTTTCCGTCACCCTATTATAAGCCCTGTATACGGCGCAAAACAGTTTTGGCGGGATTTTTTTCCGGAAGCGGACAGAGGGGTATCCCGAAACTGTCCGGCATGCCGATGATGGATGAAACGGAGAACTGCATGACAGGATGCGAAGACTCATCCGGAGAAAGCCGAAAAAAACCGGTCCCTGCGTAGGTCCGGCCTTTGAATGTGACTGTGTTTTGTGGTCAGGAGTTCAGCTCTGCCTGCAGCCTTCGCACTTCGCTTAATGACAGGCTGGTAAGTTCCGCAATATCCTGCAGCGAATACAAACCTTTTCGCAGCATCTTGCCTGCTGTCTTCCGGCTGGAGCGGATTTCCCCTTTCTGGATGCCTTCCTGAATGCCTTCCAGGATCCCTTCTGTTTTTCCATCCTGGAATATCTGCCTCGTCAGTTCACACATCTCCATCTCTCCCTTCTCCGTACACTTGACCCGCTGCATCAGTTCCCGCAGCAGCGGATTCTTCATCTTCTTCGGGTCTGTCTCCCGGAAATCATGCGCCAGATCTCCTCTTTTACTGTTTCCCTTGTATCTCAGATTAAACAGGATCACTTCCGTTCTGTCCGGAAAACGTCTGCCCGTTGCACTGTCCACTGTTTCAAGCCGCACCACTGGCTGTCCATCCGGAAACAGTGGCCTGCCCGTACCCGGTATGTGAATGGCATCTGTCATCCATATCATATGGCTTTTCTTCAAGCATGAATAGGGTTTTCCACCAGGCAGGCCATTGAGTACCAGATGCGCACGCTCCACCTCGATCCTGCCTGCTTCGATGCTTTCATTCTGCACCTCTGCGCACCAGATTCCGTCTTCTTCATCATTTCCGAACAGATTGGGTTCAACGGATTTCGCCCCTGTCACCGTGATCAGGTCCTTCTGTGTCTGCATATCGTGGAATGGACCGGTCTTTCTGCCTGTGATCACATCCGCCAGCAGGTTCATCAGCTGCTCCAGTTCCGGTCCACTGCAAAGCCTGCCTGCCACCCGAAAGCCGACATCCGTTTTCAGAGTCAGTTTCCGCCGGTACTCCTCCAGTCTCTGTTCAAACGATTCCATCTCGTGGTCGCTGCGTTTCTTGACGGGCATCCGGTCTCCTCCTTCCTGCAGTACCATCCATACCCAGATACTCTGTCAGCATCCACAAGAGGAAATCCATGCGCAATTTTTAAGGAAACTCAAAAAAATTCACAATTCTGTCACCATCAAGCCTTCTCCCTTCTGTTCTCCTTTCCCCGCCTGCAGCTCTGAAAGCCCGCTTCCCACTCTGCACTGCGTCATGATCCCTCCACCTGCCTTCCGGCAAATGTGACATCCGATCCTCATCTGTTCATGCAGCAGACAATGAAAAACCTGCACCGGTCCTCCCGATACAGGCATTTTCTCATTCCTCTGCCGCTTCCGCACGGCTCCCATCATCCGGCCGGTACCAGAACGAATGGAAGCCATACAGATACGTAAGGGCTCCCCTGGGCATCTGCCACAAGGCATTCCATACATTGATGTAGTCACCGGCGCCCATGCCCAGTGACATGGCGCCCAGCGTGGCCAGAAACACATTGTGCATTGTAAATCCCGCAATGTACGGAATCAGACCGAAAACAATGCTCGGCAGCAGGGACATGAAAATAAACCGGCCTTTGGACATGTCCTCCGGCCCCACCACAAACAGCATTCCCTGCTTCAGATTCGTGTAGATATAGGCTGTGTCCCGGAAACAGACCGCATGAATGTACTCATGCGGAATGGCACAAACAAGCGACATCAAAGCCCCCAGCACAAATCCCCAGCCATCCACCGTGAACCAGCTCTGAAGTGCCAGAGGGACCATGAGCGCCACAATGATCCCCAGTGCGATCACATTGGCCCAGACCGCCAGTTTCTTCATGTCCGGCTCCTTAAACTGCACGGCCCCAGGCCTGTGCGGCTGTCTGGGCAGATCATCCTCATTCCCGCTGAACTGCCCCATATATCTGATTTTCATGATTCCTTCCCTCTCCTGTTTTCCTTCACAATTCCGTCACATCTCAGGCGAGTCCGATGCATCCTGTCTTCGGTTGCCACACCGCCGGACAAACACTTCAAAAAGCCGGCGGCTTGCTTCGTCCCGCTGTTTGGCCAGGATCTCCGGATGCCACTGCACACCCACCATCACCGGATCCTGATCCTGTCGCTCCAGGGCCTCAATGACGCCATCTTCGCCAAACGCCACGGCCTCAAACCCCGGAGCCAGGTCCTTCACCGCCTGGTGGTGAAAGGAATTCACCTCCAGGACCGATGCGTCCACGGCATTGCCCACCAGACTGCCTTCCTTCAGAGTCACCCGGTGGCTTGGCTGCATCATGGGTCTGTCCTGCACATGAGCGGGCAAATCCTGGTGCAGCGTTCCTCCGAACGCCACATTGAGTGCCTGCAGTCCCTTGCAGATGCCAAACACCGGCAGTTTCAGCGCATCTGCCGCCTGAATCAGGTCCAGGTAGAACTGATCCACCAGCGGATAGACCTGTCCCGCCGCATGGGGACCCCGGTGCCGGTACAGCACCGGGTTGATGTCACTGCCTCCAATCAGCAGGATGCCCTCGAGATGCCGGGCAATGTCCAGCACTGCCTGCCGGTCAGTCTGCACCGGAATCACCACCGGAATACCACCGGCCTGTTCCACCGCCCGGATATAGTCCTGCTCCACCGCATGCTTTACCGGATTCTTGACGCGTTCACATTTATCCGCCAGCAGATTCGCTGCAATGCCAATGATGGGCCGCATGCCTGGTCCCTCCCTGTCTGTGAGTTTCAGTATAGCGAAAAAGGAAGCACAGTTGGAACATTTTTCCGGTGTTCCAGCAATCCCCCGGCTGCGGATGGTGGCCGAACCATCCGCGCCCTTCCCTTGCCGCCCATACGAAAAACCCTGCAGCCGCAGGGTTTTTCTCATCGCAGATCAGTCCGATGATCCGCTCCACCAGCACCGCCGTCTTCCCAGACCCTGCTGCTGCCGATACCAGAATGTTCCGATCCCGCAACTCTATCACTTGCTGCTGTTCCGGGGTAAATGCTATTGCCATATCTGCCTCCTGAATCTTCTCTTGACCAAACGCACTATTTGCTGCGCAGTTCTTCTCTCATTTTAATAAATATTTCATCCTCGGGAATATTCCCCAGCACACGGGTATGGTATCCCGGTGTCTTTTCCTCGAAATCGCATACGCCCTTATAGGCACAGTAGGTGCAGGACTCCCTCCCTCCCTGCTGGCAGGGGTTGACTTCAATATTGCCGGAAAGGATCTCCCTGCCGAACTGTCTGATTTTGTGGTTGGCGAAATGGGGAATCGTCTCATAGTCTTCCTTTCCCACAGTAGAAGAACGCACGGAAAAGCTTCCGTCCTTTTTCCGCTCCACAGGAATCACAAGGGATTTATCGGAAAAATTTTTGTCCAGAAGGCTGACCGCTCTCTCGTCCCCGCTGACGATCCCGGTTGTGCGCAGTTCTTTCAATATTTCACGGCTGACCTCCTCGGGTGTCATCTCCTCCCCGCTTTTGACCAGAGGGTCGCTCACATGGTAGTACAAAAGGGCTGCCGGCACCACTTCTTTATCCGGGTGGTTTCTTTTCGTCACCTCCGCCGCCACATTCATATACACCACAAGCTGGAGCTGTAATCCATAGTACAGAGCCGCCAGATCGAATTTTCTGCTGCCGGATTTGTAATCAACTACCTTCACGTAAACCTTTTCCTCATCCTCACAGGTATCAATTCTGTCAATTCTTCCCCGAAGCTTCATCTTTTCCTCATCTGTTAAAGCAATGTTCACCGCTTCGAGTTTTTCCACCCGGGAAAAGGACATCTCAAAGGAGGACGGCACGAAATCTCCCTCCTGAAGCTGCGCCTTCAATGTGCGGATGGTACGTTTCAAAATCCGGTACATCCGCTCCACCATATACTCATAGCGGGCATTGCTGTAAAGAATTGTCTCCCCATAGGACACTGTATGAACTTCCAGCGCTTCTCTAAGCAGCCGGTCCCCTTCTTCCTCCGTAAAATCAAACCAGGTGAGACCGTTTTCTGTAAGCTTTGCAGCAAATGACTCTAAGACCCCGTGGAAAATATTCCCCAGATCTGCCTGCTCAAAGCTGAACGTATCCCGTTCTTTCAGCATCAGACCGTATTGCAGAAAATGAGAATAAGCGCAGGCCGCATATTTTTCCAGACGGCTCACACTGCTCTCCAGCATACTTCCGTATAAGGCTTTGGCAACTGCCCGGGCCAGAGGCTTGTGCTCATACCGGGAAAAGGCTGCCTCTTTCAGTCTGTTTGTGTAATCTGCATATTTTTCATCCTTTTCATAGATCCGGTACAGACCGCGCAGTTCCTCCCGGCTTAAAAGGCCTTCCCTTCCTGCGCTGTAATCCCTAAGTTCCTCCGCCAGTACAGTAAGCCCATCCTTTTTCCCAACAATTGCGTCAAAGGGCTGACTTTCACTCCCCCCGGTTTTGACCCTGATTTGCGGAAAAAGCTTCCCGATCATATCCACCAGATAAGAAGGCCGGATGCTTTTTCCCTGACTGTTTATCCTTGAAAAGGACAGATAAAGCCGCTCCGAAGGCTTGGTCATATTCATATACAGGTAAAGCCGCTGGGTATACATCTGCTGTCTGGGGGTAGGTGCAAGCTCAAAATCCGACTGCTGTAAAAACTCCCTGTCAATATCTGAGATAATCCCTCCCCGGCTGCCGCTTCTTGGAATGTTGCCGTCGTTTATCCCTAAAAAAAACAACACCTTCACCTGCTTTAAACGGCTTCTTTCCATGTCCCCTACCACGATCCTGTCCACACTGCCGGGAATGATCCCCACTTCAATTTCCCCGAAACCAGCATCCAAAATATCCGCAAACTCCTTAAGGCTCACTGGCTCCTCCTCCAGAAGCCCGACAATCTGCTCTAAAAGTTCCATCACAAGCCTGTAAATCTGGGCATACTCCTTTGCCCGCTCCGGCATCTGGATATCCTTAAAATACTGCTCATACCCTGAAAGTTTCTCCTGTATCCTTCCGGCTACAATGAAGTCATACAAAGTCCGCACCATCTCTCCGGCAGTTTTCTTTTTCACAAGAAGGGGCCTTATCTGCTCCATGAACCGCTCTCTCGTTTCATTCAGCCCTTCCAGATAAAGAATCTGCCGTTTTTCTTCCTCGCTTACTTCCTCCCCGTCCGCTCCCGCAGGCGCCGCAGAATCCGCCCTGCGCACAAAGGCCTGGCTCCATTTTTTCTTTCCCTTAATGCCAAGGGCAAGCACATAGTTTTCCAGCCTGTCAACCTCC
>OFHA01002510.1_pt1 | contig 10654 bp, 10 predicted proteins | sample 1521891 | NCBI WGS metagenome assembly OFHA01 (sample SAMEA3504089, study PRJEB24116) | mouse gut metagenome | biome: mouse gut; feature: mouse-associated habitat; material: faeces | place: Denmark | collected 2011 | reverse complement strand
TCCAAAAGCTCAAATGGTTTCGCAGAATCGCTACCAGATATGACAAACTGGATGCGTCTTTCCTCGCCTTTGTTTACCTCGCTTCTATCGCTATTTTGTTGATTTAGCACACCTTCCTTGATTTTTCAAACAAGGCCTAAGGGGGATTTCATCTTTTGGGTGAAATCCCCCTTGACAAATGCTTTCTTGCGATAATCTTGTGGGAAAACAAGTCCAAAATCACACAGGTATATAAATAGAAATCTCTCAGCTTGAAGCAAGTAACATCGCTTATTCAAATCCGGTTGGGCCTGTCCGCCTGGAATTGCTGCGAAGAATATTTTGTTTCTTTTCTGGCACATGGAGTTTCATGTAATCCTGTTTTGCAGTGCTACGGATGCTGGCTAATCCCATCTCTTTCATCAATCTTGCCACATACTCTGTGCTGACTTGTTATCCGCGTTGAATGAGGATTGTGCGAATTTTCTCGGCCCCCAACACTTGACGGTACTCATCAAACACTTCCCGGATCAGGATACAATATTCTTCTCTGCGCTTCTCAAACCACGCATTTCCTCGCTTGTTGCGGAGAATATGATTGTAAAATGTACCGCGAGAGACGTCCAATGCCTCACAGAGAGTGTGGACATCATATTGGCCATAGAATAACTCTAGCCCATGTAACTTCTCTTTTAGAGGGGCATGGATAGTGCAGTTGACGGTTTGCAAAACCGCAACCACATTCTCCAATTTGGCCACTCTGCGTAAAAGTACGTCATATTCTTTCATAGTGAAGGTACATTTTTCATCTGGAATCACCGGACAATATATCTTTGCCCAGCGGTAATCGTTCGCTTACAGACTCCATATTTTGCGCAGAATTCTTGGATGGGCTTGGCTCGCCGGTACTTTGCGATGATAGTGGCTTTCTCTTGATCTGTGTAGATCATAGGGATGCTCCTTTCCTGTATTATCCCCATGGATCAATCTGTGCTCAAGCAGTTTCTCAAGGCCGGGTTTGTTTTCCAAGACGAATTGTTCTCAACGGACGAAGGCACCCCACAGGGCGGCGTTATATCCCCAATCCTGGCAAATATGACACTGGACGGTATGCAGGAACTTCTGGCCAGCCGCTTCCATAAAAACAGCCGAGGGAAGATAGATGTACAGAAGAAAAATGCCAATAAAGTCAATCTGGTGCGATATGCAGATGATTTCATCGTCACAGCGGCAACGAAGGAAATTGCGGAAGAAGCCAAGGAACTCATTCGCAGTTTTCTGGCAGCCAGAGGTCTGGAGTTGTCGGAAGAAAAGACGGTCATCACTCACATTGACGATGGATTTGATATGCTGGGATGGACTTTCCGCAAATTTAACGAAAAACTCATTATCAAGCCGTCGAAGAAAGCTGTAAAAGCCTTTATTGTCAGTCTGTCCGAAACCGTTCTCGGGCGGGGGAAATCCTGGAAACAGGAAGTGCTCATTGAAAAGCTGAACCAGCAAATCCGAGGATGGGCTAATTATCATCAGTCCGTCTGTGCCCAGGAAACCTTCTCCCTCATTGACCACAGGTTATTCCAGCTGTTGTGGAAGTGGGCGAAGCGGCGTCACCCTGAAAAGGGCCGCAAGTGGGTAAAGGATAGATATTGGCACACGAAAGGGACACGGCACTGGGTATTTTCCTCAGAAAGCTCAGAGTTGATAGCCCTCAGCTACATCCCCATTATCCGCCATACAAAGGTACGAATGAACGCAAATCCCTACTTTGACACCCAATATTTCATCGACCGGAAATTCAAACACGGCATGAAACGGTTATCCGGAAAGTTCAAAAAGATATGGAAAAACCAAAAAGGGTGCTGCTATCACTGTGGTCTTCCCATGGACATTAGCGACAGCGACGAAAAGGATATCTTCTATAAAATCCCGAAGTCCATGGGCGGCAAAGACGAGGTTCAAAACATGGCCTACGTCCATAAACATTGCCAGATAATTTTCATGGAGCGCCGCGCGAAAGCGTGATGAAATGCTTGAGCCGTATGAGGGGAAACCTTCACGTACGGTTCTTAGGCGAGAAAGCGGGAGTAATCCCGCCGACTTAGCCGGCAAGATTGATTCCGTCACCAAGAAGGGAATTTACGGCGTGCGGTTCCTGGTGTATGACCAGAACAAGAACCCCATCGGCGAGTACAGCTCGGACAACCAGGGGTATGTCTATATCGACGACCTCACCGTGCAGGGCAAGGGTCGGCTGTACATCCGCGAGCTGGAGGCGGCCCCTGGGTACGAGCTGGACAAGGAGTACAAGACCGTTTACGTCCAGCCGGGCCGGACCGTGGAGATCGTGTGGGAGAACACCCCCGTTACGGGCCAGATCATCAAGCTGTCCGACTACGACAAACCCTCCAACCTGGGCGTCACCATCACCAAGCGGGGCAATGCCCAGGCGCTGCCGGGCAGCCAGATGCGGTACGACTTCACCATCGCCAACACCTCCAACGTGCCGCTCTCTGAGTTTTACTGGCACGACCGCATTCCCACCGACGCCGCCCGGGCCACCGTGCTGACCACCGGCACCTACAGCGCGCGCCTGAATTACCAGGTGCTGTACAAGACCAACTACCGCTCCGACTACCAGCTGCTGGCGTCCAACCTGCTCACCAGCAGCAACTACTCCTTCCACCTGAACGCCATCCCCATGCAGACGGGGGAGCATGTCACCGACATCCGTTTCGAGTTCGGCAAGGTGCCTGTGGGCTTCCAGTCCGTGGCCAAGCCCACCCTGATGGTGCAGGTACTGGGCACGGCGGCCAACAACTACCAGCTCGTCAACCGGGCCGATGTGGGCGGCAAGTACCAGGGCACCTGGCAGACCGCCCAAGCTTCCTGGCTCACCACCGTGCGCAGGCTGGGGCCTGTGCCCACCCTGCCCCAGACGGGGTACTAAGCTGAACAGCGGGGCGGCTCCGATAGGGGCCGCCCCGTCTGGCTTCCGATATTGCGAAAAGGCAGGTGTGTCTCAGCAGTAATAGTCCGTGCGGCCAAAATATGCCTGCCACTTTTGCAGAACCTCGCCGCTCCGCGCCTCAATAATCTTCATGATGTTATTCAGGATTCTTGGCGGGATGGCGGAATTGTTGTGGCAAAGATAGCAACGCCCTGCCCTGGTGATCCAGATTTTTGTGGCTTTTGCAGAGGGAGAGCCTTGTGACACGTGGACATGGACTGGCTCCAGCGGATCATTTTCGTTAGACCAGAAGTACACCCAGTAGGATCCAATCTTAAAAACTTGCGGCATTCTCAAATCCGCCTTCCTTCGAGAACTGGAGGATCAAATGTGCGGTGGATTCAATGACCTCCCGGAGGCGGGAAAGCTCGCCTTCCGAGAAGCCCAGCACGTCCTCCCACCGGTAATCGGGCAGATAGCACGCCGCATGGTGAAAGCATTCCTTTTCGTCCGGCCGTTCCATGTAGACTTTTACGGTTCCGTCTGAGCCCATTTCAGAATGAACGATCTCCGTTCCGTCATCCAGCGTCAAAAAAGGATACATCATTCAGCGTCAGTCCTTTCTGTGCCACAATCATCTGTTAGGAGCTGCCTCTTATTATAGCAGGGGCGGCGCATTTTATCAAGAAGGTGATTTTCATAGAACCCAAAAAGGGGAGGGAGGGAGAGAGCCATTTTCTGAAGTTCGGGAAAATTTCTTTTGTTTTTGCTTGACATTCTATGAGGGGTGTGGTATAGTAAGTTTCGTTGAACAGGTAAGGAGCAAAAAGCTTGTTCCTTGGTTTGTTTTTATAAGTTAATAATGGTTTCCTTAAAACTTCATGTTCGGAATATCTGGGGGTATAGATCAGCTGGGAGCACACGTCACCAGTGAAACGACCCCGATTTTGTCCCAAAAGTTCGCAAAATTAGCAGTTGACAACTTGCGAGAAGTGTTCTATAATATGTGACGTTGATTGAAGAATCAACAGACAATAGTCCAAAAAAGTTCTGGGAAAAGTTCATATGGGGGTATAGCTCAGCTGGGAGAGCGCTTGAATGGCATTCAAGAGGTCAGCGGTTCGATCCCGCTTATCTCCACCAAACAAACCACAAAGCTACGGCTTTGTGGTTTGAACTTTTTAAGAAAAAACTGAGGATTCGGATACCAAGAAAAGGGGCTAGGGGTACTCCTGTCGAAGTGTCCTTAGTCCTTTTTCCGTCTCTTCCCTTTTATCCGGTGTTAGGAATAGCACTAATGCGAGTCATAGCTACGAAAACGCTAGAAGAAGCCATAAAAAATGCAGATATGATGTGTTCACAAAAAATTAACACACAAGATATTGACAGTTTCTGCTTATTCATTCATAATGTTAGCACTCGAATATTTTGAGTGCTAAAGAGGTGAAAATGAGCATGCTGTCCTTTATTCATTTATCTGACATTCACTTTCAAAAATATAGCGGTGACGCTTATGACCTAGATGCTGACCTGCGCAATGAGTTGCTTATTGATCTCAGCAAAAATTTTCCCCAAAGCATTTCTAACGCAAATGGTATTCTGATTTGTGGGGACATCGCTTTCAGCGCCCAAAAAAAGGAGTACGCTGTCGCCTCCGATTTTTTGGAACAGTTATGCCAACAAGTTTCCCTGGATCCATCTATGGTTTTCTGCGTACCTGGCAACCATGACGTGGATCAGGGAATGACTAGGGGAAGCCGGAGTATTAAATCCTTACAGCAGGATATTGAGATAGCAAATCCACAGGAAGCAGAGAAACTTCTAGGCCAGATATGCCGCAATCCTTTGGATGCCCAAACCCTATGCGCATCTATCGAGCACTTCAATGCTTTTGCCACTAAATATCATTGCGGATTTACCCAAAATGTTCTATTCTGGGAACAAGATATGCCGCTTAATGGCACTTATACTCTTTGTATTGTTGGGATGAACTCTACGTTGATTTCTAGCGAGAGAGATCATGTGGATGAAACCACGGAACGTCCAATGCGTCTGAGTCTCTCTCAAATCCCCAAACGGCGGGCAAACACGATTTTTCTCAGTCTTTGTCACCACCCGCCCGAGTGCTGGATTGATTTGGATGGTAAGTTACAAACCAAAATGGATGCTCGGGTAGCTGTTCAGTTATACGGGCACAAGCACCTCCAAACCGTTCGGCAAACAAAGCAGGGCATTGCTGTAGGAAGTGGCGCAACCCATCCCGTGCGGACCGAGATGGATTGGATTCCTCGATATAACTGGCTAACTCTGGAGATTGGGCAAAAGTCCGGAAAGAATATTTTGATAGTTCATATATACCCCCGAGTTTTCAACAAAGATGAGACTGCATTCGTTGTTGACCCCGCACTCCAAAACGGCCAGAACTATCTTGAGTATCACATTTTTCTGGATGAGCCGGAAGACATCCCTAAAGATAACGTATCTGAGGGGGCAAACACAGTGCATAAGGCTGAGGCTAAGCAACCAATGAGTTGCCCACTTTCAGTGGGTTCTTGGGAACGAGCGTTCATCTACGACTTTATGAATCTTTCGTTTTATGCCAGAAAGCGCGTTATAGAGACTCTCTCTTTAGATCAACCGGAGGATGTGGGAAAGACACTTACCGAACTATTAGATTGTTACATAGAGCGTGCCAAAGAAAAAGGCCAGGTAGAGAAGCTTTTAAAACAAGTCCAGGATGAAAGAGAAAGGTCGTGACAAAGCATGAATCGTAACCTGCACGAATGGTATCTGGATGTTGGGATTATCCTTCAAGATGGACAACTGGAAAAGCGGGTTCTGGGAATCGAGAAATGTGTGGAGGCCCTTGAAAAAGAAAAAGACTCTGGCCACACAATTGTGCGGATCACAACACTTGTTAAATTATATTATGGTATCCCGGTTGATGAGGAAGCAAGAAATTTATTTGCAGATTTCTTTTCTACTGAGGACCCCTCTTTTTCTGTTCGTAATACGCAGGAGCTTGCACTACTGGCCGGTGCCACGCTGGTGGCTTTAGCAGAGGACTCACCTTATTTTTACCTTGCAGAACTTCTGTCTCTTGCTGTTTCTTTCGGCCGCACACCTACATCAACGATGGGAATACTGGAGCATATTCGCACTCAGTTTGATGCGAGTCGAATCAAATTGCGGGAGAAAGCGAAGAACGTTTCTATAAAGCCATTCCCTGCAAAACAAATTACCGAACTTGAAAAAATGAATGCTGAGGGAAATGAGGAAGAATCGAAGCAAATCACTGAAATTATCAAAATTCTGAAAGTGTTTCAAACGTCTTATTCTGATTTAAGAATGAAGGTGCAGCAACTTAGCACTGCAACATCTATCTATGAAGAGGACTCTCAGCTACTATGGTGGATTCTATCGGAGTGGAGCGAGATGCTCCACTGCTCCCTGCATATGGTGAAGGTCCAAACGTCATGCTTGGTTCTGGGCTGGGAAGGCGCCAGAATGGTAGAAAATTTTCCTGGTCCTTACGCTATGGAAGGTGTATTACAAAAACAATTTAGGGCCTGTGAGGACGGAACAGGCGAAGTTGCATCTTTTACCCTTAGTGAGATAATTGCAAACACGGCGTCCGAACTCCGAGCAGATGTTATAACAGAGTGTCAGAACACATCGCTTGCAAATATGCTGCCGCTGTGTAGTGCCATTATCCGTTCCGATAACACGGAAAGTGTGGATGAGTGGTACCCAAAGTACCGCAAGGAGCTCCTAGGGGGAATAGATGTTCCACCCAAGACTTTCTTGGACTACGCATGGCAGATATATTTGGAACATCTTGTATTACGGTGCTGTAGTGAGTTGTAGTGAGGGATAAAATGACTTATGGCTGAAATAATGGAAAGAGAAGCTCTCCCAATTCCAGAGGCATATTCGGAGAACGCCACTGGCGCAGAAACCACATTTCCTCTGGCCCTGGGGCGAGCCTTGCCCTTGGATGATTTATATCCTATTACTGCTCAGGAATTCTCCCGCTTTTTTGCCATTATTGGGGATACCGGCAGCGGAAAAACGACTCTCATTACTTCAATCTATCATCTGTTTTTAGATGGAAAGTCTCCTGCCCCGTTCCTTTTTGCTGGATCAGAGACGTTGTGGGCTTTAGAAGAGCGCGCATTTTATCTTCGTGTTGCATCCTATCGTTCCGATGCCAGCATGGAACGAACACAACGGGGCATTGAAGAAAATGTTCTGCACCTCCGATTGAAAAATCAGGACACAAAGCGGATGCTGAATCTTCTTTTCTCTGATCTGCAGGGAGAGGATTTTGACAGTGTTATTGCAGATGTGGATGCGGCAAAAGAAACCTTTTCCGCTCTTTTCGCTGCGGCGCGGCATATTGTGGTGTTGCTGGACGGTGCAAAGCTACTTGGTAGCACCTCCCGATTTGCAACCATCCAGAGGGCAGCTCATCTTTTGCACACCTTACTGGATGCTGGATTACTGAACGAGCGATCCCGGGTGTTCCTTACCGTCAGTAAGTACGATATAATTCTAGAGCAGAACGATCCTAAACTGGCCGCGAGGATTGAGCGCATCCCCGGTATCATTACATCTCAGCTTCCGGATTTAGAAAATCGCCTTGAGTTTTTCCACTTAGCTGCCATGCCTGCTGTTGCTACGGAAGAAGTCCCCGTGGGCTACAATGTTTCAGCACTTCTGAACGCACTACTCGAAACGCCCCAACAACCAATTATACAATACGAAACACCTCCTATGCGCTCCCAGTGCAATTTATGGAAGGGCAGGATCATATGATGGGTACAAGATCATGTTTTATAGTGGGGTTTCCCTCAGCAGGCAAAACCTCTTTCCTAGCGGCTCTGGCATATTCCTTAGAACAACGGGAAACCCCCACCCGTCTCAAATGGGAGCAGTTTTCTGGGAATCAGCAATATCTGGTAAAGTTGGCAGAGACTTGGTGTGCCGGAAGCCAAGTTCCCCGAACGATGCTCAATACCCAACAGGATGCTTTACATCTCGGATTGATAGACACAGATGGCAGCACATATGACGTTACTTTTCCAGACCTCTCTGGGGAAACGTTCCAAGCTCAGTACATTGACCGTGAGATTCGGCAGTCCTTGGCAAAAATGGTTCGAGATAGTGGTAGTTTTCTTTTGTTCCTAAACCCCGAAAAAATTATAGAACCTACGCTGATTACTAATTTGCCTTCGAATACGAGGCATAGTGAGGATGCGGAGAGCATAGAGGGGAGAAAGCGGAACCCCCTGGATGATGACTCCACTGCGGCCCAACTTGTAGTACTTTTACAGGACTTTTTGGCTTTGCGCAATTGGCAACGGTTCCAATTGGGAGTAGTGGTTTCTGCGTGGGACATCGTAAAGGATGATTATAGGCTTCCACAAGATTTTGTGAAACAGCATCTCCCTCTGCTATGGCAATACTTGGTTTCCAATAGCGACGTTCTTTTTACTCGGTATTATGGGGTCAGCGCCCAAGGCGGTAGTCTTCAATCTCCAGAAGAGGCTGAGTGTCTAGTGGAACAGTTTGAAGACCAGCCACTGCACCGTATCCTTGTGGTAAATGAGTCAGGGATAGTATCCCATGACATCACACTACCATTATGGGAGATGATGGGTGCACAAACGGAGGATGAAACGCTATGACAGTTCATCAGGCACTGTGGGGCTATTCTAACGGACACCACCTACTTTCGGCGTCCGTAGCCTTGTCCACCCCGTCCCGAAAAATGTTGGAAACTTTGACGGATCTGTCCGGTTCGGATGCTCCTAATACATTTGACGGTTATCTAACTGGGTGCTTCCTGCCAGCCGATGGGTATTATGCTTTGAGCAAAACCTGGTTTGCCCCCGAAATGGAGCGTCCAGGGTGTGTCTGGACTCATACGCTCTTTCTTGAAGCTGACTCAACGGCGCATTGGGATGACCTTGATTTAGACAGTCTGTTCCGTAGGCCACAGCAGGATAAAACAAATTATCAAGAGTGCTATAGCGTTCCCCTCTCTTCAAATACAGTATCATCATCCACCTCTTCTCAAGCAGAGACGGATGCGTTGGCTCTTTTTTCTAATCTTATCCGATATCCAGAACCATTTCTTATGTATGCATCTGGAGTAAAACGGTGGAACGCTGCATTGGAAGCACTGCTTATCCTTACCGGTCCCCGGTTCTCTCAGGACATTTCCTTTTGCACTGGCTCACTCTCCAACCGAAAACTTGGGGGACAGCCTCTCACTTTGCAGGTCGTTCCAGAACGTCTTTTCAAAGTTTTGTTACGCACAGCCCCAGGAAGTCGAATCCTTTCTATAGAGGAGAAAAATGCTTTACAGGATACTGTCGAAGAATCATTTATGACGTTGCAAACCTTTCAACAAACAAAAAATTTACTACTTTCCTGCAACACAGAGTACGATAACCGTCATTCCTGGCCTCTTTTCAAAGAGTTTTATACCGAGATTTCTAATGGCGTCGCCTTTTCTTTTCACCAAGCAATTGAAACCCTTGGGAACCAACCAGATGCCTATGATACTGTCAAAATTTTATGGGCCTTGTTCTGCGCAGTATTCTCTCAGAACCGGCAGAAGACTCACGATGCACAGGCAGAAACTCTTTTTAATTTTTTGACACTGGACGAGCAGTATGTTTCCATAGATACTACTCGGTCTCAGACTCTTGAAAGCATTCTCACCCGTTTGTGGACGCACTGCCGCCAGAAAATGGTCGATTTAGTTCCCAAACTTCTTACCTGTGCGTTAAACACCGCTGGCGAGGTAGCAGTGACATTCATCGTTTCCCGTCTTTTCATTGGAGAATATACCGAACTGCTCCGACAGAACGCTGCTATGTGCCTGCCTATGCTCCGATTAAACAGAGAACTAGCCCGGTGTGAGACTCTGTGGCAATTGCCGAAAGACTTTCAGGCTGAGGCCCTGCGGGAACTCTGGTGTGGTGATGGACGAATAGTAGCAATTCAAGCAGAAGATGTGGCCATTCTTCATTCTATTTTCCGGTACGGTGATAGTGGACTCTTTCGGGAGGTCTTCAAAACCTTTGGTAGCAACGCCATTGAGGTATACTTCTCCTACTTCGGTAATGGCAACAGTACCAAGCGGGCTGCTGCTTGGAGTGGCCTATGCCGGGAGGATCCGGCCCTAAGCGTTCACGCATTGTGTATGCTTTCTTCTTCTGCTCCAGCACTGTTTACAGCAGTGATTTCTGTGTTAGACCCATGCTGTGATGAGGTCCTGTCTATATCGGGTGATGTGTGGGAACAGTTGTACCAACGGTTCTGCCGAAACAGCAATGAAGCAGCCACCGCATATGCTCAGTTTGTGTTACCCTTGATTCTGTGCTCTAATGTCGCTATTTCCTCAGAACTTCTTAACTTTTCATTCTGCACAGTCCATACTCTCCTGGCCCAGAACTCTATGGATTACTCTAGGTGGGAATGCCTATCATCTTTGTTGCCGGAAATTCCGTGGTATCAGTCTTGGGATAAGTGCAAGCGTTTGCGAAAAGCTGCAAAGCAAAAAGGCATCCACGTTGAGTGGAAATAGAGCATAAAAGCTGGATAGTTTATTTTCTCAGACTACGTTGTCTCTGTTCACGTGTAAAGTTGATTTTTCAATAAAAATCCAAAGGGATTTTTGACTATCTCTTTATAAGTTCTTAAATGCCGCTAAGT
>OFHA01002503.1_pt1 | contig 10677 bp, 15 predicted proteins | sample 1521891 | NCBI WGS metagenome assembly OFHA01 (sample SAMEA3504089, study PRJEB24116) | mouse gut metagenome | biome: mouse gut; feature: mouse-associated habitat; material: faeces | place: Denmark | collected 2011 | reverse complement strand
ACCGTGGAAAAATAGCAGCGGTCATACCAGCTAGAGAGTATGTGGACGGTCAACAGGTTTTCTGCGGCTTTTTAAGGTGAAAAGCAGCCAACACGGTAAATATTACGCCAGAACAGGAGGCGGCGGCATGGACAGGCAGAGAGCGCCGCCAGAGCAGCCACACAAAACAGGAAAGGAAGGAAAAGGGAAGCAATGAACATTTTTTCGCGGATATTCCGCAAGGCAAAGCCCCCGGAAGGGAGGACGGAACGCGCAGAGATACTGGGCGGCGGCAGCTCTTTTTCCGCATGGAACGGCGACGCATACGCAAACGACATATACAGGGGCGCAGTGGACGCGATAGCGCGGAACGTGGCAAAGCTGAAAGGTTCGCATGTGATACGCTATGCAGACCATGACCGCACGGAGGGCGACTGCAAAATAAACCGCCTGCTACAAGTAGAGCCTAACCCGTATATGAGCGCATTTGACATGCTGTATAAGCTGGCAACGCATTATTTTCTATACAACAATGCCTTTGCGTTCTTACAGAAGGACGAACGCGGGCTTGTGGGCGTGTTCCCGTTAAATGCGGCGCATGTGGAATTTATGGCGGATGCAGCAGGGGCGCTGTACTGCGAGTTCCTTTTTTCCGGCGGCAAAAGCGTAGTGCTGCCATATGCGGACGTGATACACATGCGCAGGAACTTCAACAGCAGCGACCTTTTAGGCGACAGCAACGGGGCATTAGAGCCAGCGCTACAGCTTGCGCATACGCAGAATCAGGATTTCCACATTGAAAGGTTTCGTCACATAATCATCTGCACCGATGGTCAGCGATAAACAGCGGCGCACAGCTCCGGGGCATCTTGAAGCGCACGCAGCTTGCGAACGTGGAGAAGCTGAAAGACATACAGGAGAATTTCATAAAGGACTATCTGACAATATCCAACAACGGCGGTATAGCCGTGATAGATAACGCATCAGAGTATATACCGCTGGACAATAAGCCCTACACAATCGACGAGAAGCAGCTACAGGCGGTAAAGACAAAGATTTATGACTATCTGGGGATTTCGGAGGCGATCGTAAACAGCAGCTACAATGAAGACCAGTGGGCGGCATTTTATGAAAGCACAATAGAGCCGCTGGCGGTTCAGTTCAGCCTTGAATTTACGCGCAAGGTATTCAATGAGCGGGAAAGGGCTTTCGGAAATTCCATATTATTTGAGAGCGGGCGGCTGCAATTCAGCAGCAACGCCACAAAGGTAAACCTTATAAAAGAGCTTATGCCGTATGGGCTGCTGACCATCAACCAAGCGCTGGAAATATTGAACCTTCCAAGCGTGGAGGGCGGCGAGAAGAGGCTACAGACGTTAAATGTTGTTTCTGCTGACGAGGCGCACAAATACCAAATGGCAAAGGCAGGAGCGCCTACAGAGGCAGCAGGACTGGAAAAGGAGGCGGGAGGCAGTGAAGGAAATTAGGATATGTGAGATAAGGGCAGGCGCGGCAGCAGGCGCAGAGAAAGCCCTAAGGCTGGAAGGAAGACCGATTGTATACGACCAGCCGACAAAGATAAACGACCCGGCAGGGGCTTTTATAGAGGTGATAAGGGCGGGGGCGCTGGAAGGTGCAGACCTGTCAGACGCAAGGCTGCTTTACAACCATGATTTAAGCAAAGTGCCGCTTGCACGAACACCAAAAACAATGCAGCTCATACACGACCCGGCAGGGCTGCACATGGTTGCGGACTTACCAGACACGCCGGAGGCAAACAGCGTATATACGGCAGTAAAGCGCGGCGACCTTTCGGGAATGTCTTTTGCCTTTAAAGTGCCGGAGGGCGGCGACAGCTACGACGCAAAGACGCGGACACGGACTATACACAAAATAGAAAAGGTCTATGAGATAAGCGTTGTGCCTTTCCCCGCATATCCCCAGACAAGCGTAGAGGCGCGTTCTGCGATAAGCGGGCAGGAAGGGGCAGAAAAACTGCGCCGGGAGGCAATCATAAAGGCAAACAGAATATTGATGAAGGACATTTAGAAAAGGTGTCCAAAACGGACCCCGCCACAAAAAGGATTAAACGGAGGAAACCAAAATGAAATTTAAGACTATCGCAGAGGCATTTAATTATTACCGCAACGCCACATTAGAGGAAATCGAACGCCGGGCGGCAGAAATCAAAGGAACGATTGAAACAGACGCAGAGGCAGACATAACGACACTGAATATTGAGCTTTCCGGGCTTGCGCAGGCAAAAGAGAACATACAGCAGCAGGCAGCAGGGGGAAGCCAGCGCAGCGCGTTCAACCCTATCACGGGCGCAAGCATGAGCTTTGAACGCAGGGCAAGCCATGAGGCGACGGAGGGCGACGTACTGAACAGCCCGGAATACAGGAGCGCTTTTTTCAAGTCTTTGCTGGGGCATAAGCTGACGGAAATCGAACAGGCGGCATATAACCGCGCAATGGGCGACCAGAGGGCAGATACTTTTGCAGATTCCACCAGCGCGGCAGCAGTGCTTCCCACCCAGACGCTTAACGAGGTAGTCAAAAAGGCGCGGACTATGGGCGGTCTTATGAGCGTGTGCAGGGCTTTCAGTATCCCGTCAAAAGTAGCCGTGCCTATCGGAACACCGACAGCGGCGGCAAACTGGCATACAGAAGGGGCAGCAGTTGACAGCGAAAAGCCGACAGTTGCAAGCGTTTCTTTTGATGGGTATGAGATTATGAAAGTATTTTCTATCAGTGAAAAGGCACGCAAAATGAGCGTTTCGGCATTTGAGGGATACATGACGCAGGAGCTTAATGCAAGCGTTATGGAGTGCATTGCAAACGCCCTTGTAAATGGCACTGGAAGCGGGCAGGGTACAGGGATTTTAACGGGGGTAACATGGACAGCCGATAAAAACGCCCTTACATTCGGGAAGACTGCCGGGCTTAAATATGCAGACGTGGTAAAGACGGTTGCAGCACTGAAAAGGGGATATGCAAACGGCGCGGCATGGGCTATGAACAATGCAATGCTTTATAACCAGTTTTACGGGCTTGTAGACGCAAACGGAAGACCTGTTTTCATTGCAGACCCGAAAAATGAGGGCATAGGGAAAATACTAGGCTTCCCTGTAGTCATTGATGATTATATCGCAGACGAAACCGCGCTTTTTGGAAACTTTAATTATATGGGCTACAACATGCCGGAGGGCATCACGGTAGAGGCTTCAAGGGAAAGCAGTTTCAAGAAAGGGCTTATTGATTACCGGGCAATGGCAATAGCAGACTGCAAGCCGATTGTGCCGGAGGCGTTCGTAAAGCTGGCGCGTGCAGCTTCATAAAGGGGGCTGCGGGTATGCTGACAATAGAGCAGGCGCGGGAGATACTGCGGCTGGATACGGCAGACAATGACGCTATCATAGAGGGGCTGTTGTCTGCAATACCAGACTATATAGAACTGACAACAGGCGTTACGGCAGAGCAGCAGACAGGACAGCCGTTAGCAGATACGGCAGGGAAGTTTATACTCATGCTCTGGTACAATGCGGAACGCGCAGACGCGGAAAAGCTACAGAGGACAATAGACAGCCTGCTAAAGACGCTTGCGCTTATAGCGGTTAGGAAGGAGTAACGGGAATATGGCTAAGGATTTTGCACGGGCGTTTTATGACAGCCCGCAATGGAGGAAAACAAGCAAGGCATATTTAAGCAGCAAAAACTACATATGCGAGGACTGCGGGGGCGCTGCGTGCATTGTCCACCATATCCGGCATTTAGCGCCGTGGAACATAAACGACCCGGAAATAACGCTGGACTGGGGAAACCTTAAGGCGGTATGCGAGAAGTGCCACGCGGAGGAACACGCGAAAGATGATAAGGCTTTCCGGGGGAAGCCAGCAAAGCTGAACGGCATAGGCTTTGACGAGAACGGCGACGCGGTAGAAAGCCCTAATGTGTTCTTAGTGTGCGGCAGTCCGGGCAGCGGCAAGACAACATATGTATTAAGACACAAGGGGCAGAATGATTTAGTTGTTGACTTGGATTATATATGTGCGGCGCTCATGGGCGAGGGCGGCGGCGTGCGGCTGGATTTCAGACCAGTATTGCAGACGGCATTAGAAGTGCGCAGGCTGCTTTATGAGTGCATACAGCAGAGGCGCGGGAAGTGGGAACGGGCTTTCGTGGTGACGGCTACGGCAGATGCGCTGGAAATGCGCAGGATTGCGCAGGAACTTAGTGCAGAGCTGGTATTGATTGACACGCCATTAAAGGACTGCATAGCGCATATCAGAAGCGACCCGCAGAGGAACAAAAGCCGCAGGAAGTTTGAAAGGCTTGCGGCAGAGTGGCACGAAAAATACAGACAGTCCTTGCAGCGTGTTTATATCCCCCCACCCAGCGGATTAAAGGGAGGGGAAAACACCACCCGGCAGGCAACCTTTTCTTTCCCCTCTGGGGTTCGCGTATGAGGGGAGGGGTAAAGATAGCAGAAAATAGGAGTAGATAATATGGCAGCAGGACAAAATACAGGGAAATTAAAAAATTTGCGCAAACTAAAGAGGCTTTTAAAATTAGTCCCGGAAGACCGCAGAACGGTAGCAGAAAAACTGATAACAGAACTTGCTTTCATGGAAGCGACACTGGACGGGCTGCGCCGCCATATCGAGGAAAACGGCGCAATAGACCATTTCAAGCAGGGGCAGCAGGAATTTGACCGGGAAAGCCCGGCAGTAAAGACCTACAACACCATGATACAGCGCTACAGCCTTATTTACCGCCAGTTTACGGAGCTGTTGCCGAAACCAGAACCGACCGACAAGGGCGCAAGTGAGCTGCTGGAATTTATAAAAAAGCAGGAGTAAAGGCAGCGTGAACTATATCGCGGAATACTGGCGGGCGATTGAAAGCGGCGGGGTTATCGTATCGGAACGGGTGAAAAAACAATACAAAAAGCTGGCAGAACGGACGGGGAAAACAGACGGGAAATATATATTTGACGAAAAACGGGCAGACAGACCCATAGAATTTATCGAAACACTGTGCAAGCAGTCAAAAGGCGAATGGGCGGGTAAGAAAGTAGAGCTGGAATTATTTCAAAAGGCTTTTATTTCTGCCCTTTTCGGCTTTGTTGACAGGGAAACAAAGCTGCGCCAGTACCGGGAAACCATGTTCTACATAGGCAGGAAGAACGGCAAAAGCACGCTGCTTTCCGGCATTGCATTATACATGCTGACGGCAGACAGAGGGGCGCGGAGGTCTACAGCGTAGCCACAAAGCGCGACCAGGCGAAAATCATATTCAATGAGGCTTACAACATGGTACAGCAAAGCCCGGCGCTAAGAAAAGCCCTAAAGAAGCGCAAGGCAGACCTGTATTTCCCGGCGACGTTCTCACGTTTTGAGGCATTAAGCAAGGACAGCGGAAGCCTTGACGGTTTAAATTCCCACTGCGTCATTATAGACGAGCTGCACGGGATAAAGGACAGAAACCTATATGAAGTAATGAAGCAGTCGCAGAGCGCCAGACAGCAGCCGCTTTTGATTATGATTACAACGGCGGGAACTGTCCGGGAATGTATCTTTGATGATATGTATTCCTACGCCTGCAATGTGGCAGACGGGATTTTTGAAGATGAAACATTCCTGCCAATCATGTATGAGCTGGACAGCCGGGAGGAATGGACGCGCCCGGAAATGTGGCAGAAAGCTAACCCGGCGCTGGGAACGATTAAGAAGCTGGAAGACCTACAAAACAAAGTGATAAGGGCGCAGAACAACCCGGTTGACCTAAAGGGGATACTGGTAAAAGATTTTAACGTGCGCGACACGATAGGCACGGCGTGGCTTTCATTGGAGGATATAACCAACAAGGAAACCTTTGATTTAGAGCAGTTCCGGGGCTGTTACGCAATCGGGGGCGCGGACTTGTCAAGCTCACGGGATTTAACATGCGCAACGCTGCTGCTGATTGACCGGGAAACGGAAAAGCGCTATGCAACGCAAATGTACTGGATACCAGAAGACAGCATGGAGCGGCGCGTAAAGGAAGAGAAACTGCCCTATGATAAATGGCATGAGCGCGGGCTTGTGCGGCTGTGCAGGGGCAACACGATAAACTATAAGGACGTTACGGCGTGGTTCGTGGAAATGGCGAATACATACGGCATATTCCCGGCATGGGTATATTATGACAGGTGGAGCGCCGCCTACTGGGTAGAGGAAATGAAGGAAACGGGATTTACGGAAATGAAGGGCGTTGCACAGGGCGCAAAGACACTTTCCCTTCCTATGCAGTTTTTAGGCGCTGACTTACAGGCGAAACGCATCAACTATAATAACAACCCTATACTGCGCTGGTGTCTTTCCAATACGGGCGTACAGGAGGACAGGAACGGGAACATAGTGCCAGTAAAGAACCAAGCGGCAAAGCAGCGCATAGACGGCACGGCAAGCCTGCTTAATGCCTATGTGGGGCTGTATGAGCATTATAACGAGTTCCTAGAGGCACAGTAAAAGGACAGGGGGAAAGAAAATTGAAGCTGAAAGACAAGAAAATACGCATACTGTCATATGAAAGCCATGTAGATGATAACGGGTTCGGCGTGGAGGAATGGAAGCCGATACATGAAGGGAAGCTGTGGGCGTATTACCGCCAGCTTTCCGGGAAAGAGTTCTTTGCGGCTGCTACCGTGAACGCGACGGAGGACGTTCTATTTACGGTCAACCACCGCGCGGATATTGATACAGATATGCTGGTAGAGTATGCCGGGAAGTATTACCAGATAACACGCATAGACAACCATGAGGGCTACAAGACAGACCTTGACCTTTACTGCAAGTCCAACCCAGACCAGACACCGGATATTAAAGAAGAATGACAGGAACGGGGGAAGGAACGGCATGGAAGGAAGCAGAAACAATGAAGAGCTGGCGGCAAGGATTAAGGCAGGGGAAAAGAGCCTGCTGCCGATACTCTGGGGGCAGTGCAGACGCACTGTTATCATACTGGCGGCAAAATACAGGGGCGTTATGAAAAAAAACGCCTTTGTTGACATGGAGGACTTCATACAGTGCGGTTATTTTGCAATGCTGGCGGCAGTGGAGGCATACGACCCGGAAAAGGGCTATAAGTTCAATTCCTACATGAGTTTCAAATACAAAAAACAGGTTTATGATATGTTCGGGAACGTGCGGGAAGGTGACAGGCGCATATTTCCCGCCGCTGCGTCTTCGCTCAATGTGACAATGGAGAATGACGGACACGAAACAGAGCTTTTAGAGCTGCTGGAAGACGGGAACGCAGAAAGCATAGAGGCAGACTATGAAAAAAAGGAAATGCAGCAGATTGTAAGGGCAGCAGTCGGCAGGCTGCCGGAGCTGGAACGGCATGTAATACAGGAAATCTATTTCAATGGGCGGGCAAAGACGGAGATTGCAGACGGGAGGCGCTACAAAGACCAGTTCGCGGTTACAAGGGCAGAGGACAGGGCATTGCGCACGCTTAGGAAAGACAAGGCATTGCAGGCATTACATACGGCGTATTTTAAGAATATGCCACGGCAGCAGGATATATTTAAGAGTTCCCCGGAAGAGGCGGCAATAGCGGGCGAAAACTGGGATAGATGGTTTGAAAACATCATGGACGATATAGGGAGGTTTGAAAATGGGCTTTGAGAAAATGAGGGATACGGCGGCAGAGGATTTGAAACAGTTTAGGAAGCTGAAAGGAAGCAGCGATCAGAAGGAACGGCAAAAGGCAGCAGTCATAAAAGCAGCCCTGCAAATGCTTTCAGAAAGGGAAAGGGAAGTTTTACGGGAGTTCTTCATTGACCGTGAAAAAAGGTATGCAGGGCATAGGGCGCGGCTAATGGCAAAATACGGGCTGTGCGTTTCTGATTTGTACCGTTTGAAAAATGATGCACTGTCAAACTACTGTATGAGCATTATGGCAATGAAAGCAGCTGGCAGCAGGCATTAAAGAAAACCGCTTACCCATAACCGGGCAGGCGGTTTTTGTATTACTTATTCCTGATTTCGTGTTACCTTTTGCAGACGATACCAAACAGACCATTTATAAATATATAGCGTGGGTGTTCGGATTTGGTGCGCTTCGGTTGGACGAAGCCACGCCACATCTGCATATAGATTTTATACCCTATACGACTGGAAGCAAGAGAGGGCTTGAAACAAGGGTGTCATTAAAAAAGGCACTGGCAGAACTTGGCTTCAAAGGCGGCACAAGGAGCGAAACGGAACGTAACCAGTGGGTAGCGGCAGAGAAAGAACGGCTTGCGGAGATTATGCTAAAGCATGATATTGAGTGGGAGAAGAAAGGAACGCATGAGAAGCATTTATCTGTACTCGATTTTGAGAAGCAGGAGCGACAAAAAGAGGTTGCGGAACTGGAACAGACAATCTCCGGCAGTAAAGAGGAATTATCCGATATTCTTCATCAGCAGATAGCGGCAGGACAGGAAACGGAGCAGATACGGAAAGAGGGCGAAGCGATCCGGCAGGAAGTATCAGAACTTACCGCAACAAATCATCTGCTGAAAGAACAAGCGGAAACGCTGACGGAGGACAAAGAAAAGCTGTTATCCGAAAATGAAAAATTGGAAAAACAACAGAAAAAGTTACAGCAGGACATTAACAAAATGGTACAGTCAAAGGAAATCATGGAACGCAATATACATGCCTATGATGAAGATGTAAAATGGCAGTTGGCAGAGCCGGGGGCATTGATGAGCGCAAAGAATTATCGGGATAAAAAGGCACTTCCACTTGTGGAGAAATTGAAAGAGGTCGTTAAAAATCTGACTATCAAATGTGTACAGCTTACGGAGCAAAGCAAGAAGCTAACCGTCAAAGTGGACGGGCAACAAAAGCAGATTAGCCGCTTGACGGATAAGGTCATGGAGCAGAGCAACACCATAGACCGATTGCAGGAAAAAGTGTCTGATTTGGGGCGTTTGGAGCGTCATTTAGGCAGAGAGCAGGTGCAGTCGATAGTGGAACGGTCAAAGGCGTTAGAACAGGCAGAAAGGGCAATTAAACGCCCGAAACGTGCCTTTGAAATGAGCCGATAGGAAAGGGGGATTGGTAGATATGACCGATATGGAAAAGAAAGTTATGATACGGCTGTGCGCTAAAATTGTGGCAGATACAGACCTTTACGAAACGGACAAGGAAGTGCAAAATCTGGTAGACTGGGTATGTATTTCGGAGCAGATAAAAGAAAACAATAATACAATCCGCAATCTGACCGGGGAATATAAAAAGATAGAGCCGGATTGCCGGGAGGGAGTAAGGGCGCAGTTGGAGCGCATGAAAGAACTCTGTAAAGAGCGCAATAATCTTTATGAGAAACAGAACGACTTGAAAGGTCAGAAACAGAAGATTGAGAAGTCGTTGGAGCGATAAGAAATATGGGGCGTGGCGGTTGCTATGCCCTGTATTTTTTGTGGTAAATAAGGAATAAAAGTGGTATAATCAAATGAACAAAGCAGGAGTTAAAGAAAAATGGAAGATAAAAAGATATTACTTGATAATATTGATAAAGTTCATACAACCGAAATGGGAATTGATAGGATTAAAAGAAACCTAAAAATAGATACAACGGATGTTGTTGAGTACTGTAAAAATAAAGTGTTAGATAAAAATTGTAACATATACAAACAGGGCAAAAATTGGTATTGTGAGGTTGAAAATATCAAAATTACTATCAATTCATATAGTTATACAATTATCACGGCACACATTGTTACATAAAATCTGGATTTACTAAAACAATAGGGGGTAAAAAATGGATAAAAAAACCATTGCAAATTGCTGACAATAGCAGGTGTATGTTTGTTACTATCTGCTATGATATTTATTTGTTTAAGTCTTTTTTCGGCTGAAAAAACAACACGTTATTTAGGCATTGCATTAGGTAGTATTATCTTATCGAATTTATTCCATATAATTAAAAGTCAAATATTAAAGTAGTTACAACTTTCAGCTTGTCTGATGAAAACTTATGGAGGTTATGGAAAGGAGGAATGAAGTATGGTTAGTGATTTTTTGGGAGCAGCATTTCCGTGGATTTTACTTGGTTTATTTGTGGCCATCAGTTGTTCGCTTATGAGTAAAGAAAAGAAATAAATTCACATTTGCAGGCAAGATGGAAAAAGCACTGTTACGCTTTAGGAGATTTTGAAAGCTTATTTTATAAGGGATTTAGCAGTAAAAATGATGATGGCGGTATCTTGTGCCATTATCATCAAAATAGGGGTTATGCTGCGTAACAGGCGCGATTATATAATTTTTCCTTAATAATTACATGGTTCCAGCACCATGCAGACATGGCAGTCAAGGAGAAAATCTGTTATACCCGTATGATACCTGTTTGTTTTGAAACTGTAAATACGGTGTAAAATATGAATATTATAGCTATGAAAACCCTTAAAACGCAATCAAATATTTAATAATTATGTTATGGTCATAGGAAGTTCGAATAGTCGGAGCTAAGCCGCAAAGCCCGTAAACACTCAATGTCATTAACTTAAGAAAAGAAACAATTCTGATATTTCATGCCATTCTATTGTATTTATCAGGCGAGATGTACTTATGTTCTATAACTTTGTGCATGCGGAAAATAAGCTTTTTCAAGCGGAAAAGTGCAGAGCCCGGCTGGAGGCTGCTTTCTTAAAAAACTCGGC